>Ga0099364_10006645_pt1 | contig 16762 bp, 13 predicted proteins | sample TergutTh196P3_FD_73070 | JGI IMG/M metagenome (GOLD analysis project Ga0099364, IMG submission 73070) | Microcerotermes parvus P3 segment gut microbial communities from Pointe-Noire, Republic of the Congo - Th196 P3 | ecosystem: Host-associated > Arthropoda: Insects > Digestive system > Gut ... | reverse complement strand
ATGTACGACAGCTTCACACGCAAGGTCAGCGCATCTGATATTACAATCAGCGGCGGTGCCGAAAACGGTAAGGTTTCAAACCTGTCACAAAAAAAGGATTCGCTGGAGTTTACGCTTACCGCCGCACAGAACGCCGAATTTGATGCTATTACTCTCACCGTTTCAAAGGATGTGCTGGAAAAAGGGTATCCCTTGTCGGTGGATATCCAAAAAGGACGGATACCCGAGGTGAGCCAATCCACTCCGCTTTATACGCTGAGCAGCGGCAACCAATCGCTGGATATTTCCCTGACCTTCGATACCTGGGCAGAAAACTTTATTCCCACAGATGTAACTTTCGGCGGCATGATGAGCGCAGTTCAGGTTGACGGCGCAGAGATTATTGACCCGTCCACCGTCCGTTTTAATATCGGCAGCGGAATAAAAACCGGGGAAGCCGGAACCATCGAATTCAAACAGGATGCTTTTGAAAGCGGAAGAATCGGATTGACCGCAGAAATTTATGCCGTTGCTCCTGAGATTTATTTTGATGATACGGTTATTATCAGCGGTAAAGATCCGGTTATCTCCTTTATAAGCAATTATTACTCCGAGGAAAAACCCGACCTGACATTTACCTTAGGCGGCGCATTGACAGAGCTGAGGGTCACCAAATTTGAGTGGTCGTTTATGGGCGGAACGCTCTATCTTTCCGGAACATCGAAAGACGGTGCGGCTTCGGTATCAACCGGCGGTTTATTTGAAACAAGAGCTGAATTTGAAACTTCTTTGATGATCCCTGTGGGAATCTTTGATAAAATGTCAACTATTCCTGAAAAAATGGGCGGGAACAGCGAAGTTAATTCAGCACCTGCTTCCGCCAACACAAAACTCAGCGGAGCTGCGAATACCGCAGGATTGCGTTATGACGGCGGCAATTTAACTGCGGTACCTACCTCCTGGAGCGGTGCTATAAACAACCCGGATATTGTCAACTCAGACACTATTAACTCTTGGACCAGGACAATTAATATGGCCGGTCAAAATAATATGCTCAGCGCTTTCGAAGGAGTAAAAGGCTCCGCTGTTTCGGTAGCGGCAACCGCCGCCGGCACGGGTGCAATAGCCACTACAGCCAAAGGCGCGACCTCAGCCGTGTCCTCAAGCATGGATTTTGCAATGATATCAAACATAGCCAAGGGGGCTGTGGCGGCATTCCAAATGTTTAAAATGCTCAACGATATTTTCGGCTGGGGTCTTTTCGGAAAATCTGACCTTGAAATCATAAATGCGAGGTTTGACCAAATCGACGCCAAGCTGGAAGCTATCCATTCGGAAGTATTAGGGGTACGCGCGGACATCATGCTGGCAGCGAACCAGAAAGATTACGATGACAGAAACGATGCCGCTGCGGCAAGAAACGTTTCGCTCAAGCTGTTCTTTGACAGATACAACAGTATTATAGTAAACGCGAATGATGAGGAACATCTTGAAAGAGAGCTGAAACTTCTGCTGACCTATACGTCGCCGTCACCCGGCTTGCCGACCACCGCTTATAGTATGCATGAACACATCAAGCAAATGCTTCATCTGTTAAACCCCTACGACGGCGCCGGCAAAGAGAAAACCGCCTCTCTGACAGCGAGCTTTGCAAAGCTGGCTAAAAGCCAAACACCCTTTATGCACAATGTGGCGGAGCTTCTGACGGACTATTCCAGACAGTGGGTCAACGAGCTTGCGGTGTATTCCATGCTGACCTCGATTATATTCGACTCCAACATTGCGATGTATCCCGAAAACACAAAAATTCTGGAAAGCTTAAGGGACAATCTGCTCGATGAAATCGGGCAAACGTCTGTAAACATCGGCAAATATTTCGCTGTAGACCACAAGGAATACTTTGCGGCGCTGGACGACCTTTCGCAGACAAAACGGTTAGAAATGAAAGCTGCGGCAAATCCATTGTATGTGCAATTTCAACATATTACTCAAAAGAGCTCCGTTCCAGGTAAAAACTATGAGCTATCAAATGCGCAGGATGCTGTGGTCGTCGGTCTGAACTCAAACGGAATACGCTATGCGTTCCTCAATGTCCGCAACGACCGGGTACTCCGAATTCCGCGTATAAACAGTATGTATGGAGGCGACCTGAGTTACAATCCGTATTATTACAATGGTCATGGCGGCAGATTATTTGACGGCAACATTACTAATAGCAATAATAAAGCAGGAATCATACCGAAAAATAATGATTTTTTGAAAAACGCCAACAGTGCTTTCGGCAGATTCAGCCGCGGCAAAAACTTTAACGAGTTTATGAAAGATCACTTAAACGGCAGAGGGACAATGTCCGATGCCTATACAAATTACGATCCGAAAAAGACCGATGTATTGGATGCGGGGTTTGACAAAAAAGCGGCAGGTGCAGAGTTTAAATGGTGGGGTACCGATTATATTTGTATGGGCATAGAGGAATACGACTATTATAGTTACGGCTTCTTGTGGGTGTATCGTTGGTTTTATGAAGATCTTCAACTCTTTGATGCCCGTGATAAGGGAACAATACACAACAAAGTAAACACGGAAGACGATATTTGGGAAAACGGAACTAAGTTTTCGCAAAACAAATATAAGTATACGCTGTTAAGACCATTAGCGTAAGGATCAGGTCACTGTAAAAAAACATCCGGGAATTTGTTAGGACGGTGCAGCAGAATGAAAAAGAATATTCTGAACACGGTGTTTTGCGCTGTATTATTCTTTGCCGCGACCATGCCGTTCAGGGAGTTTTTCCGGGTGATGGAGGTCACTGAAATGCGCCCGGCTGCCGGGCTGACCCCTGTTTTGGGTTTGATGACGGGGGTTCCGGGCGCATTGGGTTGTGCTTTGGGGAATTTTATAGCTGATTTAATGTCGGGTTACTCTTTGCGCATATGCGCGGCGGGTTTCCCGGCACAGCTTTTTTACGGCATATTTCCTTATGCCGTCTGGCGGTTCATTAAAATGCGCAGCAAGGATAGTTCGCCGTTTTTCAGGCTTAACAACGTAAAAAACCTGATGCGGTATATTGTTATAATTCTCACTAATTCGATGCTGATGGCGGTTTGGCTTGGCATCATTTTTTCGGCGTTCGGAATGAGCCCGTTTTTTTCCTCGGCGACATTGATGGTGTTGTTTAACAATTGGGTATTCGGCATGATATTGGGAATACCCGTCGTCGTCTTAATAACGCGGATAAAATCGGGTAAAAAACAAAAAACGATCACGCTAAACGAAAGGTTTGTCCTGATTTTCATACTACTGGGGGTCGTTCCGGCAGGAATGACGGGTGTATTTGCGTATATAGATTTGTCCGGTGTTATCGACGATCCGCTGAATATGTGGAATCATATATATATATATGTGGCGGCATCAATAACGGTAATTTTTCTGATTACGGTTATAGTTTTGAGTTATATTGAGAAATATATAACTATCCCCATTGAATCCCTCGCTGATGTCGCTAAAAGCTATGTTAGTAGCGGTAAAAGCAAAAAAGACGGCGAATTTATCGCCGCACAATGCGAAAATTTGATAAAGATCCGCAATGAAACGGGAACATTGGCCGATGCTTTCCGGAAAATGGTTTTGAATTTAGATGACTATATAGACAATATGACGGAGGTCACCGCTGAAAGAGAGCGTATCAGCGCGGAGCTTGATGTGGCGGCAAAGATTCAGGCGAGTATGCTGCCGTCCGTTTTTCCGCCGTTCCCTGACAGGAATGAATTTGAACTTTATGCAGATATGCAGCCCGCGCGGGAAGTAGGCGGGGATTTTTATGATTTTTTCTTGGTTGACGAAAGCACCATCGCGGTGGTCATGGCAGATGTGTCGGGCAAGGGTGTACCTGCGGCGCTGTTTATGGTCATAGCCAAGACGTTGATTAAAAACAACGCACAGGACGGCAAGAGTCCAAAAGAGGTCTTTGAAGCGGTAAATAACATCCTGTGCGAAAACAACGATGCGGGTATGTTTGTCACGGCGTTTATGGGGTATCTTGATATACCGAGCGGCAAATTTTCATATGTAAATGCCGGGCATAATCCGCCGCTGATACGCAATTCACAATCGGAGCACGGCAGGAGGTTCGAGTGGTTGAAGCTGAATCCCGGGTTTGTGCTGGCGGGTATGGAGGATATGTGTTATACACAGTATGAAATTGCGCTGAAACCCGGCGACGAGTTGTTCCTGTACACCGATGGCGTAACCGAAGCGGTGAATAATGAAAATAAGCTGTTCACCGATCCGCTTTTACTTGAAACCGCGAACAGCTATATTGATTTGCCGCTGAAAGAATTTACCGTATCAATAAAACGCGAAATTGACAAATTTGCCGGGAATGCGGAACAGGCGGACGATATTACCATGCTTGTTTTGCGTTATAAGGGAGAATAAAATTGCATGAATGAACTGACGACCGAAGCAAGAACCGAAAATTTAGAAATTTTAATGAACTTTGTTGATACCGGGCTTGAAAAAGCGGACTGTTCAGTAAAAATGAGAACGCAAATTTCTATTGCCGTCGAAGAAATCTTTGTGAATATTGCGAATTACGCATATAGCCCCGAAATTGGCAGTGTGACGATTCGCCTGACAGCCGGCGATGAAATTATCATAAGTTTTGAAGACAACGGCAAGCCGTATAATCCTTTTGAAGGAACCGGGCCTGACATCACCACAGATGTACAGGAGCGTGAGGTCGGCGGGCTGGGAATATTTATGGTCAGAAGTATAATGGATTCGGTGGAATACCGGCGCGTGGGAGACAAGAATGTTTTTGTGATGAAAAAACGCCTGGTTTAATACCGCGGAAAACTCCGGATTATTACAAGGCAGGAAAATAAAAAATTAATCTTGACATCGTAAGGCTTATTATATATTATAGTGTAGTAAGCATATTTCTCAATGGTACGAAAGGGCGGTTTTAGGTTGAAAGAATATAAATCCGGCAGTGCTGACTATACTGTCAGCGGTGAATATGCCGAAAGCACTATAAAAAAGATTATTTCAATTGATCGCCTGGCTGAACAAAAAATAAACGAAGCACGGAAAAACCGCAACCAATCAGAGCTTGAAACCGACGAACAGATAAAGGAAATGAAGCGGCAATTTATAGGAAAATCTAAAAACAAAATTGAAAACTTAAAATTGACGCGGCAATCGGAATTTGAAGAACAGTCCGCGCTGATCGAAAGGCAACAGGAAGAAATAAAAGAATATTTACGGGATAAATTCACATCTTGCCGTGAAGAATGGGAAGATGAGATATTAAAAGAGATATGTTGAATATCAAAGCACTTTCCGCTTCTAACAACGCCATAACGGGAAAAGCCCGCGTGATGCACGGTAAACGCATTTCACACCGGGGTTATGACGAAATGCTGCGATGTTCCAGCGTGCCTGAAATAGCCGCTTACCTTAAACATTCCTCCGCTTATTCCGCCGTTCTTGCCGGAATTAACGAAACGGACATACACCGGGGACAGCTTGAACAGCTTTTGAACCATAACCTGTTTATCGTCAGTGAAAAACTCTGCCGGCACGGTCACACAAAAAAGAATCTGGCGGAACACGTTATAATAAATGCGGAAATCGGTGAAATACTAAGATTTATCGTTCTTCTGGATAAAAACGGGCGCAGCGGTTTCATATCGGGACTTCCCGGGTTCTTACTTAGCCGCGTAGGTTTTGATCTTTTTGCGCTCGCCGACGGAAAAAGTTATGATGATTTGCTTAAAGTTTTATCCGGCACAGAATATTTCAATGTTTTGCAAAATCATAAGCCAAAAGAAAATAGGAACAACAAACAAATCGATCTGAACGGTTGTGAAGTTTCGCTGTATACATATTATTACCGCCGGATTTTTGATTTTATAGATGAAAATGTTTCCAACTATGATAAAAAGAAACTAAAAGAATTGTATTTACTGGAAATCGAAACCCGGAATCTGACAGCGGCTTATCGGCTGATAAACCTGTTCGGGTTTTCCGGGAGCGAGATAAAACCTTATATTTATCCGTTCTACTATAGAATATCCCAAAAAAAATGGGACAGTGTATTCGATATAACATCACCGAAAGCGACCGCGCAATCCTGGATGGATGTCCTGCCGGAAAAGTATACGGATTTATTGCATCAATCAAAGGATTCAGGGTTTATTGAAAATACGGTTATGCGCAAGATACATCAAAAGTCACGCAAGCTGCTTTATTTTTCCCGCGATCCTGTAAGCTCGCTCCATGCTTATATTTTTCTTTGTAAAATCGAGCTTGACAATATATTCAATATTATTGAGGGTGTAAGATACAAAGTAGAATCCGAAAAAATTAGAAAGATGCTGATAATTTAGGTTGAAAAACCTGTTCTTAAATTTTCATTTCAAGGAGGTGCGGTATTGGCGATTGAAAAAATGGCTCTTGTTAATATTACAGGTGCGCTCTCCGACCTCGATCAAACGATTTTGCACTGCTTTGACAGCGGTCTTTTTCATCCGGAATCGGTATGCGCATCGAGCAAGGATTTCCGGTGTTTTCAATTATTAAAAAGCGAAAATCCTTATCCGGAGCTTTTGAGCCATATATTGTCGTTATCGTCAAAACTAAACACCGCCTTAAAATATATAAAACATAACGACAATTCCGTAGACATTGATTCGGCGGAAAATTATTTATTACAGCTTGAAAAACGGGTGTCGTCCATCCACGAACGGATGTCCGTGCTTAAAAACGAAATGTATATGCGCAAAAAAGCAATCGAACAAATACAGCACAACGAAAAACTCAATATAAACTTCGATGATATTTTTTCGTGTAAGCACGTCCATATGAGATTCGGGCGTTTGCCGGAGGAGAACTATCTCAAGTTAAGCTATTATGATAACGAAGTTTTCTTCTTTTTCCCTTTGGATTACGATCAAAACTTCTACTGGGGTGTTTATTTCGCGCCGGAGTCAAATCTTATAATGGTGGACGACATATTCCAATCATTGTATTTTGAACGTATCCATATACCCGATTTTGCCCACGGAACCCCGAATCTCGCTATAAACAGTATTAATGAATCCTTAAAAAAAGAGCAGGAACAATTATCAAGATTACAAAAACAAATTGACAATATTACCGCCGAGCAGGGGGATAACTTGTCCAGGCTATATTCTAAGGTAAGGTTTTTAAGCGAGACCTATGATCTGCGGAAATATGTAATGTCATACAAAGATAAATTCCACTTAACGGGTTTTGTGCCTTTATCCGGAATAAGTGAATTTACGGCGTTATTCAAGAACTTGAAAGCCGTGAACTGTACCGCGCATCCCGATGATTCGGACAAAAGGCTGACCGTTCCGGTTAAGCTGAAAAATAATCGGTTTGCCCGCCCTTTTGAGATGTTTGTCGAAATGTACGGTCTTCCGGACTACAGCGGTCTGGATCCGACCTTTTACATGGCGGCGGCATACACCCTGTTGTTCGGTATAATGTTCGGAGATTTAGGTCAGGGGTTGTTTATATCACTTGCCGGATGGCTGTTGTGGAAGATTAAAAAAATACCGCTGGGCAGAATAATGCAGCGTTTGGGAATATCGAGCGCGGTTTTCGGTTGTGTATACGGTTCGGTTTTTGGATTGGAAGGTTTACTCGAGCCGGTTTATCATGCGCTGGGACTGCCGGACGGTCCCGTTCGCGTGTTCGAAAACGGAATGGCGAACCGTTTGCTTTTGGCATCGGTCGGAATAGGGATCGTACTTATTATAATTTCGATATGTATCAATATCTTCCTGGGAATAAAAAAGAAAGATGCGGAACGTGCGGTCTTTTCAAGCAACGGAATCGCAGGTTTGATCTTTTTCGCATCAATCGTCACCGCTTTTTCGCTGAATATTTTCATGGGCATAGATCTATTCAGCCCGCTGTATATAACCGCTTTTATATTGATCCCGATAGTGCTCATGTTTTTGCGCGAACCTTTGGCAAAGCTGGTTAACCGAGAACCGAAGCCTTTTTTGAAAGACAGCGTAGGCGGATTCATTGCACAGGCATTTTTTGAATTGTTCGAATTTGTTCTAAGCTTTATTACAAACACGGTTTCGTTTTTACGCATAGGCGGATTTATCATAAGCCATGCGGGAATGATGACGGTGGTATTGATATTGTCTGAAATGGCAGGATCCACAGGTAGTATTCCGGTGATAATAATCGGCAACATCTTTGTTATCGGTCTTGAGGGCTTAATTGTAGGAATACAAGTGTTAAGGTTGCATTATTATGAGATTTTCAGCCGGTTCTATGACGGCGACGGTAAGCCGTATGTACCCGTTAGAGCATTGTTCGATATTGAGCGAATAAAATAGAAGAGGTGTTTTATTATGTTGTACATTCTCCCTTTGGTTGCGGTGATTCTGCTTGCTTGTCCGCTTGTCCCGATATATACTGGGCGGATAAAAGGCAAAAAAGTCAGGTATGCGGTGTTGTTTAACCTATTCGGGTTCTTTGGGGTTTGTGCCGTTTCCCTTATCTTTAATATCGGGGGATTCGTCCAAGCCGCTACCGAAGCCGTTTCTGCAGCTTCTACAGCTTCTGCAGATAACGGTATGCGGTTTATTGCTGCTGCCGTTGCGACAGGGTTATCATCGCTGGGTGCGGGGATAGCCGTTGCCGCCGCCGCTCCTGCCGCTATCGGGGCATTCAGCGAGGATCCGAAAGCTTTCGGTAAGTCTCTGATCTTCGTCGGGCTGGGTGAATCCGTCGCTTTGTACGGATTGTTAATATCTGTCTTGATCCTGAGTAATTAACCTCTGTTTCCGCGCAAACCGGCTTTCCGGCGGGTTTTTATGCGGGGTGCGTAAAAAACAGAAAGGAACCAAGTCGGCGTGTGCGGACATATTTTCACATGGGTTTTGTGAAACTTTGGTGTATGGCTTGTATTATGAAGTTTTTTTGTATCTGTGACAACATCGACACCCAAATGGGAATGCGGTTAGCGGGCATTGAGGGTGTAATAGCCCATGATCCGCAAGCGGCAAGCAATCAACTCAGGATAGCGTGTGAAGATGAAGAAATAGGCATTGTTTTGGTAACAGAAAAATTACTGGCACTCTGCGCTGATCAGGTATACGACATAAAACAAACCCGAAAGTTTCCGCTTATCGTAGAAATACCCGATCGTCACGGCAGCGGACAAATCGGAGATATTATCGACAAATATATCCGTCAGGCAATGGGCAATTAGAGTAGGATGGAAAATATTATGGTTTTGTATGATGATAAAATGGCACGTTTCGAGCAGATGATATTCGCAGATATTGACAAACAGATAGAGCAAATCGAAAGACGCACGGAAAAAACAAAATCCGCCGCATTTGATAACGCAAAAAACGACGAGCTTGAATATATATTCGGTATAATGCAAAAATCCATAAAAGAAATACAAAAGGATTTTGATCGAAGACTCACGATAAAAAAACTTGACAGCAACCGTGAAATATTGAAATTCCGGCGTGAGCTCGAGGATGAACTTTTTGAAAGTGTGCGTGCGAAACTGCTGAAGTTTTGTGAAACCGACCAATATTCAAAGTATCTTTCGGATTCATTGGATACGCTGAAAAATTATACGCAGGGCGGATTGTGGAACGGTGCGTTAATATATTTGAACGCACGGGACATGAAACGTTCAAACGATGTTAAAGCGGCGTTTGCTTTTGATTGTCAAATGATTGAAAACACAGATATAAGAATAGGCGGATTTATATTGGAACACAAGCAGAACGCGGTTTTGATAGATTTGACGTTAGATACAAAACTGGAAGAAGCGCGGAGAAATTTTGCGGAACGAAAATCGGAAGAACTTTCGATTAATAAATATTTTTCCCGCTCATCTCCTTTGGAATAAGCGGACGGGGCAGTTTTCCCGAATGACTGAAAGGTATTAAACTATGTGTGCTATTCACTCGATAAACGGACCGGTAATAAAAATCAAGGGGAAAACAGACTTGTCCATGCTCGAACTGGTTTATGTCGGCAAAAAAAAGCTGGCGGGTGAAGTTATCGCAATTGATGATCAATACACCACTATCCAGATATACGAAAGTGCGACCGGGCTTTCCCCGGGTGAGCCGGTATCCGGGACAGGTGCCCCCCTTACGGCAACACTCGGTCCCGGAATACTCAGCAACATTTATGACGGAATCCAACGCCCTTTATTGGATATGGCAAAAACCGGAGGGGCTTTTATCGAAAGCGGCGCAAGTGCATCCGGATCCGCTTTCCCGTTGGATTTAATCAAGAAGTACGAAGTCAAGCTCACTTGCAAACAGGGGGATATTTTGACCGGCGGTGACGTTTATGCCGAATGCCCTGAAACACCGTTGATAGTTCATCGTTGTATGCTGAAACCCGGTTCTTCCGGCGAGATAATTTGGACAGCGCAGGACGGCAAATATGCCGCAGACGACGTTGTAGCGAAAATAAAAGATACAAACGGCAGGATTTCCGAGCTTACCCTGTGTCAAAAATGGCCGATAAGAAGTCCGCGCCCTGTAAAAAAACGTATGCCGCCCAAGCGACCGTTGATAACGGGACAACGCGTGATAGATACGCTGTTCCCCATTGCAAAGGGCGGAACAGCGGCAGTTCCCGGTGGTTTTGGGACGGGTAAAACCATGATTCAGCATCAAATCGCCAAATGGTGTGATGCGGATATTATCATATATATAGGATGCGGCGAACGCGGCAATGAAATGACACAGGTTCTCGAAGAATTTTTCAAATTAAAAGATCCGCGTACCGGCAGTGCGCTGACCGACCGCACGGTATTGATAGCAAACACATCGAATATGCCGGTAGCGGCACGGGAAGCATCAATTTATACCGGAGTTACCCTTGCTGAATATTATCGCGACATGGGGTATCATGCGGCAATTATGGCAGATTCTACATCGCGGTGGGCAGAAGCTCTGCGCGAAATTTCAGGACGCCTTGAGGAAATGCCCGCTGAAGAGGGCTTTCCGGCATACCTTCCGTCGCGGCTTGCCGAATTTTACGAACGCGCCGGGTACGCAGTTAATCTGAACGGAACGGAGGGTTCCGTAACGCTGATAGGTGCGGTGTCACCCCAGGGTGCGGATTTTTCCGAGCCCGTAACCCAAAATACCAAGAGGTTTGTCCGTTGTTTTTGGGCATTGGACAAAAACCTTGCTTATTCGAGGCATTACCCCGCGATAAACTGGATCACCAGTTATAGCGACTATCTGGAGGATTTATCCGAATATTACGAACAAAACGCGGGAGAGGACTTTTTATCCCTGCGCAGTCAGATAATGAGTATCCTTTCCGAAGAAGCATCGTTAATGGAAATCGTCAAGCTTATCGGTGCGGACGTCCTGCCCGACGATCAGAAGTTAATCATCGAAATCGCAAAAATGATCCGAACCGGTTTTTTACAGCAAAACGCTTTCAAAAAAGGTGAAGCCTTCGTGGTCATTGAAAAACAACGGCAAATGATGGCGGATATTCTGGAGCGTTACAAGCAGGCGAAAGTTCACTTATCCGAGGGAAAACCATTATCAGAATTTATAAAGAATAACGAATCCGCTCCGTAAAGCATAAAGGGAAATTCAAACGACGGGGAAGTTTTTATTTTTCGGAAAGAGGTTATTGGATGTCTATCGAACATTTGGGGTTAAAGGAAATAAACGGCTCGTTGGTGGTGCTGGATAATGTATCCGGTGCTTCCTTTGAGGAAATGGTTCAAATTCGTTTGGAAACCGGCGAAAAACGGACAGGACGCATAATCGAGATCCAAGGCAGCCGAGTCGTGGTTCAGGTGTTTGAGGGACCTTCTTCTCTTTCGTTAAAAAACACACGAACACGGTTTTCAGGCAACCCGATGAGGTTGCCTTTATCGTTGGAAATGCTGGGAAGAACCTTTAACGGTGCAGGAGAACCGATCGACGGATGCGGTTCGATTTATCCCCAAAAATATGCGGACATAAACGGCCGCCCGATAAACCCTGTGTCAAGGGTATATCCGCGTAATTATATTCGCACCGGGATATCTTCAATAGATGCAATGACAACCTTAATCCGCGGTCAAAAACTACCCATATTTTCATCCTCCGGGTTATGTCATAATAAACTTGCCGCCCAAATTGTAAGGCAGGCACAAATAACAGAATCCGAAAATTCGAACTTTGCGATAGTTTTTGCCGCCATGGGCGTAATCAACGATGTTGCGGAATATTTCCGGAAACAATTCGAGCAAAGCGGTGCTCTTGAACGTACCATTATGTTTATGAACCTTTCCGGCGACCCTGTTATAGAAAGGATCATCACACCGCGGTGCGCTTTGACCGCTGCTGAATATCTGGCGTATGAGCATGGAATGCATATCCTGGTAATATTGACCGACATGACTTCCTATGCTGAAGCACTGCGCGAACTTTCCTCTTCCAGAAATGAAATACCCGGCCGCAAAGGATACCCCGGTTATCTTTATTCCGACTTGGCTTCGCTGTACGAAAGAGCCGGGATAATAAAAGGCTCGTCAGGCTCTGTTACCCAGATACCGATTCTCACTATGCCGGGCGGCGACATGACACATCCGATCCCCGATCTCACAGGATATATTACCGAGGGTCAAATCGTGCTGGATCCTGATCTTGACCGTAAAGGGCTGTATCCCCCCGTGGCTGTCCTCCCATCGTTATCCAGGCTTATGAAAGACGGGATCGGCGAAGGGTTTACCCGCAAGGATCACGCAACTGTCGCGAATCAATTGTTTGCGAGCTGCGCGAAAGTAGTTGATGCCCGCGCACTGGCTACAGTAATCGGCGAAGAAGAACTCAGTTCTTCCGACAAAAAATATATCGAATTCGGACGATATTTTGAAAAATATTTTCTTTCGCAGCAAGAGGACGAGGAACGGCAAACAGAAGACACCCTGAATTTGAGCTGGGATCTTCTCAGTCTGCTTCCCCGGGAGGATTTAGACAGAATCGACGATGATATGCTGGACGAATATTATGACCCGAAAAAAACAGAAAAATTTAATAAGGGGGTTTTGAAAAACAAAGACCGCTAAAAATCAAGAGCAGTATTTTTTGCGGGCGGCTTTTTCAACACCCCCAATAAGGCTTGATTTGAAATGACCGATGAATTTCCGACCAGAGGTAACCTTCTGAAAATAAAAAAATCCCTCGCTCTTGCGAAAACAGGATATGACCTGATGGATCGCAAGCGAAATATCCTTGCGCGCGAATTGATGCGGTATGTTGAAGCTGCAAATACACTGCGGGATAAAATCACGGCTATTTACGCCGAAGCATTTGCCGCATTGCAAAAAGTTAATATTACGATGGGGGTTATTGACAATGTTGCCCAAGGGATCCCCATCGAAAAAGGTCTTGACATATCATACCGCAGTGTTATGGGTGTAGAACTGCCTGTTGTGAGAATAAAAAAACATCGCATTATGCCGAAATATAGTTTGCGCGGCTCGAATTCACAGCTCGATTTGGCTTTTCTCAAATTCAACAAGGCCAAAGAGCTGACGGCATCTCTTTCCGAAGTAGAAAATTGCGTTTACCGTCTTGCCATAGCGATAAGGAGGACTAAAAAACGGGCAAACGCACTTAAAAACATAATCATTCCAAACTTTGAAATTTCTTCTAAATTTATCGCCGAAGCGCTTGAAGAAAAGGACAGGGAAGAATTTTCACGCCTTAAAGTCATAAAATTTGAAAAAAACCGTTCGCCCGAAAAGCCATATTAAATATATCAAATATTGTAGTTGTACGGTGTGCGTTTATTTATTATAAAATTTGTAGGATTGTATAAATAGGTTTTTATTTTTTTGTAAGTGTTTACAAAATTTCATTATTTTGAATGCTTGAAAGGGGTTATAGCAAAATATTCCGCAATATGTTTGTGCATATTTCACAGATTTTGATGTTGAATGGGGCTTGACAATTTCATATAAGTCGAATATAGTGGTTACAGATTGATTACAATTATTACAGAAAAGAAAAACCATAATATTCGAAAGGAATTGATATTTACAATGGAACCCCATTTATCCCGGTTTTTCCGTAAAAATGTTTACACCACAATTTTAGGTTTTTTAGGTTTTGCGGGAAAACTAAAAAAGACAGCGGCAGTTATAGCGGCGGCAGCCGGAATTATAATGCTCGGATTATTAACAACCGGACTTTCCATGCACCCCAATACAGTTTACATTTATGATATGGTCGGTAATACGCCGCAAGCGGAAACACCGGCGATGGTCTATACCGATTCCTTGGATCTTAACGTAATTTTAGCTGAAACAAAGCTGGGTGTTTCGGATGAGGATGAAGTAGAATTTTCCGGATTCAAAAACGGAGCGGCAACCTTGACGGTAAGGCGTGCCTTTGATGTTAAAGTAACAGCGGACGGCAGAACCCGAACCTTAAGGATGTCTTCGGGTAATGTAGGCGATGCGTTAAAGCAAGCGGATGTTAAAGTTTCCGGCAAGGATCTGATTAACCTTTCGTTATCCGACCCGGTAGATTTTGAAACCGAGATAAAAATTAACCGTGTAAGGCACAGGAAAGTCACAAAAACACAAAAAGTTCCCTTCAAAACCCAAACTAAAAAAGCGGGCTGGATCAAAAAAGGCAAAGAAAAAGTCGCGGTTTCGGGTAAGCCGGGGAAACAGAAAAGAGTATATCAACAAACATTCATTGACGGAAAACTTTCGGACACAAAGCTGGTAAAAAGATCCGTGGTGCAAAAGCCCGTTCAGCGGGTTAAGCTCAAAGGTACGGGAACGGTGGATGCAGTAAGTCCTTTCCCGACCCCGTCGGATTTCAAACTCAATAAAAAAGGTGCTCCGGTAGATTATAAAAAGAAAATCACAGGACGCGCAATGGCATATACCGCACGCAGCGGAGCGCGGACCGCTACGGGAAGACCTGCGAAAATCGGAAACGTTGCAGTTAACCCCAAAGTTATTCCGTATGGCACAAAGATGTATATTACCTCCAAAGACGGGGCATATGTATACGGAATCGCCGTTGCTGCCGACACAGGAACAACGCTCAAGCGCAATAAAATCGTAGTTGATCTTTTTTTCGACACGGTAAGAGATTGCTATAGGTTCGGTGTAAGAAACGTAAACATTTATATATTGAAGTAATAAATACAAGTTTTTCGCAAAATTAAAAATAAAACACAATAAAACCATACGGAGTATTAGACATTTGTCAATAATCTTGTTATGGTTTTTTGTAATATGATTTTATTTTCTGCTCTGCTTGATTTTAACGCCGTATCCGCTTCGAGCAATATTTTCAGTGCGCGGGAAAGTTGGAGCTCATTAAATTTTACCGTGTCGTGATAAGCGTTGCGAAGCAGGAATTCTTTACCCCAGTATCCAAATTCTTTTGCCGTATCTGAATATGTTTTCCCCTCTTTTTTTGCACAGTCTGCCCGATAAAGATCAACATATACGCTGCTCAGAACAGAAATGATATTTATTTCGGGGATCCGCTGCAATAAAAGCTGATGCAACAAATCATAAGCCGCTTCAGCGTTTTCCGCTAATATTAGCTTTCCGAGTGCGAATACGCTCTCTTCGGTGGTTTTTACCGTAAGTTCGTTGACACTTTCGGTTGTGATTGTTTTGTCCTTGCTCGTCATGCAATAATTAATTTGCTTTTCCAATTCGTTTAACAGGGGAACAAATGACGCACCGCATTTTTTGATCAAAAGATCTGCCGCATCATTCCGAAGCGTAATGCCGCGTTTTTTTGCGGTGCCGGCAAGGGATCGTTTAATAAAAGAGACCGGGAGGTTACTGAAGTTTACCACTGTTCCGAATTTTGAAACATTTTGCGCAAAAGATTTTAACTTAGTGTCCTTTTTCAGGTTTACCTCACCGGGTTCCATGGCGAGTATAAGCACTGCGGTTTCCGGAATATTTTTTATTAATCCAAGGAGCGTTTTCAACTGATCGGCTTTTAACGAGCTTAAAGAAAAATCCGGAATAAGCACGCATTTATACTCGCTCATCATTGGGAATTGTTCCAGTGCGCCGGAAAGTTCGTCAAGGCTGAGTTTATCTCCCGAAAATTTCGCGAGATTAAAAACTTCGCTGTCAGGGGGGACTATAGCATCCAAAACCTGCTTTATGCTGCCTTCGAGGTAATAACCCTCCGCACCATAAAATAAATACAGATTTGAGATCCTGCCGTTTTTGATTTCGTTAAAAAAAGCATCGACTTCCATAAAAGGCAAATTTTTCACCATCCTCTTTATAAGACCTCCTTGGAAATTAAAACGTGATGTATGAACACAGATCATATGTTGCGAAATGATTTTCGAGGAGGTCTATAGTACAAAATCATTTTCACCGAATATCCGGATATTTCCGTTGGGATGCAGTAGAAGTACGGTTCGTTGATATGCGGTTGAATCAAATATTTCACTCAGCTTTAAATCGTTTTGTTGGGTGAAATCCATGATATAATATTTGTTTTGCCGGACAAGGCTTTTATATTCGGTGTTCTCTTCGGAAAGATCATAAAACAACACGATATTGGCTCTGCCGTAAGCGGAGAACTCCACGGCGTCCTGCGCGCTTTCGGAAACGATTACCGCGAATTTTCCGAATAAAAACCTGAAAGCGGTTACAGGACTTTCGGTAAAATCCACGGTGAGCGCTCCGCCCAGCGTTAGCTGAGCCTGAGATACCGAATGTAAAATCGTACCG
>Ga0099364_10006644_pt1 | contig 16765 bp, 8 predicted proteins | sample TergutTh196P3_FD_73070 | JGI IMG/M metagenome (GOLD analysis project Ga0099364, IMG submission 73070) | Microcerotermes parvus P3 segment gut microbial communities from Pointe-Noire, Republic of the Congo - Th196 P3 | ecosystem: Host-associated > Arthropoda: Insects > Digestive system > Gut ... | reverse complement strand
ACTAGTGGTGGAAGCTTTAATGGTACTCATGTTGTTTGGAATGTAGGTGCTCTTAATGTTGGCAGCAATGTTACTTTGACTTTAGTTGTTAGAATTAATGGTACAGGTAATATTACTAATAATGCTAATGTTTCTGCAGATCAGCCTAATATTGGAAATAATAGTACTGGTAATAATAGTACTAATTTTACTGTGAATTCTACTGTGAATTTGTCTATTGTTAAAACTCATAATGCTACTGGTGTAAATGTAGGTGTAGGTGATTTAGTTGAGTATACTATTGTTGTAACTAACTTTGGTCCAGATAATGCAACCAGCGTTGTTATAGTGGATGCTCTTGATCCTCGTCTTGTTTATATTAGTTCTACTGGTGGTGGAAGCTTTAATGGTACTCATGTAGTTTGGAATGTTGGACTTATTCCAATGGGTACAAATGTTACTTTAACTTTAGTTGTTCGTGTTAACGGTACAGGGGATATTATAAATACTGCTAATTTAACTGTAAATGAAACTAATATTGGTAACAATAGTACTGGTAATAATAGTACTAATTTCACTGTTGATCCGACTGTGAATTTGACTATTACTAAGACTAATAATCTTACCTCTGGTGCTGTTGTGAATGTTGGTGATTTGATTGAGTATACTATTGTTGTAACTAACTTTGGTCCTGATAATGCAACAGGTGTTGTTGTTTCTGATGCTCTTGATCCTCGTTTGGTTTATATTAGTTCTACTGGTGGTGGAAGCTTTAATGGTACTCATGTTGTTTGGAATGTAGGTGGTGTTAATGTTGGCACTAATGTTACTTTGACTTTAGTTGTTACTGTTAATGGTACTGGTAATATTCCGAATATTGCTAATGTTACTGTTAATGAGACTAATATTGGTAATAATAGTACTGATGGTAATGAATCTAATTTCACTGTTAATTCTACTGTGAATTTGACTATTACTAAAACTAGTAATGCTACTGAATTCATGAATGTTGGTGACTTGGTAGAATATACTATCTTTGTAAGTAATTCTGGTCCTGATAATGCCACTGGTGTTATTGTAACTGATGTTTTAGATCCTCGTTTGGTCTTTGTTAGTGCTACTAGTGGTGGAAGCTTTAATGGTACTCATGTTGTTTGGAATGTAGGTGCTCTTAATGTTGGCAGCAATGTTACTTTGACTTTAGTTGTTAGAATTAATGGTACAGGTAATATTACTAATAATGCTAGTGTTACTGCAGATCAGCCTAATATTGGAAATAATAGTACTGGTAACAATAGTACTAATTTTACTGTGAATTCTACTGTGAATTTGTCTATTGTTAAGACCCATAATGCTACTGGTGTGAATGTTGGTGTAGGTGATTTGGTTGAGTATACTATTGTTGTAACTAACTTTGGTCCTGATAATGCGACCAGTGTTGTTATTGTGGATGCTCTTGATCCTCGTCTGATTTATATTAGTTCTACTGGTGGTGGAATCTTTAATGGTACTCATGTAGTTTGGAATGTTGGACTTATTCCAATGGGAACTAATGTTACTTTGAGTTTAGTTGTTCGTGTTAACGGTACTGGTAATATTCCTAATACTGCTAATTTAACTGTTAATGAAACTAATATTGGAAATAATAGTACTGGTAATAATAGTACTAATTTAACTGTTAATTCTACTGTTAATTTGACTATTACTAAAACTAGTAATGCTACTGAATTCATGAATGTAGGTGATTTGGTTGAGTATACTATTGTTGTAAGTAATTCTGGTCCTGATAATGCGACTGGTGTTGTTGTAACTGATATTTTGGATCCTCGTTTGGTCTTTGTCAGTGCTACTGGTAACTACTCTTTGAATGGTACTCATATTCGTTGGAATGTAGGTAACCTTAATGTTGGCAACAATGTTACTTTGACTTTAGTTGTTAGAATTAATGGTACTGGAAGTATTACTAATAATGCTAGTGTTAGTGCAGATCAGCCTAATATTGGAAATAATAGTACTGGTAATAATAGTACTAATTTCACTGTAAATGCTACTGTGAATTTGTCTATTACTAAGGTTAATAATCTCACCTCTGGTGCTGTTGTAAGTGTTGGCGATTTAGTTACTTATACTATTACTGTGACTAACTTTGGTCCTGATGTTGCTACTAATGTTGTTGTAACTGATGTTCTTGATTATCGTTTGATATTTGTAAGTGCTACTGGTTATTACAATGCTACTTCTGGAGAATGGCTACTGGGCAACCTTAATGTTGGCAGTTCTCTAAGTATGAATATAACTGTTCGTGTAAATGGTACAGGTAATATAGCTAATATAGCTAATGTTACAGCAGATCAGCCTAATATTGGTAATAATACTACTGATGGTAACGATACTAATTTTACTGTTGGTCCTACTGTGAATTTGACTATTACTAAAACTAGTAATGCTACTGCGTCTATGAATGTTGGTGATTTGGTTGAGTATACTATTGTTGTAAGGAACTTTGGTCCTGATAATGCAACTGGTGTTATTGTAACTGATATACTAGATCCTCGTTTGGTATTGATTAGTGCTACTGGTAGCTACACTTTCAATGGTACTCATATTATCTGGAATGTTAGCAACCTTAATGTTGGCGATAATGTTACTTTGACTTTAGTTGTTAGAATTAATGGTACAGGTAATATTACTAATAATGCTAGTGTAACTGCAGATCAACCTAATATAGGAAATAACAGTACTGATGGTAATGGAACTAACTTTACTGTTGATGCTCTTGTGAATTTGACAATTACTAAAACTCATAATGTCACTACTACTGTGGTAGTTGGGGACAATGTAAGCTATACTATAACTGTAGCTAATAGTGGTCCTGATAATGCAACTGGTGTTCTTGTAATTGACATCCTTGATTCACGCTTAACTTATTTAAATTATTCAGCTTCTGTTGGAACTTATAATCCAGTTAATGGTCAGTGGAATATTGGAAGCCTTGCTGTAGGTCAAAATGCTACTTTAACTATCTTTGTCATGGTTAATAGTGCAGGCAATATTTCTAATCTTGCTAATGTTACTGTACATCAGGATAATGCTGGTGATACTAATGCTAGTAGCCCTCCTTTAATTGCTGATTATATGTCTACTTTTATTGAAGTAGAAAATATTACTCAAAATACTACAATACCTTTCACTATTAATGGTAATGTAACTAGTGCTAATGGCTGGATTGTCAATGGCTTTGTTAATATTACAATAGATGGTACAGTTTATAGTGTTCAAGTTGTTAATGGAAGATTTAATTTAAGTCTTACCTATAATGTTTCTGGTAACTATAGCTTTACTGTTGAATACTTCGGTAATGAATCTTTAGCAGCTTCTAATGCAAGTGGATGGGTATATATTCTACCTATAGCTACTACAACTACTGTAAATACTACACATTCTCTTATATTTGATTATCCAACAAATATTACTGGACGTCTCCTAGATTTCTTAGGTCGACCTATAGCTGGAGCTACTATTACATTTGTTGTTAATGGTATTGTTATTGGAACTAATACTACTAATGCACAAGGTATAGCTATTTATAGCTTTATTCCTGATACTAGTACTTCTACTTATGTTATTGAAGCTATATATGGAGGTAATACTACTTACTTAGGTTCTAATGATAGTATTTCTTTAATAGCTGGAGATATGAGAACTCGTATTATTATCGATGATGTAACTACTAAGCCATTCAGAAATACTTCAATTCCAATTACTCTAATTAATGAATTTGGTTCTCCAATGCCAGGTCAAATTATTAGTGTAGTTATTGATGGTATTGAGTATAATCTAACCACAGATGCTAATGGTAGAGTCTTTGTTTATCATACTCCTTTAGATGCTACTCCTGTTCTTATAACTGCTGAATTTATTGGAAATGCTTCACATCAACGTTCTGATGAGATTGGTGTCTTAAATGTTGTAAGACTTTCAACAGAAATTAGACTAAATGATCTTAATCTTAATCCTACTCAAACTGCTAGCTTTAGTGCTACATTAGTTGATGAAGATGGTAGACTCTTGACAAACATGGATGTTGATGTTTATATTGGTGATGTCTTTATTGGTACCTTTACAACTGATGCAAATGGTCAAATTCATGTTAATGGAGCTTCAGTTCCACAAGGTGCTAGTACTATAACAGCTGTTTTCTCAGGATATGCTAATATTTGGGAGAATTCAATTTCTGTAAGTGCTTTAACTGTACGTCTAATTAGAACTTCTTTAACAGTTTCAGTTAATCAAACACCAAATGAAACTACTACATTTGTTGCAAGGCTTTATGATGAATTTAATCGACCATTAGCTAACAAAAATATAGTATTTTTCCTTGATGGTGTTTTCATTGGTATGGCTACCACTGATGGTTATGGAATTGCGACTTTCGAGCATCCTTATGTTGATAGAGGCAGAATCGTAGCTGAGTTCCTTGGAGATGACATTCATCGTGAATCTCTTGATAATCGTCTTTTCGGTATTAGTGCAGAACCTGTCAATGATACTGATCTTGAAGAAGAAGAAGATGACGATGATTTAGACTTTTCAGAGGTATTAGGTGATGATGAAGATTATAATGACTCTGATGATGTAGAAAGTGTAGAAAATAATAATCGTAATTCAAATCCACTTATAGCAATGGCAGCTGCAGGTAATCCTTTAGCTATGATATTACTATGCATATTATCCATGCTCTTAGTTGGATTTAGATATCGCAAAAAAAATTAGTATTTTATGGGATTTTGATTTTTTAATCCCTTTTTATTTTATTTATTTTTTTATTTTTTTCCTCTCTCTTTTTTTTTTATTTTTTAACATGTTTTTTAATGTTTTTCAATTGCTATACTTACAAAAAAGCTATTTTTTTAAAGATTTTAGTGAAGCAGAAAAAAATATTATTTTGATTTAAACAAACCTTATTTTGTTATTTAATCATAATTACTCTAATTTTTTAAATAATCTATAATTTTTTGGGTTTTTTTAAAAAAAAGTTTATTTTCACTAATAAAATTTTTTAATATTATTATATAATTTTATTTAAAAATTAAAACAATTATCAATGGATTTTTAAAAAAAGTTCAATATTGATTATAATTAATTAAAATTTTTTCAAAGATATTTTTTTAAAAAAAGAAATTATAGAAAAATAAGCCTAAAATAGCTTTCAATATTTTAAGGGAGAATTTTTAAAAAAAATTAGACATCTATTTCAAGTGTAAAAAATAATTTTTTAAATTTTTTTATAATTTTCTAATGTTGTTTTTTCAAATATTCTTTTTTGAAATCTTAAAACAATTATTTTCATGGAAATTAGCTGAGTGTAAAAACTTGACTTTGTAAAGTTACAGTGGCTTTTTAAATTTTAAGGTTTATTGGCTTTCATTAAAATTTCATTAACTCGCAAATGATATGGGAATTTTATCGAGTTTTTTGTGAAAAATTTAAATGGTATAGGCTATATTCAATTTACTCTCTCTTATATACAAACTTCATATATTTACTATTGATGATATATATTTATACATATATACACTAATATCTATTAATATTTTTAAAAAAAATCATTATTATCATAGTTTTATTAATGAAAAATTAAAAAAAAAGTTTTTAAAATTGAATAAGCTAAAAAAAATAATCTTAAGAATATAATTTAAATTTTAAAGTTTATTCTCTTTTTAATTTCAATTGTACATATTATCATAGATACTTACTTGATTTTATTTGAAGTTCAAAGTTAAATAATCAGTAAGTTTTATCATCTGGTTTTTTAAAAAAATTTTTAAAAAATTAGACGTCCATTTCAAGTGTAAAAAATATATTTATAATTATTTTAACTGTAATTTGTGCTTTTTGAAATATTTTTTTTTTTTTTTAAGGATGTTTTAGTAATTTATCAAGATGATATAAATTTTTTTATTTCATGTTAATTTTTTTATTTGGTGTTAATTTTTTTATTTCATACTTATTTTCTAATTTTAAGTCAATTTTGCTGTTTATTTAGACAATAGTTTTATATAGTTCTTTATTTTAATAGTCACATGTCTTTATTTAGACTTTTGATTGATTAATGGGAAAAATATATATTTTATTAAATTGTAAAATAAGGAGTGATTACAATTAGTAATGATGATGAAAATATTAATTTCCTAAACGACTACTTATTTCCCAAAATTTTTGGTGAAAAAGGTTGTGAAGAAGAAACCTTGTATCTGATTAATACATTGGCTGAAAAAAATTTTAAATCTTTGACTTATGTTCCTAATGAACTTAAAGGCAAGTATAAAATGAATAAAAAGTCAATTACTGATGTTCTTGTTAAAATTGATGATGATAATTATGTCAGTATTGAGGCACAAATTGAAAAGCAGGATGATTTTCACAAAAGATGTCAGTTTTATTACTGTAAAATGACTCCTGCTTTTCTTTTAGAAGGAGATGACTATGAAAATCTGCCTTTGGTAGTGATGATAAATATATTAAATTTCAACCTGCATAAAACAGGATACTATCGCAGCAAATTCGTACCATGGGACGAAATATGCAAAAAACTCACATTAGACGATATTCAAGAAACACACTTCATAGAACTACCTACACTTAGACGAGAACTAAAAAAACATGAATTAGATTTAAACGATCCCAAAGTCAGATTAAATCTACTTTTTAATAAAAAAACACCAAAAAAATTACTACAAAAGGTGATAAAAATGGATAAACATATAAACAAGATGCATGAAAAAGCACAAATTGCTTTACAAAATCAAGAAGAATATTTAGCATACATTAGAGCCGAACAAGCTGAATTAGATCGCAAAGCCCAGATAAGATATGGAGAAAGGAAAGGAAAAATAGAAGGAAAGATAGAAGGAAAAATGGAAGTAGCTATTAAACTTAAAAAATTAGCTTATCCCATCAAAGAAATAGCTGAAGTCACTGGAATTTCAGTGGAGAAAATAAGGGAAATATAAATAAAATCAACAATGAAGATGTTGCACAATTATTTTTGTTCAGCCATTATATAAACTCAAATGAATATTGATTAAAAAAATTTAATATATCGAATTTTGTTCAATATGAATTTATAATTTTTTCATTTTGTTCATCAAAATAGAATTGTGCAACAACCTCAATAATGATTATTTTTTAATATAATCATTGGAAAATTAAATAATAATTTTCAAAAGCCAAAAACTTTACTTCCCCCATAATAATATTGTTTCATTATTATTTAAAAAAAGAAATCAAAAAATATAATGAAAATTAGCTAAATTATTAATAAAAAAAGTTAATTATATTTATTATTTAAATATTGATTTTTTATATATTCTCTTAAAAATCTTTATTTATAAAAAAACTCATGATTAAGACTATAAATAGCTAAAAACTAGAAATAATAAAATAAAAAAGCTATTCCATAGATAAAAAGCAGTTAATACCTTCACATTTTTGGTTTGTTCCTATATCAGGATACACTTTGTTAAAATACTAATATTCTATCTACTTGACCATTAATATAATTTAACAAAAAAATAGCAGGGTTACAATAAAATAATGAAACAAGTAATATTTAGCTATTACATAACAATGTGATAATTTCTAAAGATAAAAAAACAGTTCAATTTCCCATCACAACTCAATGAAAGAAAATATAATTAATGATAATCATTAGCTAAAAAAAAATAAAAAAAAATAGGATAAAAAAAATTAATTATCCTGTAAATCTTGGAATTCTTACTCTATTATTTGCATAATTTGTTTCTACAGCTTTTTTACCATAGTTAACTACAATATGCCTATTATGACGTCTCATAACTGAATTTCTGAAGAAATTAATTGTTACAGTTCTTGAACTTCCAGCAGCTATAGCTTTAACAGCAGCAAATTTATAATATCTTCTGTTTCCAGTAGTCATTAAAAGTCTGCTTGCAGCAGAAGCATCAGAACCAGTATTAGAAATAGTAATTCTATATGTATTACCATTTCTTCTTACGTTAGTAACTTTTAAGTCAACATTACGTTTAGTTAAACCTCTTCTAGCATCTAATAAAGCCTTAGCCATTTTGTTAATGTCAGATTGAGAAGCAGCAGTTTTACCACTAAACATAGCACGTGCATTATTGTACGCAGCTACTAAAGCAGCCCAACTAGCAGCAGAATATCCTGCTTTCTTCAAATTCTGACTACGTAAATTCAAAATATACCGTAAAAGATCTTTGTCATAATTAAGTTGAGTACCTGAACCAGTGCCAGTTCCAGAACCTGAACCAGTACCTGTGCCAGAACCTGAACCAGTTCCAGTACCTGTGCCAGAACCTGAACCAGTTCCAGTACCATTACCAGAACCAGTACCATTACCAGAACCATTACCAGAACCATTACCAGAACTAACTAGTACTAAAGCATCAATAGCAGATTGTAAAGCATTTAATGCTGCATTAATATCAGCTTGAGAAGAATCAGCCAAATTCATTCCTGCAATAGCCGTAAGCTGAGTATTTACAGCAGCCCAACTAGCAGTAGTATAATCAGATGCAGTTAAAGTACCTGCCTGAGTAACAAGAGCAGTAAGATTTGTAGCATCACCTACAGGAGCTAAAGCATCCATAGCAGCTTGCAAAGCAGCAAGTTGAGCATCAATATCAGCTTGAGAAGCATCATTAGATGTAAATCCAGATGCATTAGCAAGTTGAGTAGTGAAAGCAGTCCAACTAGCAGTAGTATAACCAGCATTAGTTACAAGATTTGCCTGAGCAAGAAGAGCAACGAAAGCAGTATCATTACCAAGAAGATCTAAAGCATCAATAGCAGCTTGCAAATCAGCAATAGCAGCATCAATATCAGCTTGAGAAGAATCAGCCAAATTCATACCACCTATAAAAGTAAGATTAGCAGTTACATCAGCCCAACTAGCACTAGTATAATCAGATGCAGTTAAAGAACCAACAGAAGTAACAAGAGCAGTAAGATTGGTAGGATCACCTATAGTAGCTAAAGCATCAATAGCAGCTTGCAAATCATCCATAGCATCATCCATTTCAGCTTGAGAAGAATCAAGCAAATTCATACCAGCTATAAAAGTAAGATTAGCAGTTACATCAGCCCAACTAGCAGAAGTATAATCAGATGCAGTTAAAGTACCAACATGAGTAACAAGAGCATTAAGAGCTGTAGGATTACCCACAAAAACTAAATCATCCAAAGCATCTTGCAAAGCAGTAGCTACTAAATCAACACTAGTTTGAGATGCAGTTTTTATACCAGTGAAAAGTGGTGTAGCAGCTAAAAGTTGAGTATTTACATCGCCCCAACTAGTAGAAGTATAATCAGTAGGATCTAAACTTTCTGCTTGAATAACAAGATTATTAAGAATACTGAAATCTGCGATATTATCAAAAGTAACAGAAGTATCTAGTGGAGTACCACCTGAAAAATCATAAATATCAAATGAATATGTTGCTCCTGAACTATAAGGATTATTTAATGTGATAGAACCAAAACCATAAGTGAAAACAACATTACCAGAAAATTCGGGGGTAGGTCCACTAGTGTCTTCAATCTCAATATAGTATGTGCCATTTTCATCGAGTTCATCAGAACCTACTCCATAAGCAGGATCAATTATAGTAATTATAACATCTTCTGCGTCAGAGCTACTAGTATCCTCACTAATACCAAGTTCAATAGCTGAAACTGTGGACATGCTAATGAGTATTAAAAAAAATGCTATGAGAATTATGAAAAGATTTCTCGTTTTTTGCATTTTAAAATTTCCCTCCTTTATTATTTTGTTGTAAAAAAAATCATAATATTATCTAAAACACAACAGAACGATTTTCAATAATAAATAAAATCACTAGTTTTTTTTAGAGTTTAAATGACGAAAAAAGTCTTTATAATAGCTAAATTATGCTTTATAAAAGTTTTTTTTCTTAGTAACAAAGCTATAGCTTAGCTACTCTTCATTTATTTTCATTTTTTATCTAATTACTACTTTTTTTTTAATAATTAATATTCATAATAATTAATTTTTAAAAAAATAAAAAAAAAAGTAATAAAAAATTATTAATTATATTATTATATTCTTATTATATTATATCTAAATTAATAATTTTCATAAATAAAAAAAATCAAAACCCTTTTAATTAAAATCAAGTAGCTATTGACCTACATTTTTGTTACTAATTATATAATGTCTTTTATTATTAATTTAGGACTTTCTATTTGCTTGGAGAATGTCAAGATGCTGGAAGATAATTCACAATGATATGTTTGTTTTATAATCTATAATAGCATTATTACATAATTATTTGAAAAAAGAGAGAAAAATATAATGAACATTCTATATATTATTATTAAAAAAATTTGATTATACTTGTAATGTGATTAAACATTAATATTTTCTATATAATATTCAAAAAAGTCCCCATTTATAAAAAAAACCATAGATAAGATGGAAAAATAGCTAAAAAGTGGAAATAATAAAACAAAAAAAAGATTTTCTATGAAAGGAAAGCAGCTAAGAGCTTTACATTCCTGATTTGTTCCTGTAAGATGATATTGTTTGTTAAAATACTAATATTCTATCTCGTTTTTTTTAAATCACATATTAAATAGCTAATCTCTTATGTTAAAATATATTAGAGAGCAAAAGAAAAGTAAATAATTACTAATATTTCATTTTATATTAATATTAACATTTAATTATATTATATCTCATTTTGAAATAGCTACATTTCATTAAAAAGACTATCCATGAAAAAACTTGTAAAATCATAGCTAATTTGAGTATTTTAAAGTTTGAAAATTGGAAATTTCCTAACATTATATTTACTTAAGTGTGAATTTTATTTCATCATACTTATAGATATACAAATTAAACAAAGATAAATGAAAAAACAAGATCAATGTTTTCCAATTACAAATAAAAAAATTTATGTTAAAAGAAGTTTAAAAGGTTGAAACATTGTAATAATGCCTGAAAACATTTTACTAGATAATTTCCATCATGATTATACTCATATGCAGTTGACCGTGAAGATATAGTAACAAAAGACTTAAAAACAACTTTAATAAAAATTATAGAGCATATAAATAAGTATGAAGGTGTAAATTATTATAAACTGAGAAAAGATAGGATAAAAGGATTATAACATTAATCAAAAAAACAAAAAGGACATGAAGTAATAAAAGAATTCACAGAAAAATATGGAACATTTGAAGAATTAGAAAGACTTTATAAAGACATTGAAAACTCTTTATTCCTTGTAAACCTTGAAAACTGGATTTTTTAAAAAAAAATCCAGATGAAACCTTAACAAGTGGAATAGCTAGAGTAAGCAATAAAATAAATGTTTCTGATTATGAACTTGAAATATTGGATTTTATTAAAAATCAAAAACTTCAATCTATAAGAGAGTTAGCTAGGTTTTTAGATAAGGATATAATTATTATACATCCAAAGATTAAGGAACTTGAAAAACAAGGTTTAATAGAACTTAAAGAGGGAGTTAAGAATAGTAAAATTCCTTATCTGAATTATGATAAAATAGAAATATCTTTTTAATTAAATTTTATTATAGTCATGAAAATAAAGTTTTTAAGTAATGATAATTTTTAAAATTATTAAATTAATTTATTTAATTGATTTAAAGAATTAAAATTTATATTTTATTAATCATGATAATATCCATTATTATTTTAAAAATTAAAAGAAATAAAAAAATAACAAAGGAGGACATATACATCCCGACTCCGAAAACCACCCATACGAAATAAAAACAAAACACAATACATTAGAAAAAAATACTGAAATGGTTAAAAAGCATATAAAGAAAAATAAAGGATTAAAATTAGAAAAATTAATAGAAGAGTTGAAATAATGATTATAAGTTTAATTAAAGAAGAAACAAGCCAAGAATACGATGAAAGAATGATTGAAAAATATGGAAGTATTGAAAAACTAGAAAAAACATTTGAAAAAACACCAAAAAACCTATTACATGTTGATTTAGTTAATTGGCAGTTTTTAAAAGAAAACCCGAAAGAAAAAATAACACATGAAGAAATTTTAATTACTGATAAAATAAGCATAGGGGATAATGAAACAGAAATATTAAACATAATAAAGAATGATAAACCTAAAAGTATTAGGGAGATAGCTAATAAGATTAAAAAAGATCCATCAAATGTAACAAGTAAGATAAATCTTTTAGCTGATGAGGGTCTTATTAGTTTCAAAAAAGGGTTAAAAAATAGTAAAATACCAGTTTTAGATTATGATAAAATAGAAATAGATATTTAGTGCGATAAATTTTTCTTTTTGTCCTGAAAACATGAAAATATTGAATTAAAAACATCCCTTTTATTTTTTAAATTTTTAAATAGCTTTAAAAAAAAAAATCATTAATAAATTTACAATATCCTTCTTTTTTTTAAATAAATAAAAATGGTTTTATTATAGCTATAGTACTTAACATTTGGTTTAAAAATGAGGATAATTTTAAACTTGTTTAAAACCATTTAATTCATATTTTATTAAATAAAATTTGATAAATTAATGAGATTGACATTTTAAAAAATTTTGTCAAAAACTATATGTAGTTCTATGTAGTGGATTTCCAGATGTTTTCAATCATTCACTTACTTTTTTTACACACCACCAATATACTAGTAATCTTTTACTCGAGAAATTAAAAACTGAGATAATTATGATATAAATAAAGGTAAATCCTCATAATCCTCACTTTTTTAAAGACATACAGAGTATATGAATGGAAAAAAATATAAAAATCTAGGAAAATATTCTTTCATGAGAAAAATCAACTGATTATAATGAAATTTAAAAAAAAGAATAAAAAGCATAGTTCATTATTATTAAGTTATTTATAGTTTTTTTATTTCTTTCACAGGCATCCCAGTGATTTTAGCTATTTCTTTAAGAGGATAATCTAATTTTTTAAGTTTAATAGCTATTTTTATTTTTTCTTCTTCTCTTCCTTTGTCTGTTGCATATTTTATCTGAGCTTTATAGTCTAAATCGGCTTGTTCTGCTCTAATATATGCTAAATATTCTCTTTGATCTTGTAAAACATGTATTGTTTTTTCAAACATTTTATTTACAGATTCATCCATGTTTATCCCCTTTTCCATTAAAATTAGAGATGTGTTCTTATTGAGAAGTAATGAAATCTTTGTAAAGGAATAGCTAATTATTTATAATTTTTGATGATTATTAAAGTTTTTTAATTTTTTCAAGTGTTAAACCAGTTGTTTCAGCTATTATTTCTAAAGGGAATCCTTTGTTTTTTAAATTTTTAGCTATTTCTATTTCCTTTTTTTCCGCTCCAATAGCTACTCCTTTTTTAATTCCTTTTTCGATTCCTTTTTTAATTCCTTTTTTCTCTCCTTTTTTAATTCCTTTTTTCTCACCTTTTTCTGCTCCAATTTCTGTTGCATATTTTATCTGAGCTTTATAGTCTAAATCGGCTTGTTCTGCCCTAATATATGCTAAATATTCTTTTTGATCTTGTAAAACATGTATTGTTTTTTCAAACATTTTATTTACAGATTTATCCATGTTAATCACCTTTTCCATTAAATCTGGAGATGTGCTCTTATTAAGAAGTAATAAAATCCTTGTTAAAGGATCATTCAAATCTAAATTACCTTTCCTTAGCTCTTTCCTGAACTTTGGTAGTTCGATATAATGAATTTCTATAATATCTTCAATCATGAAGTTACTTTTTTTATCACATAACACCAATATACTGTGATAATCTACTGTGGGTAGGAGGTCGAAGTCTAGGATATTGATCATGTATGTTTTAGGTGCCTTTTCATAATCTTCCCCGACTTGAACTTGAACTGAGTAGATTCTAGAGTTATACATATGACTTCTTTTGTGAAAACTTTTTTGAGGTTTTATTTGTGCCTCAATATTCACAAAACTGCCGTCATTCACTAAGACCATAACATCGACATTTGATTTTTTATTTCCTTTATGTAAACCTTCCATTTCTTTAGGGATATAATAGACATCTGTGAAGTTTTTACCTGTGAAAGTGTTAATCAAATGCAATGTTTCCTCTTCACATCCATTCTCACCAAATATTTTCGGAAATAAATACTCATTAAGAAGATTTAACTTTTTCCCATCTTTTTCAAATACCAACTCTAATCACCACTATTTTACAATTTCATTGAATATAAATTTTATCAATTATTTAAACTAAAAAAAATTCAATACAGAAGAAGAAATAAAGCAAAAAATGAAAAAAATATTTTCAAATTTTTAAACATCTCATCCGTTTCAGTAATTATTATTAATTTAGTAAAAAGTAATATATAAGTATTACTATTTTCACTTTACATCATCCCAAAAAAAACATTGATTAAGATGTGAAAAAAAATAATGAAAATCCAAAGATAAAAGATACTATTATACAAAAACAAGACAGATACACCTGTGAAATATCCACTAAAATGAACATAACCTCTCTTAAATACCAAATAGAATTAGAGATAAAAAAAAAAGTATAAAAAAAGTTGAAAAATCACTATAATTAACTAATTATAGTCCTGAAAATAAAGTTTTTAATTAATGATAATTTTTAAAAATCTTTAAATTCAATTATTTTTAAATTTAATTTAATATATTTATTATTTTTTTAATAATAAATTATTAATATTTATTTTTAAAATTAAAAATATTATTAATATAGTAATTAGAAATTAAGTGATATTTAAACTAAACATTAATTGCAGTTTTTCCTCTCAGGACTATAAGTTTTAAAAAAAAAAAAATGTGGTTTAATTAGTAGCTAATGCCTTGATAAAATGAGTTGTTAATAATATTGATGTTGATTAAAATGAAGTTCCTTTTCATATATTATGATTATATCTTATTTGAAGGAATTTAAAATATTTAATATTTCTCCACTTCTTATGAGGGAGTAATGAGTATAATCATCTAGTTTTTCGAACTCATTATTATAATCAGCTTTGTTTCTATTTCTTCTAAGATCACTTAACCAACTGCTTATTTTTTTACCCACCAAATTCTTTGAGTAAAAATTAGCTTTTCTCATATTATACATATAATGATACTTTTTGAATATTTCATATACTTCTTTATGAACATTGGGAGATTCACTTTCCATGATTTTTTTACTGTTTCTTCCTAAAAACAGCTTATTCTCCAGTAAAAAGTTTCTACATGATATAAAAGAACCATAATATGCTCTACTAATAGAAGTTCTCTTTTTTGCAGGACTATCATAATTAGCTAATTCATGTGCTAATTTGTAATAGTCTTTCCAGTTGAAGATAGTCATTAAAATTCCACGGATATTTCTAAATAGTTCAATATTTCAGAATTATCTATTAAAAATACTTCATCTTCAATTTTGTTTATTTTATCTGCTGTTTTTTGAGGAGGATAACTAGTTTTTATATATATTATAAGTAATTCCTGATCATTGTAGTCGTTAGACATTTTAAGCAATAACTTGTCTTGACTAAACTCTTTTTTAATAATTTTAGGAACAAACAATAGAAAATTTTTAAATTCCTCTCCCATAAGAGAAATAAATTTTTTAACTTCATTTTTTGCATTGACTTCATATGTCCCATATAATGATTCCCAATATGTATCTACTTCGATCAAATCTTGTTTGATAGAAGTATCAATGAAATTTTTAGAAAAAGAATTGTTTGGTAATGTAGAAAGAATTTCGTCTAATCCATGCTTCTTAAATTCATCATGCACCATATTTTCACATTCCTACTTTTTGATGGTCAGTTTTAAAAAAAATTGGTAATTTTCCAACGGTCATTAAAAATTTTCACTTAGCAAGTTACAGTACTATTTATAATTATATATCCATTAAGAAATATATAAATGTTATTACTAAAATTAAAATTTTTATTATAATGATTAAAAATATGAACCTGCCGATCTTCACTCTCGAACATCATATTTCTGTGGAAAATCATTATCTTTTATTAAAGTTAAAATTTCCATGACTTTTCAATAAGTCCTAGCTGTAGATTTTTGAAAATTCCCTTAAATAAACCTAGCTAAAGTTAAATAAACAAGAGTACAGATAGTTAAAACTTTAATAACTAGATAATTTAGACAAGGATTGTTTGAGTTGTCCTTATATAGTACAAAAATTAATTTTTAGCACTGAATTTTGATTATTTTCATAGAATAAATTTTTTTTATATTAATTCTCCAGTTAAAAAATCAATCATGTTAATGTGTTGTATCCCCTCTCGAGACATGTCAAATTCGTCCATGGATATTACATATTTTGGATAGTTATCTTTAATTTTCATTAATGGTTCGAATTCCCTTTTTATTGTGTCTTCATTTGTTAAAATATATGAAACTTGAATATAAATAGTTTGTTTTAATTTTTTACAGACAAAGTTGACTTCTTTATCTTTGAATTTTCCAATGGTTATATCATATCCTCTACGAATTAGTTCATTGTATACAATGTTCTCAAGAGATTGTCCAATATCTCTTTCATTGTTTCCGAAAAGCAGTTGTCTAAAACCTAAATCAACAACATAAAATTTTTCTATATAGTTTAAAATTTTCCTCCCAACGACTATGTAAACCTACTGGGGATTTTTGAAAAGGTTGTGTTTTTGGCTTTGAAAAAACGGTTTTATTCTGTTATAATTTAAAATGATAGAGTTTACTTTAATGATTTGTTGAGTATGTAATGGTTAG
>Ga0099364_10006643_pt1 | contig 16766 bp, 15 predicted proteins | sample TergutTh196P3_FD_73070 | JGI IMG/M metagenome (GOLD analysis project Ga0099364, IMG submission 73070) | Microcerotermes parvus P3 segment gut microbial communities from Pointe-Noire, Republic of the Congo - Th196 P3 | ecosystem: Host-associated > Arthropoda: Insects > Digestive system > Gut ... | reverse complement strand
TATATCTTTTTCGTTTTTGGGATAAACGACAGCTTTGGGCATTTCTCTATAGGCAGACGCATCGGTCGAGTAGATGGCGATTGTAACAGGGTCGTATTTTAATTCGCCCTCAATGCCGGTTGCTAATTCTTTTAATTTTGTTTCGAAAAAATTCATTCTCTATGTGCAAAATAATCGGCTGCAAGTTAGGAAAATGATTAGTTTTTCTTAATTTTGTTGCTAATAAATTTAAAAACTTTAGCAGCTATGAAAAAACTAATATTCATACTTATAGCAATTTGCATGTTTGTCGGTTGCAAAAAGGAAGGCAAACTTACTACTGAACAGAAACTACGCATGCAAGACAGTCTCGCGTTAGTGGTTTTTTATGATGCAACTAACGGCGATAACTGGATAAATAACACCGGCTGGAAAACTGCTCCGCTTGAAGAGTGGTATGGTATACAGCTTGTTTATAATCGTGTACTTCGCATCGAATTAGCTTGGAACCAATTGTCAGGGAATATTCCTGCTGAAATAGGTGATTTAAAGCAACTACAATGGTTAATCTTGGATGTCAATCAACTGTCAGGCAGAATTCCTGCCGAAATTAGTAATTTAAGTCAATTGCAACGTTTAGAGCTATACAGCAACCGTCTTACAGGGAATATTCCTGTTGAAATCGGCAATTTAAAAATGTTGAAGAACTTATCATTATCCCACAATCAACTAACCGGCAATATTCCTGTTGAAATCGGCAATTTGACCCAATTAACAGGTTTGTTCTCGAGTTGGAACCAACTGACCGGCAGTATTCCTGCCGAAATCGGCAATTTAAAACAACTGTACAGTTTGATTTTAGATGGCAACCAACTGGATGGTAACATTCCTGCTCAAATTGGTAATTTAACAGAACTCAATCTTTTAGGATTATCCCAAAATCAACTGTCGGGAGAGGTTCCTATTGCAATTATTAATAAAATTTTGTATAGTAATCTTTTATATCGCTTTAACATTTGCCCACAGGAAGGCACAGGTTTTAGCAATTATAACTGTCCTGTAGAATGAATTATGAATTGCGAATTTAAAGTATTTGACAATTTGATTTTTTAACAAGTTTTTTCTTAACTTAGCTGCCAATATTTTTTAAAACTTAATGACCATGAAAAATACATTATTTATAGCGGCATTAGTTGGCATAGCGCTGGCTGGCTGCAAAAAGGACGAAAAACTAAGTTTTAGTGACAACGAACTTAGCTTCAATTACACAGCCGAAACAAAGGAAATAAAAATAACTGCCAACACCAGTTGGATGGCAAGCACTACCGCCGAGTGGGTAACAATTACTCCGACAGAGGGTAGCGGCAACGCTATGCTGAGAATTAGCGTGAGTGAAAACACCGAAACAAGCGAACGTAGCGCAAACATTGTTCTTAGGCAAGTCGGAGAAGGAATCAGCGCTATTTTAAAGGTAGAGCAGAAAGCTAATTCAGTTGTACTGCAAGCACGTATGCAGGATAGCCTTGCGTTAGTTGCCTTTTACGATGCAACCAACGGTGACGGGTGGACAGGCAATACAGGTTGGAAAACTGCTCCGCTTGAGCAATGGCACGGTTTATTTGTTGAAAACAACCGTGTGGTAGTTATTGCTTTATTCAATAACCAACTGTCGGGCAGTATTCCTGCCGAAATCGGCAATTTAAACCAACTACAAATGTTAGATTTAAGAGCCAACCAACTGTCGGGCAGTATTCCGCCCGAAATTGGTAATTTAAGCCAACTAACAGAATTACGTTTATACATCAACCAACTATCGGGCAATATTCCTGCTGAAATCGGAAATTTAAATCAACTGCAATTGTTGGAGTTAAACGGCAATCAACTGTCGGGCAGCATTCCGCCAGAAATTGGAAACTTAAGCCAACTAACAAGTTTTCATTTAAGCGACACCCAATTGTCGGGCAGTATTCCTGCTGAAATTGGTAATTTAACCCAACTGCAATTGTTGACTTTATCCGGCGAACAACTGACGGGTAGCATTCCCCCTGAAATTGGCAACTTAAGAGAGCTTACATATTTGTTTTTATCCGGCAACCAACTAACAGGCAGCATTCCTTCTGAAATTGGTAATTTAAGCCAACTAACACATTTGTTTTTATCCGGCAACCAACTGACAGGCAGCATTCCTTCTGAAATCGGCAACTTAAGCCAACTGGAATATTTACGGTTAAGTGGCAATCAACTGTCGGGCAGTATTCCGCCAGAAATTGGTAATTTAACCCAACTGCAAGAATTACGTTTACACACCAAACTATCGGGTAGTATTCCCCCAGAAATTGGCAATTTAACCCAATTGCAAGTTTTATACTTATACAATAATAACCTTTCAGGCAGCATTCCCCCCGAAATTGGTAATTTAAGTCGGCTAACAGATTTAATTTTAAACTCCAATCAACTATCGGGTAGTATTCCTTCTGAAATTGGTAATATAGGTCAGTTACAAAATTTAGCGTTAGACTATAACCAACTGTCGGGCAGCATTCCGCCAGAAATTGGAAATTTAAGCCAACTAACAGAATTACGTTTAAACTTTAACCAACTTTCGGGCAGTATTCCGTCCGCAATCGGTAATTTAAACCAACTGCAATTGTTAGAATTAGGCGACAATCAACTGTCAGGCAGCATTCCCGGCGAAATTGGTAACTTAAGTCAACTGCAAGTTTTATACTTATATAATAATAACCTTTCGGGCAGTATTCCTGCCGAAATCGGCAATTTAAACCAACTGATAAGTGTATGGATACAAAACAATCAACTGTTGGGAGAAGTTCCAAATGCAATTATTGATAAGATTCCAACATTTCAGAGTTACTTTATTTGTCCACAACAAGGCATAGGGTTTAGCAATTATAGCTGTCCGTAAAACGAATTATGAGTTGAAAATTTCAGATATTTTCCCAAGTGGTAACATGTGTTTGTTAATTATCGGCAACATTCCTATTCCCAAATTATTATGATTTTTTCGGAATATATTCCGAAATTGTTATGGTTTTTTGTGGAATACAAAATGCACTTATATTCAAGAAGATAATTCATCGCAATAATTATGAAAATTTTTTGTTGTAAAAATAGGGAGTTATTAATAAAATATTTTCATACATTTATTGCAAAAATTACTAAACATTAAATTATTGATATACAATGGAGTTATTAGACCAAATTAAAGAAAATGCAAAGAAATACAATCAGCGTATTGTATTGCCCGAAGGGTATGAAGAGAGAACATTAAAAGCCGCCGACATCGCTATATCCGAAGGATTGGCGCATATTATTTTGCTTGGCGATCCGGAACAGATTAAAACTCAGGCTGATAAGTTTGGATTGAAAAACATTTCGAAGGCTGAAATTATCAATCCTGTTTCGCACGATAAGAAAGAGCATTACATCGAGCTTATGGTGGAACTCAGAAAAAACAAAGGGCTTACGCGAGAAGAAGCAGCCAAACTTATAGAAAATCCTCTGTATCTCGGAGTTTTGATGATTAAAAACGGTGACGCCGATGGCGAGGTTGCCGGAGCCGACCACTCTACCGGCGATGTGCTTAGACCGGCGTTTCATTATGTAAAAACCGCACCCGGAATATCGGTTGTGTCGGGAGCAATTATTATGATTCACCCGGATAAAAAGTTTGGCGAAAACGGAATTATGGTGTTTGCCGACAGCGCCGTGCACCCCGACCCGACAGAAAACGAACTGGCTGAAATTGCGGTTGCCTCCGCGCAAACTACAAAAGCAATATGCGGTTTTGAGCCTAAAGTTGCGATGCTCAGTTTTTCAACCAAAGGAAGCGCAAAACATCCCCACGTTGAGAAGGTGGTTAACGCTACACGGATTGCCAAAGAGATGGCTCCCGAGCTTCAAATTGACGGCGAACTGCAACTCGATGCCGCTCTGATAGAGGCGATTGGCAAAAGCAAAGCGCCCGGAAGTCAAATTGCAGGCAATGCAAATGTGCTTATTTTCCCCGACCTTAACTCGGGCAATATCGGCTATAAACTTGTGCAAAGACTTGGAGGCGCCGAAGCCGTAGGTCCGATACTGCAAGGCATGGCTGCGCCGATAAACGACCTTTCGCGGGGCTGTTCGGTCAGCGATATTGTAAGCATGATTGCCATTACCGCAAATCAGGCGGCAGGTAAAAAAAATAATTAACCTTTAATACATTATCTAAATGAAAATATTAGTGCTTAACTGTGGAAGTTCGTCCATAAAATATCAGTTGTTTGACATAAATACCGGCGTAGTTCTTGCAAAAGGAATAGTTGAAAAAGTGGGATTAACAGGCTCTTTTCTAAAAAACGAACGGTTTGACGGCAATAAAGTGAAACTCGACAAAGAGATACCCGACCACCTGAACGGAATTGAATTAATTCTTGAATCGCTGGTAAATAAAGAGCATGGAGTGATAAAGGAACTGTCTGAAATAGACGCAGTTGGTCATAGGGTTGTGCATGGAGGCGAAACTTTTAAAACCAGCTGTTATCTTGATGACGAAACAATACGCGGCGTGGAAAGCTGCTCAGATCTTGCTCCTCTGCATAATCCCGCCAATCTTAAAGGTATATATGCGATGAAAAAAGCGTTGCCCGATGTTCCGCAGGTCGGAGTTTTCGACACTTCATTTCATCAAACAATGCCCGATTATTCGTATATGTACGCATTGCCGTATTCACTGTATGAAAAACACGGGATAAGGCGGTATGGGTTTCATGGAACCAGCCACAGTTACGTGTCGAAAAGAGCGTGCGAGATTTTGAATGTTGATTTTGAAAGCAAGAAAATAATAACGTGCCACCTCGGAAACGGCGGGTCGGTAACAGCCATTAAATACGGCAAATCGGTTGATACGTCAATGGGATTAACCCCGCTGGAAGGGTTGATGATGGGCACCAGATCGGGCGATTTGGACGCCGGAGCAATCATGTTTATCATGGAAAAAGAGAAAATGAACTACTCGGCGTTGAATACATTACTGAATAAAGAGAGCGGATTATTGGGTATTTCCGGCGTTTCGAGCGATATGCGCGAAATAGAAGCGAGCGCTGCCGAAGGAAACGTAAGGGCAAAACTGGCTCTCAAAATGTTCAGTTACCGCGTTAAAAAATATATAGGAGCATACGCGGCGGCTATGGGAGGAGTTGACATAATAATTTTCACAGGCGGAATAGGGGAGAACAGCGTTAAAGACCGTGAAGTAATGTGCGAAGGGCTTGAATTTTTAGGATTGGAATTCGACTTCGCAGCAAATGACGGCATACGTGGAAAAGAGCAGATAATCAGCAAGAAAGATTCGAAAGTTGTTGCCATGGTAGTTCCCACAAACGAAGAATGGGTAATTGCTTCGGATACAAAGGCGATTGTTGAAGAGATGAAGGCGTAAGGCGGATTTTTGAAGATAATGGTGTTAATAAATGGAACTGTATAGTAATTCAAACAACGTAATGGACGATTTTGAACAACAGAAAAATTTATCTGATTGGGAGATTTTTACTAAAATATGGATTTCCCCAAGAAAAGTTTTTGAGTACATAATTGATAGAAACTACGATAAATATGTAATGACGTTATTAGTTCTTTCGGGTATATCAAGAGCGTTTGGACAAGCATCTAAGAATAATATGGGAGATGAGCTGTCCATTGGGGCAATTATTGTAATTTGTATATTTCTGGGGGGATTCTTAGGTTGGGTTTCATATGTCTTATATGCAGCATTCGTAAACTGGACAGGTAAATGGTTAAAGGGGAAAGGCAATGCAAATTCAATTTTAAGAATTATAGCTTATTCTATGATTCCTTCAATAATAGCATTAGTTTTTCTAATACCTCAAATTATTATTTACGGGAGTGAAATATTCACATCTGATGGAGATATAACAAGTGCAGGATTTGTTTCAAATGTTATAGTTTATCTATCTTCGTTTTTAGAATTTGTACTTGGTATTTGGACGATAGTTCTTTGCGTTATAGGAATTTCAGTGGTTCAGAAATTTTCCATTGGCAAGTCAATATTAAATTTATTATTGCCTGGTTTAATTCTTTCAGTTATAGTTTTATTTATTGTATCATTGACAAAAATGTTCTAATTGAGAGAAAATCATCGCCGCAGCATAACGCCTGAAAGGTTACGATTATTCACAGGCAGGGTTATATTTTGTAACAATATGTGTAAACTTTGGGGCGAATTTGTGTGTTCGCCCCAATTTGTTCGGCAATGTGATTGATGGAGAAATGGCATTGAACGGTGCGGAAAAAATGATTAAAAAATGGTGAAAATATTTAATAAACATCTATATTATTTTTCTGATTGTTAATAATACGAGGAGATTTTAAGGAACGCCTAATTGTCCGGGTAATTACAAGGGAGGAGCAATGCCGAAACGGGTTCCGTACAATGTACAGAAATATCCTGCAACGGGGATAACTGGAAACAAGAGGATGGACGGGTGACCGTTGGACGGAGAGAATGTGGTGGGATAAACAATAAGAAACAGAACTGTCATCAGACTTTGTTAATAAACAAAGAAAAGAGGCTGTCGCAAAAATATGACAGCCTTTTTTTATTCCCCCTGCCTCAACTTTTAAGGCAGCCTCCTACATGTGTTTTATTCGTACTCCTCCAAAATTCCTTTTACATCATCGGGAGCAACGCGCCCGTATGTTTTTTCGCCGACAAGGACAACGGGAGCCAAACCACATGCGCCTACGCAACGCAAACTTGACAATGAAAATTTGCCGTCTGCCGTTACGCCTCCGGCTGGTATTCCGAGTTCTTTACTAAACTCGTCAATGATTTTTTCAGCGCCTCGCACATAACAAGCAGTTCCCATGCAGATGTTTATGGGATATTTCCCTTTTGGCGTCATCGTGAAAAAGGAGTAGAATTTAACAACTCCATACACTTTTGCCACAGAAACATTAAGATATTCGGAAATAAGTTCCTGAACTTCAGCGGGAAGGTAGCCAAAATGAGTTTGGCAACCATGTAGAACGTTAATTAATTCCTGCGGATCATTATTAAAATCGCTGCAAATTGTTTTAATAAAATCTACATCGTCTTTACGCAATTCTATTTTTATATTTGACATGGTAGTATTTTTTTAATTGGCAATTATTAAGTAGTTACTTTTTAACAAAAATCTGTTGTTTTCTGTTAAAATAATGTGTATGAAGTAAATGATGAGATTTTTCGCTTCCGGGTTTGCCTAAATACTCTTCATATAATTTAATTATGAACGGATTTTCATGAGATTTTCTGAGCGGTTTTTGCCTGTCTTCTTTGTAAATAGCCACCGCTCTTGCCTTGATAATCTCAGAATTGCCATGATGCAACGGTTGTCCGCCGCCGCCTATGCACCCGCCGGGGCAAGCCATAACCTCAATTGCCGTAAAGTCGGATTTTCCGCTTTTCACTTCGTCAAGAAGTTTGCGGGCATTTCCAAGTCCGTGAGCAATTCCTATTTTTATCGGAGTGCCGTTAAAATCGAGAGTTGCCGAACGAACGCCCTCCATTCCTCTAAGTTCTATGAAATCAAATTTTTCGAGCTTCTTGCCTGTAAATAATTCGTATGCCGTGCGGCAGGCAGCTTCAATAACTCCGCCTGTGGTGCCGAAAATAACTCCTGCTCCTGTCGATTCTCCAAGAGGTGCGTCAAAATCTTCATCTTCAAGATTATTAAAATTGATGTTGGCTTGTTTGATGAAAGCGGCAAGTTCTCTGGTCGAGATGGAGAAATCTACATCTTGATTGCCATCGACCGTAAATTCATCTCTCTGGCATTCATATTTCTTTGCCAAACAGGGCATTATCGAAACAACGACCAAGTCTTTCCGGTCAACTCCTATTTTTTCGGCAAAATACGACTTGGCAATTGCGCCGAACATCTGTTGAGGCGACTTTGAGGTTGAAGGAACATCTTTAAGGTCGGGATAATAGTATTCAAAGAAATTTACCCAGCCCGGGCAGCATGAAGTGAGGATTGGTATTCTTGCCGTTTTGTCGCCGTTCAGGTGCCTCGACAGTCTGTCGAGCAACTCCGTGCCTTCTTCCATAATGGTAAGGTCGGCGGTAAAGTCGGTATCGAAAACATAGTCAAATCCAAGCTCTCTCAAGGCGGCTACCATTTTGCCCGTTACAAGCGTTCCGGGTTCCATTCCAAACTCTTCGCCTAATGCGGCTCTTACCGCGGGCGCAGTCTGAACTACCACAGTTTTGGTAGGATCTGCCAATGCTTTTAACACCTGCGGAATATGATTAACCTCCGTAAGAGCCGCAGTGGGACATACGGCTACGCACTGTCCGCAGTAGGTGCATGACGAGTTTTCAAGGTTTTGCTCAAAAGCCGGTCCCACGGCAGCCATAAAGCCTCTGTTAAACGCCGATAACGCTCCGACAGTTTGCACATCGTTGCACATTGTTTCGCAGCGGCGGCACATTATACATTTATCAAGATTTCTGATGATTGAAGGCGAAGTGTCTTTCCGATAGGACGATACTTCGGCATATTCATGTCCGGGTATTTCGCGTATGCCAAGCCTGTGAGCCATATCCTGAAGATCGCAGCACCCCGATTTAGGGCAAATCAAACAATCTTTCGGGTGGTCTGAAAGTATGAACTCCATTACGGTTCTGCGTGCATTTAAAACTCTTGTGGTGTGGGTTTTAACCACCATGCCCGGTTCGCATCTTGTTGAACAGGTAGGGGCAAGAGTTCTTCTTCCTTCCACCTCGGCAACACAAATTCTGCAACCGCCGGGCTTGTTTTCAATGTTCAGGTCATGCAGGTGCATGTAGCAAAGCACAGGTATATCTATTCCCAAAAGCTTTGCGGCTTGATATATTGTAGAGCCTTTCGGCGCTTCAACTTCTTTATTATCTATGGTAAGCTTTACTGTTTCCATATATTTTATTAATTAACTGATATAAATAGCGTTAAACTTACATTTGTCCATACAGGCGCCGCATTTTATGCAGAGGCTCTGGTCTATTTTATGAACCTCTTTTCTTGCGCCCGTTATAGCGTTTACAGGACATACTCTTACACATGCCGTGCAGCCTGTGCAGTCTTCTTCTCTGATGAAATACGACATCAGACCGCGGCATTTTCCGGCAGGACATTTTTTGTCGACAACGTGGGCAACATATTCATCTCTGAAGTTTTCGAGCATGGAGAGAACAGGGTTTGGAGATGTTTGTCCAAGACCGCAGAGAGAGGTGTCTTTAATTACAAGGCTCATATTTTTAAGCCTGTCGAGGTCTTCGAGCGAACCTTTTCCTTCGCAAATATGGTCGAGCAGTTCGTAAAGCCTCTTGTTTCCGATGCGGCAAGGAGTGCATTTTCCGCATGACTCTTCAACCGTAAAGTCGAGAAAGAATTTAGCCATCGAAACCATGCAATCGTCTTCATCAAGGACTATCATTGCGCCCGATCCCATCATCGAACCTGCGGCAATCAAATTGTCGAAATCAATAGGAGTATCCAGATGTTTTTCCATAAGGCAACCGCCCGAAGGACCTCCGGTTTGAACGCCTTTGAACTCTTTACCATTCTGAATGCCGCCGCCGATTTCGTAAATTACTTCTCTCAGCGTGGTTCCCATCGGCACTTCAATCAGTCCCACATTATTTATTTTGCCTGCAAGAGCAAACACTTTTGTTCCTTTCGATTTTTCGGAACCGATGCTGCTGTACCATTTTGCTCCTTTAAGCACTATGGCGGGTATGGAAGTAAATGTTTCAACGTTGTTCACGTTTGTAGGCTTGCCCAAGTATCCCGATTCGGCAGGGAATGGAGGTTTCACGGTAGGTTCGCCTCTTAATCCTTCCATTGAATGTATGAGAGCGGTCTCTTCGCCGCATACGAACGCTCCGGCTCCATACTTTAGCGTAATATCGAAATTAAAGCCGGTATTAAATATATTTGTTCCGAGCAGCCCGTATTCTTTTGCCTGTTTAATAGCAATTTTAAGCCTCTCTATTGCAAGCGGATATTCGGCGCGAATATAAATGAGACCGGTTGAAGAGCCTATGCAGTAACCGCATATTGCCATGGCTTCGAGCAACGAGTGCGGATCGCCTTCAAGCAGCGACCTGTCCATAAACGCTCCCGGGTCGCCTTCATCGGCGTTGCAGACAACATATTTTTCGTCTGAAACGCTCTTTTTGGCAAACTCCCATTTAAGACCTGTCGGGAAACCGCCGCCGCCGCGACCTCTTTGTCCCGAATCTTTTATCTCCTGAATAACCTGTTCGGGCGTCATCTGGGTAAGAACTTTTGCAAGAGCCTGATAACCTTCTTTCTCAATGTATTCGTCAATATTTTCAGGATCGATAAAACCGCAGTTTCTAATGGCGATTCTGATTTGTTTGTGCAATTGCTCCGGGTCGGAAACAGGATCTTCTTTTAAGTCAATCGACTGATAATTAGTTGGAATAATTCCATCGACAAGTTCGCCTTTTTTGATATATTTCTCAATAATCTGGTCGGCGTTTTTCAAATCGACATAACCAAAAACAACAGGGTTTTTGTCGGGCAGCGCAACTTCAATAGTCGGCTCCGCATAACAATATCCCATACAGCCGGTTTGCGTAACAATGCCGGAAATGTTTCTTTTGTCGAATTGCTCAAGGAAAAAATCCGAAATTGCCTTTGCCCCTGATGCAATGCCGCATGTTGACATAGAAACTTTTACCTGTACAATGTTGTCAGGGTTCAGGGCTTTATTCCGAATGTTTTGCCCTGATTTCATTTCGTCGCGTTTCCTGTTCAGATCCGCAAGTGATGTGATTCTTGACATGTTATTGTAGTTAAGTATATTATAATTTTGTGTGTATTTTATATAAAAAAATGCGGCGCAAAAGTATTGTTTTTAATAATTAAAAACAAGGCTTTTGTTAATTAATTAACAAAAAATTATGCTTATTTTAAACAAGGCTTTTATTATAAGGTTTTTAGAACCCGCCGCCCCGGTTCTCAACCGTTTCCCAACAAGCAACAGCGGCGGGAAATAGAACTGTTGTTGTTCCTGTTAAAAAAGCAGTTATTGCAGTATGAAATCTTTTACGATTGTGCCCCGACTCATAAAAGATATTCCCACAGAAAGTCCGAACATATTCATTTTATTGCCTTTTATGGTAAAATCTCGTTCAATATTGGCATTGAATGTGTTGGTGTATTTGCCGTAAAAGTCGAGTGAGTTTAGAAACCATGAGTACTCTAATCCCAGCAAAAGATTCGACCTATCGGAGAGCCTTTGCTTGAAGACCAATCTTCCTGTCAGGTAGCCAAGTGCAACAGCGTTGTCATACTCAGCGTCATTTGGGCGATTCCAAATATATGTGGTTTGGTATTGCATATTGGAGCCATGCTCTTTAAGTATCATCTCATATTTTCTCTGAGGCATTGTAACAAACCCAACTCCAAAGTATGGCATTACGGTAAGTTTCTCGCTTGCGGGTATATTTCCGAAAATACCGCCGGTCATTTTTAAATGAGCGCTTGCTTTGCTGTCACCCGATTCGGATAACATTTCGCGCAGGTAGTATTGTGTTCCATTGTAGGGCATCGGCATTCTGTCTAAAGAGAATGTTCTCATTTTGGGAGTTGGCATAATACCGATACCCATATCTCCAAAAAATCCCCAATATGGGGAAAATGGGATATTGAATGCCCCTCTGAACTCCGTAAGAGCCGTTGCAGGAAATCCGTCATTGACATAACTTGCGCCGCTCCATGAGCCAAGCCCTATATGTTGCGCAATTTGGAGGTCTAACATTACGAGTTTACTCTTTGTACTGTTGTCTTGTGCCAAAAGAGATTGCGTCAGCGCAAAGGTCAAAAGTAATATTGCAGTTTTTTTCATGGCTTAAAAGAAATTAATTAGCGGCGTGTCATGGAAGAACACAAGATTATTCCCTTCATAATACTCTACTCTGAAAGAGTGTTCCCCCGTATCGGGAGCTACAAGCAAAACAAAACCCTCGTCTATATCCGGCGGCAGATAATTTTTATCTATCTCTTTAAAAAACTTGGATACATAACTGTCCGCAGGAATATCGGCATTAAATTGGGTGTTGCATTTTATCGCTTTCTGATATTTACTGCCCAAAGAACTGTACAGTTGTTCGCCTCTTTGTATCGGACCCGTGATAAATATGTTATCGTCCTCAGTCGGCGCATTATCGGTAATCCATCTGACGCCCACCATATAAGCCTCCTTTTTAATGGGCAATGCCGATACCACAGGCAGTTCTCCCGAATTGTCAACGTTTACGGCTTCAATATTCTTCAGCGAAACAGGAATAACTGAGCCGCCCCAATCTCGTTCTGTATCCTTGCTGCATCCTACCATTACGAGTACGAATGCAATAAATAGAAATGTTTTTTTCATAATAGTCTGTTGTATTATCATAACATATATAACGCAAGATTATCAATTATATTGTCCGAAACGTTCATACATTTACATTTTTTCGCAGTAAAACTAAACTACCTTCGGCTTTTAGCCGAAGGTAGTTTAACTATTTTTGAAAACCGTTTAATGAGGGGTTAAGCCTTAATTAAACGACCTGCAGTTTTCTATTTACACAAAATTTGGAATAGTCCCAAACAAAATATTAAATGAATAAAAAAAATGAAATATAACCCTAATATTCATAATCGCCGCAGTATACGCCTGAAAGGTTACGATTATTCACAGGCAGGGTTATATTTTGTAACAATATGTGTAAACGTAGGGGTGGAAATTATGGGAGAACATGCCAGCAATTTGGGTTCAATTCCCAAGTAACCCCAATCCCATTTGCAGTTTGTCTTCCGAAAGGGCAATATATCCCACAGGAACATTGTACTGCTGTCCTTCGGTGAGGATAAATTGCAGGAACGCCACAAGAGCCGGATCTTTGGGTATACCGTTTGTAACCATATAAAGGTCGCGGGCGGGCGGTGACGGGTATTTGTCGGCTGCAATTGCCTCGATAATGCGGTCTTTCGTTTCGTAAAAGCGCTCATCGTCATCTATTTGTCCATTTCCGTTCACGTCAATAGGCAATACCAGTATTCCCTCGTTTGGCAGCCGCGTACCTTCGTCATAAGTGTACGAAAGATTGTTGTAGCCGATGCCGAGCCTGTCGCGCTGCACAGCCATTGCAAGTCCGGGGTCGCCGAAAACGCCTGTTCCGCCAAGGTCTTCCTGATTTTTGCCCATCCACAGCGCCCATGTTTCACCTGCGCCGCACGCATCGGAGCGCGTGTAAACATGAACGGGGTTAATGTCGGACGTTCCCGCAACCTGCCCCCATGTTTTGTACTCTTCCGAAATCCACAGTTTATATGCGTCTTCGGCAGTAATTCCCTTTTTAAGAATGTCAGCCAGCGCCGGATTTTGCGTGCTGATGGTTGCTACAACGGCGTCTTTGGCTACGGCAAAAACGACTGCGCCTCTCTCTGTTTCAGCGGGATAAACATCGCGCGACACCATGCCGATGTCAACCACATTTGCCAAAACATCGGTCATTCCTTTTCCCGCTCCTCCTGCGGAAATGTCGATGCGAACGCCCGGGTGGAGTATCTGAAACTCCTCAGCCCACTTCACCGCCAACGGATAGAGCGCAAACGCTCCCGACAACGAAATATCGCCGCTTAACTCGCCTTCGGCAACCTTGCGGCGGTTTCCACCGCACGACACGGTGAACAGAATGGCTGCCAGAACAATTGTTGAAATCAAAATTTTTCTCATGCTAAATTATTATTAAAATTGTTATTAAATAAAATTATTACTGTTAAAACTGTTATTAAAATCTAATCCAAAGTTGCGTAACAAAATAGTTGTTATCAATATAATTGCTGTCTTTTTGGGTTCTGCGCGTATAATTAAATTGCAGACGAATATTGTTGACAGGCAGATAATTAACACCGGCGGCGTAATTCAGTTGCCGGGTGTCGTCATTATCAAGGTCTCGCTTGAAATAATCGTACCTTGCCACCGCCTGAACTTTCGAATGCACAAAATAACCGACTACCGCATAAGTGCCTTCGCTTTTGAAATCATCGGTTTTGCCATGTATATATCCGCTGCGTATAAGAAGGCGATTGTCGTCATATTTTACTCCAAGTCCATTGCGCACTCGTTGAAAAGTGTTATTCTGCTGTCCGTTTACTGTACCGTTGTAATGCGATACTGCTAACGTAAGATGCCTGAACGGATTGACGGAAAACGTTCCCGAAAAGTCTTTGTTTTTGTTGTCATCGGTTCTGTTGATGCCCGAACCGTTGAACACCCCGAAAGAATAGTTTATCAAACTGAACCCCTCCCTTTGGAAAAAATTTCCGTTGAGGCTGATACCAATATCCCGACCGTTTGTCGCTATGCCCGAAACGTCAGCATAATTGACAAGATGCGTAATAACAAGCGAATTGTCAATCATTTCGAGTGCGTTGGGGTTGTACTGATTTTCGAGTGAAAACGGAATTTTATACTGTCCCACCATAAGAGCTAAATAATCATTGATTTTCCAATTGATATTCGCGTCCAACATTCTTACTGTGTTCGCAAATTCAAGATGGATACGGTATTCCACCGGCTTTGTTACATTGCCCCGAAAGTCGAGCCTTGCCCTTCGGACATCGAAACCGTTGGCGGCATCCCTGTCGTCATACTGATACCGTAAATTAATATTGCCTATAATTCTTGGCAGCCTTGCTACGGTATTTTCCACATTATTCACTCGTTCTTCCATGCTTTCCTGTGCGTTAATCGGCAGGCAAAAGAGCGTTGCAAACATAAAAAATATAATCTTCAAATTGTTCATAAAAAAATGTTTATAAAAAAGGTTTAAAAAATTTTTGCAAAGATATTATAAAAATTTATTGGAATAGTGTACTTTTATGGTATGTTTTCATTATCAAACATGTAATTTTTAATGTTTGGTGGTGTAAGTTTTAACTAAATTCCTTTTCCAACCTGCCGAGAGCATCTATCAGCGTTGTTCTCGGGCAGGCTATGTTGATGCGCTGAAAGCCTTTACCCTCTTCGCCAAACATTGTTCCGGTGTTAAGCCACAGTTTTGCGTTTTCCGTTATGGTATTTAACGCTTCGTTATATGATCTGTCAGCCAAAAATTAAATCGTGTATTATCAACATGTTATCAAACCTTCCGCAATGCAGGTGGATTTTTGGGGTTGGATAAAAATTTATGGAATGAAAAAAAAGGTTATTTTTGACAAAAATCTGTTAGGTTTACAAAAAAACGATTATGAAAAAAATACATTTAATAACAGTTCTTGCGTTGTTGGTTTTTGGGCATTCACTCAACGCTCAAAATGAGAGCGATACAATAGTTTATCTTCTGACATGCAAGCCGGGAACCGAAACATATTCAATATATGGACATAGCGCTTTAAGGGTTGTTGATCGTCATTCGGGAACCGATGTGGTTTATAATTGGGGCGTTTTTGATTTTGAAACGCCAAATTTTACATGGAAATTCGCCAAAGGACGACTCGATTATATGCTTGACAGAGGTTCGATGAATAATTTTTTAAGAATCTACTTTTATGAAGAGCGGGGGGTAACAAGTCAAAGGATAAACCTTGCACCCGAAGACGTTAGGAAACTGTTAGAGCTTATAGAAGAGAATCTTAAGCCTGAAAATATAAAGTATCGTTACGACTTTTTTTATGATAATTGCGCTACGCGAATAAGAGATATTTTAGAGAATGCAACCGCCGGAAAAATGCATTATCCTGTTGATATTGGCTCGGAAACGCGGACTTTAAGGGAGATGATAGGAGAGTATCAGAAACCGTATCAGTGGCTTAACTTCGGCATAACCCTTGCACTTGGTTTGCCATGCGACAAAAAAGCCTCTTTTCGCGAAAGAATGTTTTTGCCTTTTGAATTGCAGGAATGTCTTAGCAAAACCGTAATTTACACTGACGGCAGAATGATACCTCTTTTGCAAAACCCTGAAACACTGGTTGATTACGATATGCCGGTTGTAAAAAGTGCTATCCTTTTTGCTCCTGAACTTATTATGGCGTTAATTCTCATTTTAATGGTAATTTTCATACCGCTTGTCCGTAAAAAAAACATACTCAATTCAATTGATATTTTCATCTTTTTTGTTTTTTCAATTTTAGCCGGTTTAATGATCTTTTTCAACTTTTTTACCGACCATCAGCAAACAACGATGAACCTTAATATTATATGGCTTAATCCGTTTATTATTATATGTTTAATAGCATTGATAACTAATAAAGCCAGCGTGGCATGGTTTAGAGTTGTATTTTATATTTCGCTATTATTTATGGTTGTTTCCATGATTCTGCCGCAAGATTTTAGCAAAGCAGTAGTTCCGATGTGTTTAATACTTGCATTCAGAAGTTCGGCTCGTTCGGCATTTGACTGGAATCCCTTTACGGTAAATGAGGAAAATCTAATTTAGCGAATTTATATTCATAGCTCAGTATTTGATAAAATTATATAAATATAAAGGTTCAAGATTAGTTAATTAAAGTCTATCTTTGCATAACTAATTATAGAACAATGAGTAATAAGTATTTTTTTCGCGCCAAGATTTCTGAGGAAAAATTTCGTATGATTTTACGCCTTTTTTGCCTCGATATCGTGGCAGTATCAACAATATTTTCGGCAAACTCCGCAAGCGTATTGCTGAAATTTGTGAAGCTGAAAGTCCATTTGAAAATGGCGAAATAGAACTCGATGAAAGT
>Ga0099364_10006642_pt1 | contig 16766 bp, 14 predicted proteins | sample TergutTh196P3_FD_73070 | JGI IMG/M metagenome (GOLD analysis project Ga0099364, IMG submission 73070) | Microcerotermes parvus P3 segment gut microbial communities from Pointe-Noire, Republic of the Congo - Th196 P3 | ecosystem: Host-associated > Arthropoda: Insects > Digestive system > Gut ... | reverse complement strand
AAAAACTAACCTCATTTACCCCATTTTGCGCACGTCAAAATGAGGTAAATGAAGTAAATGAGGTTAATCGTTAAAGAACGCTTGGGCTACTGAGGTTATTTTGTCAGAAAGATGAGGTTGAAAATGATGTGGTCTTTTCGATAAGCCGCCATCACGTTACCCAATCGACAAACGTGTCGACGGACTGACGATTAAAAAGAGGCGTTTCGCAAGCGAAACGGCTAACTTCCGTTCACGCAACTTTTATCCGCCAACACTGCAAATTCGCCGCACCTACTGACACGGACTCTGTTTGCTCTGCGTTAACTTTTTCCGCCGGCACAGTAAACCTTGTCGGTTTTTCGGATTGTAAGCAGCAGGGGAGCGTGAAACTCGTCAATTTCTGCGCTTGCCGTTTGCCTTTTCTTAATCTTGGTGTAGAGTGTCTTTGCCGACCGAGTGGGCTCGGCATGACCTTTTGTAGTATGACTTTTGAGGGGTCAGAAAACGAGTACCTATCCCCCTATTTTAGGAGACAAAATCATGAAAAAATTTGCACTGTTTTGCGCCGTCGCTCTGTTAGTTTTCCCTGTAAGTATCGGTTGTTCTACCAGCAGCGGTGGTTTGTCGAGTTGGTGCCGCAGCGGTTCGCTTTTCCCCTCTTCCCAGTCAAGAGAAGCAACGCAAGTTGTGTACCAAACGTCCGGGATGTATTCACAGTGCGAACCCTGTATGCCTGCTTCGTGCAATCCTTGCGAACCTGTCGCTTGCAATCCTTGCGAGCCCGTCGCTTGTCATCCTTGTGAGCCCGTTTGCGATCCGTGCGTCCGTACAGGCTTCATCACACGCGCTCCGATGCCGGGTCCTGCATATTAACGACGGTAATCATTGGGGTTGAGAGTTGTGCCCCCGCTCACGGCGGCGGGCTCTAACGCTTCCCTTCCAGATATTCGTTATACGCTTCCTCAATCTGCGGCACCGTTACCGCTCCGTCGTGGATCCAAACTCGATAACGCAGTTCAAACTTTTCGCCCGGCTGAAATGTCCGCCCCTTCACGCCGGGCCAACCTACACAAAGCGGACCATAGTACCGCGTCAGCCACGTCGGCGGAAAGTCAGGATGATCTTTCGGAATAAAAATCGCCGCTCCGCTCGGTTGAACACTCGGCTTGAACGTAACGACCGTTCCTTCCAGCGGTTGCCCTTCAAGAGTTACAGCAGCATCAAAAATGCGGCGGGAAAAGAGCGACGTATAATCCGCCCAAGGCAATGGTGTTTCTGGTAAGTCCCCTTCCGCAATACCGGCGGGGGTGGTGATTCGATTGATGTCGCTCCGACCGGCAAGTGTTCTTCCAGCAGGGACAAACGGCTTAAACCGCATCGTAAAGCCGCCGTAACTTTTATCTTCGACACCCCGTAGCGTAATCGGCTTGTCAGTGGGTTGCCATTGGAATTCAAAATCAATCGCCCGACTCGCCGGAGTACCCGGAGTACCGTGATTGACCGGAGTACCGGCTAAATTATTGGCTAAATTGTTTTGAATCCGATGGGCAATGATTTTTACCCGCTCGATCATGATTTTTTTGCCGTCTTTCGGATCACCAATAAACCAGCCGTTTTCGACGGTAAAGGTTGCCGACTCATCCGAAATGGTTCTGTCGATCCAGCGGACGAAATGTTGTTTCAGACCGGTATTGTTTTCCCAGAGACTATGATTTGTCGTCGTTCCGTCCGGCTCGTGAATACCGACGTGCGACCATCGCCAAAAGATACCGTGATGGTGGTAATGGTCTGCGGGGGCGTTGTCCGTGAGGATTTCGCCGTTGAGTCCGTAGAGAGTATGAACATAGCACCCGGAAGTCCGCCGAGGGTTGGTTCGGGGAACGTTTTCGTGTTCGATGACATCGTATTGATAGGTAAAAATCGGCGACGTTCCTTCGGTGAGAGTCAGTTGTTTTTTATCATTTTCCTCGAATCGAAACGGTTCGGCAGCCGTCGCTATGCTGGATAGACAGAACGACAAGAGGAGGCAAACTCGTAGATGTTTCATGTTGTTTCCGATGCGGACGGACGTTGTTTTGATTTCATTCTACAAGAAATGTTGTTGTTTTCAAGTCTGTCGTTTCTTTTTATGCAGTTCGTTGACAAGTCGTTCATCTGGGCGAACTGGGTAGGTTGCCGACCGCCGGGCGGCAACGTGCGCCATGAAAATTATATGGCCGCACTGAATCGTCCGGCGGCACAGCCGCCGGCTCTGTGGTCGGCTATCGCCGACGCAACCGACTGGAAGTCGGTTGACTATCTTGGACATCTAATCTCAAACGTGTCGACGGACAGAGATTGCGCCGACGTTGCGAAATCTAAAGCGACTTGCTTTGTGGTAACTTTTATCCGCCGGGACTGGAACCTACCTCTGTAATTGTGCCAATCTTGAACCAACATCAATCGCTCTTTGGGTTGAATCCACGCGGGTGCCGCTTTGAAAACTGCGAAGCCTTACCGCAATGTAAAACGGTTTCAAGTCCTCCGGCGTGAGAAACCACCAATACTCGCCGTTGTTCGGCAAGTTAATCGCTATCGGAACCCACGGTCCCTCTTTTGTATCGCTCCGTAAAACGTCGACCTGAGCATTGTGCCAAGATTCATGCCCCGTGTGCCAATTCACGATAACATGAGGCTGCGGTCTGGCATCAGTACGATTCAAATCAATGCCGGTAATCCCGCCCGGCACTCCAAAAGAAGATTGAGAAACAGCAGGAGCAGTACTGGAAGCCGCCGGACTGCCGGACTGTGTCCGCCCGACCAACACAGGTTGTACTTCCATAAAAGGACTCATTCCGCTCAATAGATCGTCGAGCAAGTTGCCCTCGCGGTTCCTGCTTGCCTCGGACGGGTCAAAGCCGGGAAGTCGAGGTCCAAACGCTTGTCGAGGTTTTTCGGCAATCGATCTTTCCGGCTCGATGTTCAATTCACTGATTTCCGGTTCGCCGCCTTTCGATTCTTCGGTTCCTGTCGGTTGCGCCGATTGCGAATTCGGTCTCGATACATTATCGCCGCGAAAACGTTCCGGTCTCGGCGGTATGATCGGTCCTGACTCGCTCGGTTGAGAAGGCGGAACAATAATCGGCTCCTTAGTGTTGACTAACACTCGAAGGTGCGGTTGTCCATTGAATTGAGCGGTACTACCGGCGGCGGGCACTCGCCGAAACGCGAACCAGTATTCTCCGTCGGCATCGGCACGATAGGCAAACTTTCCTGACTCGACGGGCAGTCGGGCAACGAACTGCCAACGTCTTCCACGGTCTTGAGAAACGAAAAGTTCGACTTCCCGGAGGGAACTTACCGATTCTCCGACTTCAAAGGGAATCGTAAAATTCGGCACATTGATGGGATACAACGGCGGAAGTGTTAGTTGCCCGAAACTGTGCGGCGTGAGAGCGAAGGCAAACGCACAAAAAAACCACGAAACAACTGACTTGAAGCGGCAAATTGTTCGGCTCATGGCTTGAATCGGTCAGGGATGGAACGCACCCTAACGTATTCGTTTCATTAGGACAATTTCTACGGTAAATTAGGAAATTTTCATTCAAGTTCCGAAGGATGACTGCGGGCTTTGCCATTCGGAGCGGTTGTACCGTTGGAAAGATTTCAATTCACATGTGTTTCTTGCCTGTCAGCGCAGTAGAATTATGTTAGAATGAAACCTAACTTGTTTCAACAGAAAAAAACAATGTTTCGACCATTTTTATCTGCGTTTGTCCTTACGGCTTTTTCGACTTCTACGCTTTTCGCCGCCGATTGGACGGCATTTCGCGGTCCCGACGGCAATGGTAAGTCTCCCGACACCGGACTCCTGAAAAAATGGGACGAAGGAGGTCCCAAACTGCTCTGGTCGATTGACTTCCTCGGTATGGGCTGGTCGAGCGTTGCCCTTTCCGGCGATAGAATTTACACCACCGGCACCGTCGGCGACCTTTCGATGGTCTTCTGTCTCGACAAAGAGGGCAACAAAATTTGGGAAAAAGACAACGGACTTGCCATCCAAGCGGCGGCACGAGATTATCCTCGCGCCCGAGGTTATCCCGGTACACGCGGAACGCCTACCGTCGACGGCGACCATGTCTATGATGCCAGTGCGCTCGGCATCATAACATGTTACGATGCAAAGACCGGCGAAAAAATCTGGAGCCGGAACATTGTGCAAGACTATGAAGCCCCCCAACCGACTTGGTGTATGGGACATGCGGTCATCGTCGATGGCGACCACGTCATTACTCCGGTAGGGGGAGCGAAAACCATTGCGGTTGCCCTGAACAAGCGGACGGGAGAGATTGTTTGGGAGGCGGCTCCCGTTGATATGCCGGAGTTTGTCAATCGGGAAAGGAATAATCCGCCGGGGAATGTCGCAACGGCTTATACGACTCCCTATCTCTTTGAATTCGACGGCATCCGAGTCGTTGCCGTTATGAGCGAGGCAACTGTTGAGGGACTTGATCCGAAAACCGGCAAGACGCTCTTTACAATTCCATGGACGAATGCAACGAACACGAATTGCACGATGCCGATTTATCATGATGGTCATCTTTTCTTAACCACCGGCTATGAAAGAGGCGGAGCGAAACTTTTTAAGTTGACAAAGAACGTTGATGGGACGATTAGTCCGACGGAGGTCTGGGCGGAATCTCGTTTCAACAATCAGCATGGCGGCGTTGTGTTGGTCGGCGACCATGTGTACGGCACGAGTCACAATGGTTCGTGGTGTTCGATCAATTTTATGACGGGAGAGGTCGGCTACATTTCCCGCGCTGCCGGCAAGGGTTCGGTGCATTATGCCGACGGCTTGCTTTATGGACTGACGGAAAACGACAGAACGGTGTTGCTCATCCGACCGGAGCCGAAGGAATTTTTGATATTGAGCAAATTTGAATTGCCGAATGAAGCCGAAGGGCGAAGTTGGGCGCATCCTGTTGTGATTGGCGGACGGTTATATCTGCGCCATGCGAAGTATTTGTATTGCTATGATGTGAAGGTGGAGTAGTCCCTCGTCGGTACGGTGCTCGGCAGGAAAAAGTTCACAGAGTCTGGTGCGGCGACTTCAGCGCACCGCATAAATTTGCCGCATCTCCCGATACGGGCTCTGTTTGTTCAACGTTAAAATTTTTCCCGCCGGGCTGTAAAATCACGGCTACACTCCAAAAATGCGAGGCTACGTAATACTTCAGCCGTGTGTATTTTTTTGACGCAAAACACGCTAAATTTTGCGAATAATGCGAAAACACCAGTTTTGCGCTGTTTCGCGAAGGTTCGTGTGGTTCGCGTCAAAAAACAAAATGCAACATACGGCTGAAGTGTTACAAAAAATTTACTTTTCAATCCTCGTGCACAGTTGTTTTGCCGGAAAATTAAGGTAAAAATAAGAATACTATGCTCCGAGCAATCACGTTTTTCCTCTTATCTCTTTTCCTTTCGTTCTCGCTTTCGGCATCCGACGAAATGTGGACTCCCCAGCGGATACCGACGACAGGAGCGGTGCCGTTTGTTCTTTATTATCAACAGTTCCTTCGGGCTGAACCCTTTAAGATTGAGCCGGAGCCGAAAACGCAGGAAGAAAGAACCGAAAACCGCCGTCGACATCAAAGAGCCGCCGAACTCTACGCCGAAATGTCAAAAGTTGCGGAAGCACTCGCAAAGTCCGGCGACCTGCTCCCCGCCGCTCCGGCAAACATCGAAAAAAAAGAGACGCAACGAATTAAAAACTCTCGAAATCTCTATCCGCATATTCCGATCAACGCTGCCGATCTTCGTGAAGAAGCTCTATTTATGCGTTACCGGGCATTGTCGCACGAAACCTCGCTCGAACCGAATAAAATCAATGCACTGCACGACTTCGTGAACAGTTTAGAACAGGAAACCGGCTTGCAAACGTTGTTTCAAGACTTGAAGCGAAGCGTTTGTCTGCGTGCGCTTTCGTTTGCGCACAATCCCATCAAACGCTACATTGATAAGAAAGAAACAACACTGCCCAGTGAAACCGAACTCGGCAGGAACTTGTCCCTTGCCGTGCAATGGTTCGCTCCTTTCGTTCAAAAGTATCCCAACGAAAAGAATATGGAATTTGTTGATCCGTTCCTCGACACGTTGGAATTGTTTCGGACTTACTATCCCGACTCGGAACGTCCGGCGGAAATTGCGGAACAGTTCCGCCGAGTCTTTACTGCCATTCAAAATCAGCAGGTCGAACCGCTCATCAAGGAGTACGCCGCAATTTATGAAGGTGTGTTACGTCGGCAAGAACTTTTGGGCAAACCGATGCCGATTTGGGGAGCGGATTTGCAGGGCAACAAATTAGATGAAAAAACATTGGAGGGCAAAGTCGTGCTGCTCGACTTTTGGGCAACGTGGTGTGGTCCCTGCATTGCCGAATTTCCGCATTTGAAGTTGCTCTACCAAAAATACAAGGACAGGGGGTTCGAGATTGTCGGTTACAGTGTCGATGCTGATCAAGAAAAGTTGCATGCCTATTTGGAACGCAATCCGTTGCCTTGGATAATGCTTTCTAAGGAGTCGACGGAGCGAGCCGGTCTGCCGCCGCTTTCCCAGTATTACGGGGCGAAAGCGTTGCCCGTCGTGTTGCTGCGTGATCGCTCCGGCAGGACGATCATGCTCGACGCACGCGGAGAAAAATTGGACGATATTCTGGAAAAGTTGTTTGAATAACCGAGTCGCAATAACCTTTATGAAAAACCAAATCCGCACATTCATTGCCGTTTCGTTGTCTTCATCGGTGCTGTCGGGCATCCAGAAATTGATGCGGACGCTCCAAAAAGATTTAACGGAAGTCCGATGGGTCGAACCGCAAAATCTTCACGTTACGCTCAAATTTCTCGGCGACATTCCGCTTAATGATTTACCGCGTCTGATTCATACCGTAACGCAATGTGTTGGTCAGATAGATTCGTTTGATTTGACGTTTCACGGCATTGGTGCCTTCCCGCACTGGACATCGCCGAAGACGATTTGGATCGGCTGTCGGGAGGGAGCCGAAGAACTGGCAAAACTTGCCGAGAGTATTAGCGAGAGTTTGATTCCGCTTGGTTATTCTAGGGAAGCCAGAAGGTTCTCGCCGCACTTGACCATTGGGCGTGTGAAAAAGCCGGTGCAGGAGTCTCTTGTAATGCCGGTTTTTAACGAGCACCGGGATCGTTTCTTTGGTTCTTGCAGTGTCAGTGAGGTACAGATATTTTCCAGTGAACTAACTCGTTGGGGGCCCATTTATGATGAACTCGCCGCCATTCCTTTGCAATAGAGTCTGGCTCTATTCCGGCTCCGGGTTGATGACTTGTCGGCGGTACAGACATGCGTTGTATACTGTAAATGGTGTCAAATTGGTCGTTTTTTCTTTGCGTTCTTCCTTGCGTTCTTTGCGTACTTTGCGGTTAAAAAGGATTTAACCGCAAAGTACGCAAAGGGCGCAAAGTCCAATTTCATACCGTTCCGAATATAAATGTCCTATTTTGCCTAAATGTCATCAATAAACCGCCTATTTTGTCTATTAGACCTGTTGCATAACCCTCGAACAAGGGGATAAATCCCCTTGCCGGGGCAATAAAGGGATAAACAAGGGCTTTCTGCCCCTTGATACCATCGAAAACAAGGGTTATGCAACAGACCTAATCTTGCCCACCTACGGAGTACCGCCTAAATGATTGACACCCCGAATCAAAACGCTAGAATGAACTCCATAAGGTCCTTCATTACTTACGAACCGCCCATGAAACACGTTCTTATTCTTTTCACGTTATTTACATTCGCGATGAGCGTTACCCATTCGCTTTTTGCTCAACAAAGACTCGGCGGGGGGATAGTCATTCCCGTAGCAGGGCAAGCCCGAACAATGGACGCATCGACCTTTCCCTCGGCAGCCCCGGAAGTCATTAAACGTCACATGCCGGAGGGCGGCGCACCGGCAAGTACATCTTCGTTTGCCCTCCTAGTTCCCCCTTTCGGCGAGGAAAAAAGACAGATAATCCTTTTCGACGCAGGACTTGGGGACGAAACATGGATTAAATCGCTCGATTTAGCGTTCAGTATCGGGAACGGCTCACCGGAAGATGTGACGTTAATCCTGTTGACGCACATGCACGGCGATCACATCGGCGGTCTCATGAACGGCGATGTCCGGCGTTTTCCGAAAGCCAAATTGCTTTGTTCCGAGCCGGAGTATGAACATTGGCTGCCGAAGAACGCGGAGCCGCGAACGCCGCAAATCGCGAGGATCAAGGCGGCGTATGGGGAGGATTTTACGACGTTCAATTTCGACGATATTGTCTTCGAACGTGCGGAGTCAATGGTCAAGATAAAAGCGTTGGATGCGGCAGGACACACGCCGGGGCACACTGTGTTTTTGGTAGAGCATGGCTTTAATACAGGCGACCAAGGTGTGATTGAACAGAAGACATTGATTATCGGCGATCTGCTTCATGCGGCGGCGTTGCAATTTCCTGCACCGGAAGTCTGTGCGAGATTCGACATGGACATTCCCAAGTCCATTGCTTCCCGAAAGCGGATATTAGACCTTGCCGCTCAGGAAAAGACGTGGGTACGAGGAATGCACTTCCCCGCTCCCTATCTCGGGACCGTCGAAAAGAACGACCAAGGCGGATATGTTTTTAAGGCTTCGCAATGATATACTGCAAACGGGAACGAAAACGGCGATTTGTTTCCGTTTACGGTATATCTCTGAATCCGTCTTTTCAAAAAATTGCTCTTGACTCAAATTGCCGATTCAGTGTATAGTATGCCCTTCTGAATTCGACACCAAAACTGGGAGGCAAGGATGCGAGCCTGTTGCCGTGGCACGGATGCCATTTCACTAAAAAAAACACTCAAACGAGTGTGCAAAGGCGTGCAATGTTCCTTCGGAACCGACATAAAAATCAAATCTTGCACCGCCGATCCCGACGCTGTACGTCCCGGCGACCTCTTTTTCGCATTGTCAAAAGACGAGGACATCGAAGAACTCGCCGGACTCGCCATCCATCACGGATGCAGTGCCGTCGTTGCCGACCGACCAGCAAGCGGAGCAGAAAAAATCCCCTTTTTCATCGTTTCCAATGTCGGCGAATGTTACGCCGCCGTGTGCCAAGCCCTCTACGACGAACCGGCAAAATCCCTGAAAATGATAGGAATCACCGGTACCAGCGGCAAAACATCGACTTCCTATCTCATTTCCGGCGTGCTTGCCGAAGCAGGATACCAAGTGGGACTCATCGGCTCGCTCGGCATCTTCGACGGAAACACATTGCACCCGATGTCCGACGAAGACCTGCAACCGCCGCAGTTTGCCGCTTGGCTCCATCGAATGATGATGAACGGCTGCACCCACGTCATCGTGGAAGCACACAGCCAAATGATTGCACAAGGGCATCTCGGCGGAATCGAATTCGATGCAATCTGTCTGACGAATATCCGGCGGGATCATCTTGATTATCATAAAACGGTCGAACAATACCGCCGCTGCAAACTCGGTATTTTCCGCTATGCCAAAAAACACGCCCTGGCAATCTGCAATGTCGATGACCGCATTACCGAGGCGGTACTGCCGTTGATCGACCAACCGCTGCTCTCCGTGGGAATTCGTAACCATGCGGAAGTCGGTTCCACGTTGATAGAGCGTTGTGCGGGAGAGCAAACGTTCATTGTTACAGCGGGAACGGAAGCGGTGCCTTATCAGACGAAGGTGATTGGTGACGAACACATTTATAATTGTTTGTCGGCGACGGCACTGGGCATTGGTTTGGAAATCGACATTAAAACGATTGCGCGAGGCATTGAGCGTGTTGTGAATGTGCCGGGCAGAATGGAGCGGATTGAGTGCGGACAGGATTTTAATGTGTACATTGATTCGGCGCGGACGGTCGATTCTTTGCAAACGATACTGAAGACGGCGCGGGAGATCACGTCGGGGCGTTTGATTTGTGTCTTTGGTGCGGCGGCGCATCATGAGCCGGAGCGTCGGGCGGCGGTGGCGAAGGCGTTGGAATCGCACACGGATTCGGTCATTTTGACTTCGTCTATTGATTATTTGGATTCTGAATCTGCGACGACGGCTTGCGACATTGGACGTAGTTTTACGGCGGAGCGGGAAACGAAAATCGTACCGGATCGAGCGGAAGCGGTGGCATTGGGACTTTCGGAAGCGAGGAGTGGCGACACCGTATTGATTTTCGGACATGGTTCTTCGATGGGCAATCCTTTCTGCGACCGGCTTTTTACGCGGCAGTGGCTTTGTGAGAATCATACGTGTGTGCTGTGAAACCACGTACAGAGTCCGGCAGTGAAATCTCAAAGCGACAGCAAGTTTGAATAGAGGCATATTAACCTCCGTGTAAACGATAAGTGAAGCCAAAAAACCAAAAAACTCGATAAAAGGTTTGACTCTTTGGCTCTATTGAACGTTGCTTTGCTTCCCCATGGCAAATTTCACATCTTTCGGATAAACTATCCGAACCATAATATCCCTGTCCCAACACACCATGTCCGCCACGTTCTTTTCGCTCCTCGAAAAAATGCGTGAAGTCGCCTCTTCCGAAAGCGACAAAGGAACACGATTCGAACAACTGATTAGTTCCTCCAGCAGGGGAACAAGTTCCCCCGCTAAAAGTTCCCCCGACAAAATGACCGTTGTGTTCTCAACATACCAGTCGCTCGATGCCATTCGCTTATGCAACGTCATCAAACGCCGTGTTGCAAAGAAATCTGTACGATTCCTATATCCGTGCGTTCCGCTGGGCAAGTGATCGCATCGGCGATAGAGGAATTATCTGTTTCGTGACTAACGGCGGTTGGCTCGACGGCAACGCACTGGACGGCTTTAGAAAATGTCTCGCCGAAGAGTTCACCGACATCTATGTGTTCAATCTGCGGGGAGGTATTCGCGGAAAACAAGGCGACAGCGCAAAGCGGGAAGGGCAAAATGTTTTTCCGATCATGACGCAAGTCGCGATTACGTTGTTGATAAAGAATGCGCCCGATTGATGCGTCCGATTGAAATCGGTCGCTAAAAGATTTATAATTTTAACATCACATTTTTAGCGACGCACACTTTTAGCGACGCATTTTAATGCGCCCCCATCCCCATGATCATCGCCCATCACATCATCTTCGGCACCAATTCGCATTGGCTCCCCAATGACGAACGTGGCAGCGGTTCCGAATGTGTTCGCAGTGAGACGTTGCAAGAATTCGGTCCTGCGACACGAACCAATTCTAAAGTCTCGGTCGCCAAAAATCCTTATAACCGTGACCGCCGCCAAGCCATGGAGACAGTCTTAAAATATCCGCCTGTCCATTTAACGGAAGAACAGATTCACCTTGTCGGCAATGGTTTTTCGCAAGCGATTCAAGACAGCGGTTATATTGTCTATGCGTGTGCGGTGATGCCGACGCACGTGTATATTGTTGTAGCGAGACATGATTACGAAGCACGGAAGATCATGAAACATTTTAAGACGAGGGCGACGCAACATTTAAAATGGGTCAGCGCACAACCTTTTAGCGAGCGGACTTGTCCGCCGCCTTGTTCCCCCTCCCCCTGGCAACAGCGCGGCTGGGTCGTTTTCATCAACACGGAAGAACATCTTCGTGCGACTATCGGTTACGTGGAAAGACACAATACTCCTCCGCAGGTCTGGGAGTTTGTACGACCGATTGATAGAGAGCACCCGATTGAAATCGGTCGCTAAAAAATTTATAATTAAAATTCACGCTTTTAGCGACGCATTTTAATGCGCTCTCCATGATTTACTATCACGACATCGGCGACTACCTTTCCCGCGAGGAAAAACTGCGAATCCTTACAGACGCAGACGGTCTGAAAAACATCGCTTGGCAAATCATTGAACCTAACGAAAAAAACGATTGGCTCAACCAACGAGGCGATGTGTTTGATACACTCATCCCGCTAGGCGCTAAGCGAGACAAGGATACCGAAACGATTTTTGACGTACACTCACTCGGCATTGTAACGAATCGCGATGCATGGTGCTACAATTTCTCTAAAAAGAAACTGACCGGCAACATGACTCGCATGATCGAGTTTTACAACGAACAGGCAGAGGAATACAAAGAACGCAAAGAATGGGACAAAGAAATAACCGTTGATCGGTTTGTTAACAATGATCCGAAAAAAATCAGTTGGACATTCAATTTGAAAAAAGATGTAGAACGAGCAAAACAACATCACATTCAAAAAAATCTTTTTTTGAATGTATGTATCGTCCTTTTTGCAAGACTCGTGCTTATTTTAACCGCACTTGCAATGAGTGTGTCTATCAAATGATTGGTGCAAGGAACAGGGGAATGAACATTACATTGTGGATTTGATTAAGCGAGTGGTGTACTTGAGCGTGGAGAGCGTGAAGATTATCGAGGGACTGCCGAAGGTGGAGTTGTAGGTGCGAAACATGGCTCGGCGAAAGTTTTTCCTCTTGTTTTCCGAATCTGTTTCGATTGCCGAACACCTGCCGATTGACGGAACGGTCAAAAACAGTTACACTGGAACATCATTTTTGGGCGTTCCGGTGTCCTTTTTCGAGTGAGGAGTTTTTATGAACAAGACTACGCGTCGTGATTTTCTGAAGCAATCCGCCGTTGCTGCTGCGGCAGTCGGTACGGTACCTTATTTTCTTTCGAGTCAGCAGCCTGCACTAGCCCAGCAGGCGAGCGACCGGCTCCGTATGGGCTGCATCGGTCTCGCCACCATGGGAACCGGTGATGCCCAAGAACTTAATGGACTGGTAGATATCGTCGCCCTCTGCGATGTCGACTCAAACCACCTCGCCAGAGCGCAAAACAACGACAGAATCGGCAGAAGAGATGCCGGCGGCAATAAAGTACCGCCCGATGCCTACAAAGATTACCGCAAAATTATCGAGCGAAACGACATCGATATCGTCTCCGTCGTTACACCAGATCACTGGCATACAAAGATCTGCATCGAAGCATTACAGGCAGGCAAACACGTTTTCTGCCAGAAGCCGCTTACATTGACTCTCGAAGAAAACCAGCTGATTCGAGCGGCGTGCAAGAAATACGACAAGGTGTTCCAGGTTGGGACACAACAGCGTGCCCAACGGGATCAATTTGCCCTCGCGACGCTGATGATTCGTAAGGGGCTTTTGGGCAAGATCGAAAAAGTAACCTGCGACATCGGCGACAGTCCGACCTGCGGACCTATTCCTAAAGCCGAAGTACCGGCAACACTCGACTTTGACCTGTGGCTTGGGCAGGCACCGCTCGTCGAGTACATTGCCACGACGGAAACGGCAGGATGGGGTTGGCCCCGCAACAGCCGGACGCATTACGAATTCCGATGGTGGTACGAATACAGCGGCGGAAAGTTCACCGACTGGGGTGCCCATCATATCGACTGTGCCATGTGGGCTCTTGATCTGCTCGGTGAGGGGCAGGGTCCTGTCAAGATCAATCCGATTCTTGCCGAACATCCCGTGCCGTTCAAGGACGGACATCCAACGGAAACCAACCGCTACAATGCGTCGCACCGATTTGATATAGAGTGTACATTCGAGAATGGTCCCGTTATGCATGTCGTCAGTCATTCGAGAGACGGCAATGGTATTCTCTTTGAGGGAACAGAGGGACGCATCCATGTCAGTCGGGGACGAATTGCTGGTCGTCCTTTTGAGGCGATCAAGGACAACTGGCGGGAAATCTTCCCGGATGAGGAGTTCGCCAAACTCTACAACGGCAAGCGGTTCGAAGGACACAAGCAGAACTTTATCCGTTGTATTCGGGAGGGGGGATTGCCGGTATCCGATCTGTACACGCACGTTCAAGCAATGAATGTGTGCCACCTCTGTGTGATTGCAGCCCGACTGGGACGTGAAGTCATGTGGAACCCGAAAACGGAACGAACACTCGATGACCAATCGCAAAGTTTCGTTGCAAGGGAACAGCGAAAGGGTTACGAAATCCCCAGAGTGTAGAGAATGGAGCAACAACGTATCCTGCATTGGGCTTAACATGTTTTGTTTCAACATGTTAGGCTTTCGCCAAAAATAATAGGGCAACAAACAAGTAGAGCCGCAATTTTTAGATTGCGCATCGAGTCTCGCAATATAAGGGGGGTTACTTTTTCTCCCGCAGTTTCTGTTGCAACTGCAGCAGTTGCAACGTTTTTTCTTCTTCGGACAATTCATCACTGCGGAGTTTGTTCAATTCGCTCTGACGCTTGCGATCCGCCTCACGCTTGGCAAACGCCGCGATGATTTCGGCAGTCAATCGTTCCTTCAATTCCTTGAACTCCGGCTCCATCCAAGACTCCGAAGACTCCTCTTCGCGGTCAGGAAAAAACTTCTCACGACCAGACGTTTCCAATCCAATGAGATAATTCTTCATCTGCGGATCATCAAACGCCGTCATTAAATTCTCAAACGTCGCCGGTTTTTCCTGCTGGTCAATCAACTCGCTGCACTGATTGTATATCGACAACGTAACCGGCGAACGCAACTGCTCCGGGAAAACGTGCTCCCAAAAAGCGTAAACCGCCGTCGGATCCGCAATCCAAAGTTCGAGCATTTCCCGCTCCAACTGCTCCGGCAGATTCTCCTTGCTCCAAAGGTTCGGCAACACAGTCGCCGGCTCTTCGAAGTCATCCGCCGCCCAGTCCGGCGACACAGTCGCCGGCTCTCTGTCGTCTGCCGGCTGCCGTCTGTACTCTACGTTCCTACGCACCTCTTCCCAACGGCGGCGGACTTCGTCGTAACTCTTGTTGCCGAACAACTGCGACAACTGTTGCAATGCCGTATCAATGCGAAGACGAACCGGATCATTCGGCGAAGTACCTTCGAGCGGAGCGTGAGCAATGATATTGAGAATGGCATCAAGCGCATTGGTCGAAGCGATAACACTGTTAAGATTAACGCCTCGAGTCTTCGCATGATAAATATGCTTGAGAGCATCGACCGTCTCCGTTTGCAACAGAGCATTAAGTTCGTCCGCTCCGCGCTGTTCCAAAAAATCGCAAGGGTCTAATCCTTCCGGCAACGTCAGCACCGCCATGTCCGCTCCTTGAGCAATGAAGTCGATCAAGACTTCATTCCTTTCCGCCGTTCTTCTCCCAGCAACGTCGCCGTCGAGCATCAGGATAATTTTTTCCGCTCCCATCCGCGTCAGCAATCGGATATGGTCTGGACTGAGTGCTGTGCCTAACACTGCCACTGCTTCGCCGAAACCGAATTCGTGTGCCGTTACGCAATCGGTGTACCCTTCCATAATCAATGCCCGGCGGACTCTTTTGATGTGCAGTTTGGCAGTGTCCAGACCGTACAAAATCTTGCGCTTGGGGAAGAGCGGCGAGTCCGGCGAGTTCAGGTACTTTCGGTCTTTGTGCCAATCATCTTCGCAGAGCGGCGTGTCGGGTACCAACCGCCCGCCGAATGCAACGGTGCGTCCTTGCTCATCTCTAATGGGAAAAATCAACCGACCGCGAAAGAAGTCGTGCCTCTTCTGTTTGAAGTTGCCGATGATCTCTAACGCTTTGAGAAGACTCGCACTTTTCTTGGTTTTATTGACGAGCCAGTTTTGGTCGAGCGGAGAATAACCGATTTTGAATTTTCGGATCGATTCCGCACTGAATCCTCGCCGTTCCAGATATTCTCGAACAGTCTCGGCTTCTTCGGATTGAAGCAGTTCTTTGTGATAGATTTGTGCGACCCAGTCGGCGGCTTGAAAGAGTTGTTTGCGGGTGATTTCTCCTTCGCCGTCTTCGGTCGTTGCGTTGCTCCGTTGATACTTTGGGAGTGTAATTCCTGCTTTATCGGCAAGGATTTCGAGTGCTTCTCGGAAGTCGACGTTTTCGATTTTCATGATGAAGGCGAAGACATCTCCTCCGATGTCGCAGACCCAGCATTTGAAGGTTTGGCGATGCTGATCGACTTGCAGACTCGGTCGGGTATCGTCGTGCCAGGGACAGCGTCCGACGTAGATTCTGCCCTGCCGTTGCAAAGGGATGTATCGTCCGACGAGTTCGACGATGTCGGTGGCATCGCGGATACGTTCTTTGACGGAATTTTGATCGTAAGAATAGGACACGGTGAATCCAGTGTATCGGATTTTTCAGTTTTCTTCAAGGACTCCCAGTCCGTCGACAAGTTTGCACAACATCGTAACATTGTAGAGTATCGAGAGACAAAAACCTCATTTCTACCTCATCTACAAAAAACAAAACAACCTCAGTAGCCGATGCGCTTCTTGAAAGACTAACCTCATTTACCTTATTTTTGAGGAGTGAAAAATGAGATAAATGGGGTACACTGTTTGGAGCATAAAATCTGTTCTTCGTGTACTTTGTGGTAAAAACAAAGAGATTTAACCACAAGGAGCACAAAGTCCGCCGTGAAAAAATGACCAGTTCATGACGTTCATGACGGGGTAAAGTACAACACCGTTTGCCCTTGACGCAATCCGCCGTTTTTTCTATCCTTCCGCAGATAGACAGCAATCTTTTCAAGGAAAATCAATCATGCGCCTCCCTTCGTTAACCATCCTGTTCACCGTCGTTCTGGCTGGTTTCGTCATTGTTTCCAGTCTGTTTGCTCAGAACCGGCTTTTTAGAAGAGCCGCTCCCGCTATTACCAATGTCGAAGAGGTTCGGGCAACCTTGAAAAGCCTTGTCCCCACCGAAGCAGAAGCAAAAGCCATCGCCCAACTTCGCAAAAAAGTGCAAGAATCTGCAAATAATAATGTCCCCTCTCAAAAAACGGAAG
>Ga0099364_10006641_pt1 | contig 16767 bp, 12 predicted proteins | sample TergutTh196P3_FD_73070 | JGI IMG/M metagenome (GOLD analysis project Ga0099364, IMG submission 73070) | Microcerotermes parvus P3 segment gut microbial communities from Pointe-Noire, Republic of the Congo - Th196 P3 | ecosystem: Host-associated > Arthropoda: Insects > Digestive system > Gut ... | reverse complement strand
ATTACCGAGAGCAATTTTTAGTTTAGATGGTGGTTATAGTCGTAGAACTGGCAAAATACATCCTGATTTGAGTGATGCACAAAAAGATTATTTCGAAAATTTTATATCGGGGTTTGCTTGGGATATTTCAGGAAGTTATATATCAAAGAGTAATTATGGGGTTAGATTAACTTATTTACAGCATCTTACTTCTCATTCAGAAAATGCTTATAATGAATACGGGGAAAGAGTAGGAAGTTTAACAGAAAGTCATACTATTACTTATATTGGTCCTGCTATTACAGGATATGAAGCATTTGGAAAAAATAAAAATTGGATTATTAATTCATATGCAGGAGTAGGATATATGAGGTTATATTCACATGCAACCACTATCATAACAAATACAAATTATTTCGATGGAACAATTGATGATTTTATTACAGGTTCTACAATTGGTTATCAAGCGGGAATAGGATTAGATTATAAAATAACGCCGTTATTAGGAGTTGGTATAAATGCAGAATTGATAGGCGGGCAGATTAAAGAGATAGAAAGCAATGGATATACTGTTTTTTTAGAACAAACGGAAGGTATAGGACAATTTAGAATTATCGCAGGAATAAGATATTATATAAAATAAAACCTCTAAAAATAAGATTTTTCTTTTTTTAACAAATAACAGCCATAAAAATCCTTTATAAAATTTATATTTTTTCAGTATTTTATTGTTATTTTTGTAATATAACATAAGATATATAATTAAATGAGTAAAGTATTAATTACGGGGGGAGCAGGATTCCTTGGTTCGCATTTGTGTGAAAAGTTTCTAAAAGAAGGATATGAAGTTATTTGTATGGATAACTTTTGCACGGGTTCGCCTGATAATATAACACATCTTTTAGGAAATCTAAATTTTTCTTTTATCAATTATGATGTGACAAATTATATACACATAGAAGGAAAATTAGATTATATTTTGCATTTTGCCTCGCCTGCTTCACCGATAGATTATTTGAAACTTCCAATACAAACCTTAAAAGTTGGTTCGCTTGGAACTCACAAAGCCCTAGGACTTGCAAAAACAAAAGGAGCAAGGTTATTGCTCGCTTCTACAAGTGAAGTATATGGCGATCCACTTTTGCATCCACAACAAGAAAATTATTGGGGAAATGTTAATCCTGTTGGTATTCGTGGCGTATATGATGAAGCAAAACGCTTTGCCGAAGCACTTACTATGGCATATAATAGATACCATAATGTAGAAACACGTATAGTTAGAATCTTTAACACATTCGGTCCAAGAATGAGATTGGAAGATGGAAGAGCAATACCTGCTTTTATCTCGCAAGCATTAGAAAACAAGCCCGTGACGGTCTTTGGTGATGGTTCGCAAACTCGCTCTGTATGTTATGTCTCCGATTTAGTAGATGGCATATATAGATTGTTATTTTCTGACGAAGTTATGCCCGTAAATATTGGTAATCCTGACGAAATTACAATGTTAGAATTAGCAAAAGAAATTATAAAACTAACTAATTCTAATAGCGAAATCATATTTAAAGAACTACCTTCTGATGACCCAAAAATTAGGAAACCCGACATAACTAAAGCACAACAAATATTAAAATGGCAACCAAACGTTATTCGAGAAGAAGGTCTATTAAAAACAATAGAGGACTTTAAAAAAAGATTGAAAAATTAACTAAATATAAATACAACTATGGAACACTACCAAGAACAAATAAAAAAATATATAAAAGATATTCAAAAAATTAATCCCGAATGGGCAACTGAATATAGTTATCGCACTTCATTAGAAATTCTATTGAAAAGTATGCAGTTTCAAGGAATGGATGTTATGCCACTCCATGAAGGAAAAAGGCAAAGTATTAATATTGACGGTGCCCCCGACTTTATTATATATAAGGATGAAAATACTTTTTTTAGTCACTTGGTGGGTTTTATTGAATGTAAAAAAATTGATTATGATTTAGAAAAACTTATAAAATCTGACCAAATAGAAAAATATTCTAATGCTTCTGAAAACATTATTGTCACTAATTATCGTGAATTTATACTTCTTAACAAAGATAAAAAAGAAGGATTGAAAATCGTCAATAGTGTTTTATTATTAGAAAAAGACCTATCTAAATCCAAAGATAAAAATATATATCAAAACTTTACTAATTTGTTAAGGGATTTTTATCATTATGAATATCAATATATAAAAGATAAAAATACATTAGCAAAAACGCTTGCCTCACAAAGTTTTTATTACTCTGTTGCACTACGAAAATATATAGAAGATGAAACTCAAAAAAACGAATTATTTTATAAAAAATTTTATGCTATATATTCTGATTTTCAAAATTCAATACAATATTATTATACATTAGAAGATTTTTGTGATATTTATTCGCAAAGTTTGGTATATGGATTATTTCTTACACGTCTTGAAACGGGCGAACTTTTAAATGTAAAAAAAATTGATTATATAGCATATATTCCTGAACACTTTGAACTTTTGCATGAATTTTTATATGCAGGATATTCTGTAAGATTGGTCCCTGCACCTATTCGGCAAGCACTTACAGGCATTGGTAAAAATTTAAATTATATACATATTCCTTCAATTCAAGAAGAGTTTACAAATGTAACAAATGATAAAACCGATATATCAGTTTATTTATACGAGGATTTTTTAAAAGAATATGATAAGTTTAGAGATACAGAAAAAAGAAAAGTAAGCGGTGTTTATTACACTCCAAAAGAAGTTACTGAATTTATTACACGAGCAGTAAATGATTTAATTATTTCTGATTTTAATATGCCGCAGGGATTTATGTCTGAAAATGTTAAATTCCTTGATTTTGCTTGTGGAACGGGAACTTTTATCCAATCAATTTATGATATTATTTTCAAGAAAAATTATTCAAAAGATTTAGATGATTTAGATAAAATGAAAATAAAACAAAAAACATTAAATGATATTTATGGTTTAGAATTACTTTTCACTCCTTATATAGTTGCACACACAATTTTAAGCAGTTATTTAAAATCTAAAGGAATTATTTTTGGCGCAAAAGATAGGTTAAAGATTTATCTTACAAATACTCTTGATATAGGACAACATTCTATTAGTGCCCATTTACCACAAATGCAAAACGAACACGAAGAAGCGTTTGAAATTAAAAGTGTTGAAAAACTTCTTGCTATCGTTGGTAATCCTCCATATTTTCATGGTAAAACACAAGCAATTCCAGGAGAAATTGACAAACAACTTTCTGAATATAAAATTGATTTATATGAACAAAATATTAGACCTTTAGGTGATATATATATAAAATTTATTCGTTTTGCTGAATGGAAAATGGAAAAAGCAGGAATGGGAATTGTTGGAATTATTACTAATAATAGTTTTCTTGACGGCATCACACACCGCCAAATGCGAAAACATTTATACGAAACATTTGATGAAATTTATATTTTAAATTTGCACGGAAATACAAGAAAAGGTGAAAAAGATAAAAATATTTTTGATATTATGGTCGGCGTAAGTATTAATATTTTTGTTAAACATAAACAACCAAAAGAGAAAAAAATAGTTAGATACTTTTCTACTTTAGATAATAAAATTACAGGACGAAATGAAAAATTAAGGTTTTTAAAACAAAAAAAATTAAATAATATTAATTGGAAAACATTAAATCCTCCAGAAAGCGATTATTATTGGCTTGTAAATAAAAACTTTAAATACAACAAAGAATATAAAAAGTTTTGGAAAATTACTGATATTTTTGATTTATATAATAGTGGTATTGGAACTGCTAATGACGAAATAACAATTAAATACAATAGAAAACAGATTGATAAACTAAAAAAAGATTTTGAAAAGTTAACCAATGAACAAATTGTAAAGAAATATCAAATAAAAGAAAAAGAAGATTGGAGATTAAGAAATACAAAACCTGATTTAATAAATAACTACAATCCACAAAAAATTTATTATAGACCACTTGATTATAGATTTACTTCACTTAGCAAATATGCTAATAGTTTTTTATCAAGACCAAGATATGAAATAATGAAGCATTTTGAGAATAAATATAATATTGGTATTTGTTTTACTCGCACAACTAATACTAATTTATTTAAAAATGTTTTTATAACAACATACCCAACAGATGGGGTAATTTTAGGGGGACGATCTTACATCGCCCCTCTCTATTATTACAATGGCAATAAAAATGGTGGCAATGAAATAGCAAATTTAGATGTCCCAAAACGCACAAACTTTACAAAAAAATTTGATGAAGAATACTTAAAACAACTTAATTTTAATCCAACACCTGAAGAAATTCTTGCATATATTTATGCCGTTATGCATTCACCAATTTATAGAAAAAAGTATTTAGAATTTTTAAAAACAGATTTTCCTGCTGTGCCAATGACTAAAAACGAAAAAGTATTTAAACAATTTGCAGAACTTGGAACTAAACTAATTGATTTGCATTTACTAAAAAATATTCCAAACGATAATGAAATTAAAGTAACAGGCGACATTAAACTATGTAAGATTGAAAAAATATCTTCACCTACAGAAATGGATCCCGTTTTACAAATTGAAACAACAGACCAGGATTTTATTTATTTTAATAATGTTACATTAGATATTTATAATTTTGAAATTGGTGCCTATAAGCCGATAGAAAAATGGTTAAATTATAGAAAAAAAGATAAAATAGAATTAGATTTTGAAGATATTGAACATATAAAAAATGTAATGATTTCAATAAAACATACCATAAAAATTATGAAAGAAATAGAAGATATATGCGAAACTTATTTGTAAAAAATGTATAAAATAAGGGATGCTGTATTAAGTGCGGTAGGACAGAGCATATAAATTTCTATTTTTAGAAGTAGCCATATATTATAATAAAAAAACCGTATTTTTGTATTATTTAAAAGATTAATGTCGTATAATATGCCAAATAAAATAACAGAACCAATAAAAATTAATTCCTATTCATTCGGCGAAATAGAAATCCAACCCGATAATATTTTTTATTTTGAAAATGGATTATTAGGTTTTGAATCGCTTAATAATTTTGTTCTTATTAGTGATGATGAAATAGCACCTTTTAAGTGGTTAATGGCTATTGAAGACCCTGGAATAATGTTGCCGATTGTTAGTCCTTTCTTTATTGACGAAGAATATCATATAGGAAAATACCTTGATTTAGAACGTTATGTTTTGTTTTCTGTTGTTACATTTAATGATGGCAATGGTAATGTTACAGCAAATTTACGGGCACCTATTATTCTATGTTCAGATGATTTAACGGGCGAACAAATAATTATAGTATCTGATGCTTACAGCGTTAATCACATAATAAGCTCAAAGAAATAGGAGAATAAAATGGAAGAAGAAAAAAATATAAAAACTAAAATAAATGAAGGCAAAGGTCTAATATTAGGTAGAAGACCAGGTGAAAAAATTTTAATAGGAAAATCAGTTCAAATAGAAGTTCTAAAATTTGATAGAGGTTCTGTTACACTCAGTATTAAAGCACCTAAAAACATTCCTGTATATAGACAAGAAGTATTCGAAGAAACAGTTAAACAAAATAAAAAAGCAATAAAAAAAGATATCGCTATTTTGAAAAAAGTATTGACAGGTATAAAAATAGTAGATAAAAATGCAAAAGATTAAGCCCATCTAAAAATACTATACCTTAAAACATCTGCTGTGCCGAATTTAGGTCGGCATACACTAATTCAGCCCGAAGATAAATCCACGCATTAAATAATCGTTATTTTGCTAAATAATCGTTATTTTAAACAAAAAAATCATCTACTCGTTAATAAAAAATTGTTTTAACATTTAATTAAATAAAATGGAATTAAAGAAAACATTACAATATCAAGGCAATATTCTGTTTAAATATAGAAGTTATTTGCCAATAATTATGTTAATTATTGCACTTTACTTTCATTATTTAACTGAAATAAAATGGAATTATTTCATTTTAGAAGATAGTAAATATGAGATTTATTATGAAATGTTTTGTCTTTTAATTAGTTTATTTGGCTTATTTATACGGATATATACAGTAGGATATACTCCAAAAAATACATCAGGGCGAAATACAAAAGAGCAAGTCGCAGATAGTTTAAATACGACAGGTATTTATTCAATAGTAAGAAATCCGTTGTATTTAGGCAATTATTTTATGTATTTTGGGATATGTCTAATTACAGGTAATTTATGGTTTTTAATTTTATCAAATTTGATATTTTGGATATATTATTTTATAATAATTTTTGCCGAAGAGCAGTTTTTAGAAAAAAAGTTTGGCGTTGAGTTTATAGAATGGGCAGATAGAACGCCAATAATTATTCCTCGTTTTAGTCAATATGTTCGTTCTAATTTTTCGTTCAATATAAAGAAAGTTTTAAGACAAGAAAAAGATGGTTTTTTTGTTTTATTTTTATTATTTGCTCTTTTTAATGTTTCTGCAAAATTATTTTATCCTTTGAATGATTTTAATTATATTTTATTGATTAGTTGTGGTGTTGCTTTGGTTATTTATTGCGTATTGAAGTTTTTGAAAAGCAAAACAAATATATTAAATGATTAAAATAATTATGAAGTGCCACAACGAGTTGTAAATAATAGCACCTTCGAAAAATAGAGTTGTAATAGCATACAAATGATATACAGTGCAATACGAAAAATGAAAACTAATATTTAATAACAAAGAAAATATATAATCAAAAATGATAATACCAAGTTATAACCCAATAAATACACTCGGAATAGGATTAGGGAATCCAATAGAGTATTCAAAAATAGAAATAGGTAGCGCTGTTTTACATTTGGGATGTAGCACAGGCGATGATTCTTTTGCAATTCGCAGAATTGTAGGCGAGACAGGAAGAGTTATAGGAATAGATTATGATATTAATAATATTGCTATTAGTAGGCAGAATTGTGGCAATTTTGGTTATAGTAACGTTACTTTTTTTGTTCGTGATATAGAAAAATTGCTATTTGATAATGAAAACTTTGACGTGGTTGTTTGCAATTATTCTATCAATTTAATGCCTAACAAAAGCAATATATTAAAAGAAATTAATAGAGTATTAAAGATAAATGGTAAGTTAATTATTTCTGACTTGCTTCCAAATAAAACTATTCCCGATGATTTTAATAATAAAATTTGTGGAAAATATCAACAAATAGTAAAATCTAATTTGAATAATTTTACTAAACTTTTAACTAATAATGAATATATTTTGCTGCTAAACAATCATAACTTTTTTGATACTAAAATAAATACAGAACGCACCATAAATGCAGACGATGGCGAACTTTTATTATACATTGATTATGAAAATATTAGCAAATGGCACGAACTTGCAATAGAACTTTATAAAATAGTTTCTTATTCTGTTAAGCGGAACGTCTAATTTAATATGTAGTATTTACGGCAACCTATTCTAAAAGTGTCATTCTGAACTTATTTCGGAATCATCTTATTCTTTAGTAAATATTTTTAATAAAAATAAGGAGATGCTGAAATATTTTTATAAGCATCTTATTTTATTATTATTTTTATTATTATTTTGCAATAATTATAAAAAAAAGAAAGTTAATTTATGTTTCCAAAAAATCTAATAGCAGCAGAAAATCTAAATAAAGAAAATCTTTATAAAACATTCAATAAAGCAAAATATTTTGAAGAAAATTATAACATAAAAGAAAAATTTGATGACTTAATCGGATATACTATCGCACTTGCTTTCTTTGAAAATTCTACACGAACTCGTCTTTCGTTTGAACTTGCTGCAAAACGTTTATCAGCCGATACTATTAATTTTACTGCATCTACTTCAAGTTTAGCAAAAGGAGAATCGCTTGCCGATACAATTAGAACAATAGATGCAATGCTTGTAAATATGTATGTAATTCGCAACCAATATGCAGGAGTTCCTAATTTTGTTGCTACAATAACTGATAATATTATTATAAATGCTGGCGATGGCAAACACGAACACCCTACCCAAGCACTATTAGATGCTTATACAATTTTGAACCATTATACTAAATTTGAAGGACTAAAGGTGAGTATAATAGGTGATATTTTAAATAGTAGAGTTGCTCGTTCTAATATAATTATGCTACGTGAATTAGGTGCGGAAGTTAGATTTTTTGGACCAGGAACAATTATGCCACAACATATAAATTGCTGGAACGTAGAAATACATAATGATATTGATGAAGCAATAAATTGGTCTGATGCTGTAATAATGTTGCGTTTGCAAAACGAAAGAATGCAATCGGGTTTGCTACCTTCAATGGGCGAATATATTAAATTTTATCAACTCACTTTAGAAAAATTTATTAAAAAAGATAAAATTATTTTAATGCATCCTGGACCTGTAAATTATGGTGTTGAACTTGACCACAGAGCAACAAAACTACATAATTCTATGATAGATAAGCAAGTAACAAATGGAGTATTTACCCGAATGGCTGTAATGAGTTTATTAGCAAAAAATAAAAATAATCTCTAAATAAAATTAATTAGATAAGCATTATTGTATTCTAAAATTTTATTTTTTTAATATTTTTTATTATTTTTGTAAGTTTTTAAAATAATGTAATATATAAAAAAAATGGCTAAAATAACAACATCAGTAACTTTCAATGGAAAGGAATACTCGTTAGAAACAGGAAAATTAGCAAAGTTTGCAAATTCCGTAATGGTCAGTTGTGGAGAAACTATAGTTTTAGTTACTGTCGTTGCTTCAGAAAAAGAATTAGAAGGCATCGACTTTCTGCCGATGCAAGTAGAATATAGAGAAAAATATGCTGCTGCAGGGAAAATACCAGGCGGATTCCTAAAAAGAGAAACAAGACCGACAGACCACGAAGTCCTCTGTGCAAGGTTAATTGATAGACCTATCCGTCCTATGATTACTAAATCATGGCACCACGAAACACAAATTATTGCTAATGTGTATTCGGCAGAACCTGACGTAAATCCTGATTCACTCGCTGCAGTAGCCGCTTCAGCAGCGCTATTAATATCTGATATACCTTTTGAAATTCCTGTATCACAGGTAAGAGTTGGCAGAGTTAATGGAACATTAATTGCTAATCCCAATGATGCAGAAATGAAACAATGCGATATAGATTTGTCTGTATCAGGCACCGACCAAGCAATAATGATGGTAGAAGGCGAAATGAAAGAAATATCAGAAGACGTTTTCGTAGAAGCGTTGGATTTCGCACACAACAAAATTAGAGAACTGAACGCTCTACAAATGGAACTCGTCCGCAAGTTCGAAGCAGAAAATGGTCCCGTAGTTAAACGAAAATTTAAAGTGTTCGAAATACCTGAAGAAATTGTTAATGTCGTAGAAAATGCAATAAAAGAAGATTTAAACAACTACGTTCATACAGTTTCAACAAAAAAAGAACGACACGATAAGCGAATTGAAATAAAAGAAAAAGCAATAGAAACACTTACTACATCAGGTTTAGATATATTAAAAGATGTAGATGCTATTCTAAAACCCGATGAACCAAAACAGAACGATGCCGAACCTACACCTGTAAGCAAAGAACTTTGCACTAAATGGTGCGAAGAAATTGTTTCTAAATTAGAAAAGAAACTAATGAGAGAAATGATTCTTACAGACAAAATAAGATTAGATGGTAGAAAATTAGACCAAATAAGACCAATAGAATGTGAAGTAGGGTTGTTGCCAAGAAACCACGGTTCTGCACTATTTACTCGCGGTGAAACACAATCATTAACCTCTTTAACATTAGGAACAAGTAGAGACGAACAAGTTATAGACGGCTTACTTCCTGAGTTCACAGAAAGATTTATTTTGCATTATAACTTCCCGCCATTCAGTGTTGGCGAAACAGGACGTATGATGACAGGACGTAGAGAAATCGGACATGGTCACCTTGCTTGGCGGTCATTAAAAGAAGTTCTGCCTCCACAAGACACATTTCCTTACACACTTCGCTTGGTATCGGACATATTAGAATCTAATGGTTCGTCTTCTATGGCTACTGTTTGTGCAGGTTCGTTGGCTATGTTTAATGCAGGCGTGCCTGTCAAAGGTGCTGTTGCAGGTATTGCAATGGGACTAATAAAAGAAGAAGAACGCGTTGCAATACTAAGTGATATTCTCGGTGACGAAGATTTCCTCGGCGATATGGATTTCAAAGTTGCAGGAACTCAAAAAGGTATTACTGCTTGTCAGATGGATATTAAAATTGACGAAGGGCTTTCTACTGACTTTATGCGTAATGCATTAGAACAAGCAAAACAAGGTAGAATGCACATTTTAGGGGTAATGAATGAATGTATTAAACAACCCGAAAAAGACCTATCAAAATACGCTCCGAGATATGTTTCTATCAAAATTCCTGTAGATACTATTGGTGCAGTTATTGGAACAGGTGGCGAGACGATTCGTGCTATTACAAAAGAAACAGGTGTTGAAATTAATATAGAAGATGATGGTACCGTGCTAATTGCTTCCATTTCAAAAGAAGCAAGTGATTCCGCTATTAAAATTATTAGAGGACTCACACAGAAGCCCGAAGTTGGAGAAGTTTATAAAAATGTTTTAGTAAAAGAAGTTCGCGATGATTTGGGTTTAATTGTAGAGTTTATGCCGAAAACAACAGGATTAGTTCATATTTCTCAACTTGCAAAAACAAGGATTAATAAAGCATCTATGGTGGCAAAACCTGGCGACAGAATAGACGTTAAACTAATAGAAATTAGTCGTGACGGAAAATATAGATTAAGCAGAAAAGTATTATTGAAGTAAATTAATATATAAGCAATTAATTGCCTAACAGCAGGTTTCCTCCTGCTGTTTTTTTTATAATTTACATATTATAGGTTGCTGTTATACAAATAAAAACCTTATTTTTGCATTTATAAATACTTTTATTTTTTTATAATTTATATAATTAGTATAATAAAATGAATAACTCAAAATTAAAAAAAGCCCTTATTTTAACGGGGAGTTCGTCAATAGCAATAGTGCTATTGCTTGCTATTCAACTTGGATGGTTGAATAATCTGTTTGCAAAAATTACGTCAGTAGATATTGGTGCATCTGCTCCGCCTGTAAGTATGAACCAGTATGCAAAAGCAATTAACGATGCAATGATTGCTGCTTCTGAATCCGTTAATCCTACTATTGTTTCTATTAGTGTTCTTATAGAAAGCAATAGAAGTATGAATTTTAGAGGATTTGGAGATTTAGAAGAGTTCTTCGGATTTCCTTTTGGCAGACGTGATAACGATGGAGAACAAGAAAAAAATAAAAAAAATTATGCACGGGCGGGTGGTTCAGGAGTTATAGTTACTTCTGATGGCTACATCGTTACTAATTGCCACGTTGTGGATAATGCTGTAGAAGATGGCATCACCGTAATAACGAGTGATAAAAAAGAATACTCGGCTAAACTAATAGGCAAGGATTCGTTAACCGATATTGCTGTTATTAAAATTGAAGCAAAAGATTTAACTTTGGTTCATTTCGGCAATGCTGACGAATTAAGACCTGGTCAAATGGTAATTGCTGTGGGTAATCCACTTGGGCTCAACCATACCGTGACTCAAGGCATAATATCAGCACTCGGCAGAGGGCAGTTTGGAAACCGAGGTGGCGGTTATGCAATAGAAAATTATATCCAAACAGATGCTGCAATTAATTCAGGGAATTCAGGTGGCGGATTGTTCGACCTTAATGGTTCGCTAATAGGGATTAACACTTTAATAGCATCTACATCAGGCGGATTTCAAGGATATGGTTTTGCTATTCCTGTTGACATAGTAAAATCAACAATTCAGGACCTTATTTCAATAGGAAAAGTAAATCGCGGCTATATGGGTGCCCAAGTCGCAGAATTAGATGATAAGTTTGCAAAAAATCTTGGATTAGATAAAGTAGAAGGTGTTCTTATCCAAGACGTAAATAAGAAATCTCCCGCAGAAAAAGCAGGTATAAAACAAGCCGATGTCATACTTGAAATAAATGGCAGAAAAATAATCTCTATGGGCGATTTACGTAGTGCTTTGGCACAATATAGAGCAGGCGATGAAATAGAAGTTACCCTGTGGCGAGATAAAAAATCTATAAAGAAAAAAGTTACTTTAGAGTCCCCTGACGGCGATGATGTTGTTTATTCTGGTTCTAATGATGATGTAGATAAAAAAGATAATGAACCTGTATCTTTTGAACAATTTGGTTTTACAATAGAGCCATTAACAAGAGAACATAAAATAAAATTTGATGTTAGTTACGGCATTTATGTAAGGGAAGTAAAGCGTTTTTCTAAAGCAGCCGAACGTAAATTACCTTCAAACTGCGTAATAATGAAGGCAGACCAACAGGAAATAAAATCCACAGGACAATTTAAAAAGATATTAGACGACAAAGAATCAGGCGAAACAATACTTCTTAACATCAGAATAGATAGCAAAAATATAATGGTAGTCCTCGAAAAGCCGTGATAGAATTTGAACCAGAATTTTATTAAGATTCCCAAGATAATCTTAATAAAATCCTGGTTCATAAAAAAAAACCTTATTTTTGTAATAAGTTTTTTGTAATGTAATAAATATATATAATCGTTATGGAATTATTTCAAAAATGTTTTACTTTTTCAAGAGCCGATGAAGCAAAAGCGGCTAATCTATATCCATATTTTCATCCCTTAGAAGCAAATGAAGGCCCCGTTGTTAAAATATATGGCAAAAATATGATAATGGCTGGTTCTAATAACTATTTAGGACTAACTTCTAATCCAAGAGTAAAAAAAGCATCACAAAGAGCAATAGATATTTACGGAACAGGATGTTCAGGTAGTAGATATTTAACAGGAACTCTAAACTTACATAATGAATTAGAAGAAAAGTTAGCAAAATTTTTAGATGTAGAAGCAGTATTGCTATTTTCTACGGGCTATCAAACGGGATTAGGTGTTATCACTTCGCTTGTAAATAAGGGCGATTATGTAATAATGGATAGAGAAAATCACGCAAGTTTAATGAACGGAGCCGTAACTGCAAAAGGTATGTTCGCCGAGTTCAAAAGATATAAACATAGTGATATGGACGATTTAGAAAGGATATTAAAAGATATTCCTTTTGAGGCAGGCAAATTAATAGTTACCGATGGCGTATTTTCTGTTACGGGCGAGATATGTAATTTGCCAGAAATAAATAAACTTGCTAAAAAGTATAGTGCGAGAGTTCTTTGCGATGACGCACACGCTACGGGAGTTATCGGAAATGGTGGAAGAGGAACAGCAAATCATTTTAATATAGTTGATGAAACTGATTTAACTATGGGAACTTTTAGCAAAAGTTTTGCTTCTTTGGGCGGATTTATAGCAGGAAAAGAACGAGTTATAAATTATATTAAGCACGTTTGTGGCGCAATAATATTTAGTGCATCGCCGACACCTGCAAGTTGTGCTGCTGCATTAGAAGCACTAAATATTTTAGAAGAACAGCCCGACCTACCTAATCAATTAATCAAAAATAGCAACTATATGCGTGATGGTTTTAAGAAATTAGGATTTAATATATATCCTTCAAACACTGCGATAGTTCCTGTTATAGTCGGTGATACAGATATTGCAATGATGATGTGGCGAGAACTATTTGACAGAGGTGTATTTGTGAATGCTTTTATTCCGCCGGGCGTTCCCGAAAATATGTCTATGATGCGAACAAGTTATATGACAACACATAAAAAAGAACATTTAGATAAGATATTAGACGTATTTAAAGAGGTTGGTAAAGAATTTAATCTTATAAGTTAAAATCATTACGTAAAAATACTTGTCCTGCTGAATTTGTTTCAGCATCCACACATTTTACAACATTTTTAGCACTTTTAGATACTGGAATTCCACTTTAAAATAGTGGAATTTTTTATCTTGTTTGTTTATTTCAAATAGCATTTTGTTAAGTCAAAGTAAAATTTAACACGGGGATTAATCCCCGTGTTAAATATTAGTAAAAATTTGTTAAGTCAGAGCAAAAATCAGGTAAAATATGCGTAAATACGAGCAAAAGTTAGTAAATAAAATTAGGTGATGTTGTGTCAGATTTAGTATGCAGAATACGAAGTTTTCTATTTTTAGCGACATTATATAATATAAAAAAAGCGGGCAGTATTTAACACTTGCCCGCCTATAATCAATTATGCAATCGCATAATTAGAAGTTCATTTAGTCGTTATATTTAATAACGTGAACCTCGTCCATAATTACTGTTTCGGTCTCTTCCGCCACCTCCACCTCTGTAATTATTATTTCTATTATTGTTTCGCCTTTCATATGCTTCATTTACAATAATATTGTTTCCGTTGAGTTCTGTATCGTTTAACTGCTCAACAGCGTTTATTCCGTCTTTTTGCGACATTTCTACAAAAGCAAAACCTTTTGGCTGCCCTGTATCAAAATCTTTAATGATTTTTACGGAATTTATTTGACCATGCTTGCCAAATACTTCTTTTAAATCTTCTTCTGTAGTTGTAGAAGCAAGATTTCCAACATAGATATTCATATCTAATCCTGTTATAAAATGAAAAAAAAATTAAAATAAAGTGAGGTCAAAAAGAAAGAATAAATTAGATAATAAAAACATTAGAATGATATAAATTTTCTATGATAATTCAATACTTGATTACGCACTCATTATTATTTACAAAAATAAGGTTTTTGTATTTAAAAAACGCAATATTTTTTGAAAAGCCCAACAAATGCAATATATAAGGGGATTACAGGTTTTTATAGTGATTTTCGGTTTTACGAAAAATGCTCAATATCTCGCCAAAAAGCGTTTTTTTGTGCGGAATGTGTGAAGAAAATGTTGGAATGTTAGATTTTTATGTTAGATTTTTGGTCTAAAAAAGGTTTTTTTATGAAAAAAACCTAAAAACGATGATTATTTAAAATAATTATATCTTTGTAATGTGAAATTATAATGTGATATGTATTTTCACGGCGAAATACATAATTTATACTTTCCTCTGTCATAGATTGTGGTTTTTGAATGTCTGGAATTTTAGATTTAATAATGTTTTTAATGCATCCTTGTTCTCTTTTCTTACTGTCTTTAATAATGAATTTTCTATAGCCAACTTAAACTTCGTGAAATTATCATAATACTTGCAATTCAAACAATCCTTCCGCAACCAACACCAATAACGCTCTATAACGACTACGCCCCGATAAAGAAGGAACTAAAACCTTTACGATGCTCCACAAACAAACAAAACACGGGAACTTGCCCCTTGTTAATTGTATGTCATTCCGCACTCGTTTCAGCATCTACAAAAACAACATATAACACGGGGGCTTGCCCCCGTGCTAATTCTGTCATACCGAATTCGTTTCGGAATCCGCACCGATATTACGGCTGTGGTGTTATTATCAACTTGCCTTTTTTAACGTTTATTTTTTTGATGCGGGTTTTCTTTTTGGCATCATCAAATACTGCTGTTAGTGATGTGTTAGCAGTAATGTTAAAAATATATGTGTCCGCCGTTGATACTATTGCTGAACCTTCCTGCCAGTATACAAATTTGTAACCCGCATTTGGCGTTGCGGTCACCGTTACACTGCTCCCACAAGTTGCCGATGATACAGAAGAACTTGCCGTCCCCATTGTAGAATTGCTACTTACACTTAAACTATAAGTTGGTGCAGGCGAAATAAGTTTAAAGTTCGCCGTTATAGTGCTATCTTTTACAACTGTAATAGTTTCAGTAGTATTTGTCGAAAGGGGGGTATTATCTGCATTGGTCCAGCCATCAAATTGATAGCAAGCATCTGCCGTTGCTGTGATTGTTCTAATTGTTTCGCAAGTCACATCTTCGGTGGTTAGTGTTCCGCTTGAGCCGATGATAGCCGTGCCATTGCCATTTACTGATAATGTTAGGTTATTAGTTATTGTATTAGTAACAGGATATTCCACTACATCATCAAATTGGTCTAAAAATGCTGTTCCCCAATCGGGATGGTTTTCATAAGCACATAATGAACCTGCAGGAATATTTAAGGTAACACTTCCTAAAGGCACGCTCGTGAACACGCCCGTTGCTAAGTTCGGTGGCACTGCTCCTAATGTAAGGTTTTGCAATCCTGTGCAAAGCCAAAAAGCATTACTACTAATAGTTGTAGCAAGTGGAATATTTACATTTTCTAACCTAACGCATTCACGAAAAGCATTACTACTAATAGTTGTAGCAAGTGGACAATCAATAATTTTTAAATTCGTGCAACCATAAAAAGCATAACTACTAATAATTCTTACATCAGGTGCATTTACAATATATAAATAATTTTCATTAATGGCATTATCACGTCCGTTAAAAGCATTAACGTCTATTATCGTTATTGGACTATAAATATTAGCACTAAATGGATATGGAACCCCTGATATTTGTGTATTTACATCAGATTGCGTAAGGGTTGGCGGACCGGTTGCAGTAAATATAATTGGAACTTGTGCGATTAAATTAGCGGTTGCGAACGCACACATAATTAGAATATGTATTAAAACTACTACACGGCTTGTAGTAGAACCCCCCCCCGTGTAGTAGTTTCAACTACATTGCTTGTAGTAATATCACTACAAATATCGGCATAGGAGGAGGTGTAATCGGAGTGTTCTATAAGGGCTCCGTTCCCTTGATACTTTGTTGTGTTTAACATTT
>Ga0099364_10006640_pt1 | contig 16768 bp, 16 predicted proteins | sample TergutTh196P3_FD_73070 | JGI IMG/M metagenome (GOLD analysis project Ga0099364, IMG submission 73070) | Microcerotermes parvus P3 segment gut microbial communities from Pointe-Noire, Republic of the Congo - Th196 P3 | ecosystem: Host-associated > Arthropoda: Insects > Digestive system > Gut ... | reverse complement strand
GGTCCTTTCTGGCCCGGTTTTATTCCTGACAGAGCAGATCTTAATTCATCCAGCCTTGGATCAGGGCTTGGTGTAAAGGCATTGCCCTTATCATCTGTTCCCAAAAGGTAGCAGAGCCATGCGGCAATGACAAGAGGAATGTATACAAGGCTTCCTGCATCCAAACCCTTGTTATAAACATAGGCTTTAATGGTTTCCCCGTAACGTACAGGAATTTTCTGTGAGCTGTCAACTGCGATCCTCTGCGGTGTATCCGGCATAAATGGATTTGGCAGGCGTATGTTTATTACTTCATCAATAAACTTTTTTGGATTTATAATACCGGGATCAATTACAACAGGAAGCCCCTCTTTATAGCCTATATTTTCGATTAGCTTTACAAGATGGGGGTTTTTCATCTGATCGCTTATCCTTGTATAACCCAATAGACAGCCAAAAACCGCAAGAGCCGTATGCAGGGGGTTAAGGCAGGTAAAGACCTTCATTTTTTCCGCCTTGCCCACAGTCTCGCGGTCAGTGAACAGACCCCCGGCTTTCTCCAGAGCCGGCCTTCCGTTAGGGAAAGCGTCTTCGATTACCAGGTACCCGGTTTCTTCGGCATTTACAAACGGGGCTGTATAGGTATTTTTGGATGTTACAATACCGCGCATGTCTTCAACGCCTGCGGTACTAAGCATGTCCAGTACGCTGTCATCCGGCCTGGGTGTTATCTTGTCTATCATGGTGCAGGGGAAGGAAAGTTTTTCGGGATTAAGCACATAATCCAAAAAGCATTTATCTGCTTTGGCATTTTGAACCCAGCCCCTGGCAAACGTTTCAATTACGCCTTTAAGCTTATCACCGTTATGGGTAATATTATCCATGCTTACAAGGGCCATGGGAAGGCCGCCTCTGGCATAACGTTCATGGCAAAGGGCTGCGATTTTGCCCAGATAGCTTTTTGGTTTTACGGGCCCGCTGTCAATGTCTTTGGCAATGCCGGGAAAGAGCGTTCCGTCAGGACCGGCGAAATTATAACCCTTTTCTGTTATTGTAAAACTGGCCATTCGCAGGGAAGGACTTGCAAAAATTTCCCCAAGGCCGGAAATGTCCTCGTCTATTCTGAACGAAGAAGCAATGGAAGCAATTACGCTTTTTTCCGTGGTTCCGTCGGATTTAAGGGTAACGAGTATGGATAAATTGTCGCAGGGAACAAGGCATTTGTCGATTATTTCCCCGTCAAAACCTTCCGCGGCTATTATGCCGGTGTTTAGAAACCCCTGTTCCAGAAGGTCCTGGGCCAGAGCCGCAGGATAGGCGCGAAAAATGTTTCCTGCCCCAAAATGAACCCATTCGGGGGCAGCCCTGGTTTGGCTTATCATTTTCTGCCTGTCAAATTGTGGTACCTTGATACCGGCTTTTTCCCATTGAACCTTGTTCAAAAGTTCCTTGTCTGACAATCTCATTAGATTATTCTTAATTTCCCTTTATTCGCGGCGAGGGGTTTTTGATTCAGTCCACCTTAAACTTTGAAACTTCTTTCACCAAAAGGTCTATGTTTTCCCGGGTTTGGACGCTTAGCTCATTGACTTTGTTAACAGCCGTGTTGATCTGATCCGCTCCGGCAGCCATCTCGTTCATGCCTCCGGTTATCTCCTGGGTTATCTTTTCAAGATTACTTCCCTCTTTGATAACTTCTTTGGAACCTTCAAGCATTTCCTCGGAGCCGCTTTTTACATGCCTTGTAATTTCGTTGACATTGCTGACTCCTTGCAGGATCTGCTTGCTTCCTGTGCCCTGCTCCTCCATGGCGTTGCGAATGTTCTCTTCCTGATCCGCCACGGTCTTAACACAAGTATCAATGGATTCAAATCTGCTCATAACATGCTTTGTCGAAATTGTGATTTTGTCGATAGAACTCTTTATCTTTTTTAAGACCGTGCTGATGGTTTTGGACTGTTCACTGGAACTCTCTGCCAGCTTGCGAATCTCCGCGGCAACAACAGCAAAGCCCTTACCCGATTCCCCGGCATGGGCAGCCTCTATGGCGGCGTTCATCGAAAGCAGATTTGTCTGGCTGGCAATACTTTCCATAACCGCGTTGATCTCCAAAAGTCCTTCGGATTCACGGGCGATCTCCTGGATGTCTACGGTAACCTCGGACATATCCTTGCGGCCCACGTCCGATGCGCTCATAAGTTCTGTTACGTTGGCGGCATTTTTACCCAGAGTTTGATTAACAGACTGGATATTGGCAACCATTTCCTCAATGGCAGAAGAAGCCTGGGTAATATTGGAGCTCTGGTTTTCCACATGGTCGTTCAGCTTGTTTATATTGGTAGTGATCTGCTCCATGGTGGCGTTTGTCTCTGTAACGCTTGCGCTCTGGTTGATTACCCTGCCCTTGATGCTTTGGACATTGGCTGTGATCTCGTTGACAGCCGCAGCCGTTTCGGTCATGTTGCTGGCCAGCTCTGTTCCTATATCAGACAGGCGCGCTGCCTGCTGTTTGATGCTTATAATCAGGAGCTTTATCTTTTCGAGGGTCATATTGAAGTAATGGGCAAGGTCCGCTATTTCATTTTTGGTGTTTACATTAATCTCGCGGGTAAGATCCCCTTCGCCTTCGGAAATATCCTTTAGGGCCCGCACAATCGTAACGATTGGCCTTGTGGAGCGGCGGACAATAAAAGCCAATAATATCACAAGCACTATTATAATCCCTGCTGCCAAAAGCACGGTGAATAAAATTACACGATTAACTTCGGCAAACACTTCTGCCCTGGAGATTACGGAAACCACCACCCAATTGGCTCCGGGAATCCTTGTTGAATTGATGAGCCGTTCACTGTCCATTATGTGAAAGTCATCGCTGTTCAAAATCTGCTCTCTGTATTGATTAAGGTTCTGATCATCAAAAAAATTAATATTCATTACAGCTTCAGTATTCTCATGGCTGATATAAAGCCCTTGACTATTCAAAAGCCATGAATTCAGCCCCGACTCCTCGGAAAACGAGGCTACAATATCTGTAAGGGAATCTACCGCGATGTCCAGGTCTATGGTTCCAAGATCATTTTGGTTATTATCATAAAGCACTGTGGAAAGAGATGTAGCCATTACGCCCAAAGCCATTAACATATAGGGATCGGAATAATTTACTTCCCCGGGTCTGGCTTTTGCCCCGGTGTACCAGGGCCTGGTTAGCTGATCGAAATCGTTGCCAAAGTCCCATACAGGGCTTATGACAAAGTAACCCCCTTCTTCGAAGCTGGGGATATTGTTTGCCACATGCATCTGGGCTACATTCGGCAGAGTGGTCCTGATGCGGGTTAGAAACCTGCGTAAATCATCCTGTGCAATGGCCCTGGGGGAGAGAAAAGTCTCGCCTGTCTGTTCGTAAAGCAGGGAAATTCCCGCCGCGGCGGTAAACAGGGCCTCCTCGTGAAACTGAAAGGTTAGAACCAGGCTGTTGCGAATACCAGAGACCTGGTCCTGGATTTCCGCCTCGATTTGACTTGTGGTAAGAGAGCGCATCTGCAGCACAAAAATGGTAGATATTGTTACTGTAAGGACGAGCATTCCTGCGAGGAAAATGCAGCTCAATTCGAAGCTGAAGGAACGTTTGGCTAGCTTTGATCCGGTTTCCATTTTTTTAAATCTCCTTTTTTAGCCGCATTTTGCGGCGACTACAATTATAAGCCGCATTTTATTATAGCCGTATCGAATGTAAAAATCAAGATTCGGAATGGAAAACTAAATGGTGTCAGCCACCGGATTTTCCTGTATTTATTATTTTTAATTTATGATATAATATATGTCAAAACAGGAGGGCTGAATTGGCTGGAGGCGGCGGAACAATAGGCAGAATATTTGTATTATTAATCCTCATTTTGGTTTTGGCCGGGGCAGGCATACTCTGGTTTAATTATTTGAATGTTTTTGACGCCAGAACCACACTGGCCCCTGTTTTTAATTTTTTCGGCCTTGGAGGCCGGACCCAGCCCGATACCACAGAAATGCTCAACCTTAATGACGAGAGGTATGCAATACTCCTCGAAGCCCTGGAACTGCGTAATCTGGAACTGGCGACCTGGGAAACTGATATCAGGATACGCCAGGGCGAAATCGAGCAGATTGCCCAGGAACTGGAAGAACAAAGAAAAGCCATTGAAGAAATGGAAATAAGTTTAATAGGTCAGCAGCTTGAAGCCGATATTAGAGACAGGAACGTTGAGCAGAATGCCCGTAACCTGGTTGGCATGCCCCCTGAGCGAGCGGTGGGTATCCTGGCGGCTATGGACGATCAGGATGTAATCGACGTACTACGGAAAACCGAGGAAATTGCTCAGGCAGAAGGTAATGCTTCCATAGTACCGTATTGGTTGTCGCTTCTGCCGCCGGATAGGGCGGCGGAAATTACCCGAAAAATGGCAGCGCGGCCCTAGAGCTTAAAACAGTCTTCTCTCGAAGACTCGGTTTTCCAATCATTTTGTTAATGATGAGGAGGCCGGGCAGTAATGGAAATAACCAGTACAATACACGCCCTTGACCAGGTATCAGCAAATTTGGGAACAAAATCCGCCGGAGAACCCATTCACGAGAATGTGCCGGCAGATGCGGAAAATCCCGGGGATGAAAAACCAGGACTTTTTGCAAGGCTTTTGGATGCTTTAACCGGAAAAACACAAAAAAATCTTATTGACGACTCTGACAAGCTGTCTAAAACCAGATCAGTAAAGGAGTTGGCGGAAGATGAATCTTCGCTGGCCGGATTGGGAACAGCTTTTTTGGAAAAACAAATTGCTCTTTCTTTGAATAATACTCAAACAGAAAAAACCACGGCAGAAGTAGGAGAGGAAGCGGCAATTTATCCAATCCAAATGGATATGGCTGAAGATCAAACCAATTTTTTAAGGATTGATCCGGAATACAGCGCAGAAAAACATCAACTATCTATTTTTGGAGATTTTGGAGAGAAAAATTCACTTAAAAATGCTCGGGAGTCAATGATTTTCAATGCTGAAAACGGGAATTTATCGAATTTTACCGCAGAAAATGGTTTTCCGGCAGAAAACCTAAATATGCTGGTTCAGGAAGATGATGCGGAAAGTGCCGGGATAGAAAGCAGGAGCAAGCCATTAAGGGCCGCAGTGGATATTTTCCCTGCAAGGAATCAGGAGAACCGCTTTTACGAGTTTTCCGGGGAACCAAAGCCTGCATTGGTAGATGTTTTTGCAAGGTCCGGTGAAGCGCAGGATAATCAAAAAAATCCTGATTCAAGGCTTAGAAAGGGCAGGGAACGCACCATTGTGGAGGTCCGGGATTTTAGGACAGATCATGTAAGTTCAAAGCCGGAAACCGCCAATACCCTGAATCCCGTTATTTTTAAGGGGGAAAAACCCACAGTGGACATTCCTGTGGACCTTTCTTTGGGAACCGCAAGGGACAGCGCGGTAAAACCCGGAGAAGCGGCAACGCAAACAATGACTTTTCAGGAGGCCTTGTCCCAAAGATTTCACGAAGGTCTTAATGCCGACATAGTCAGGCACGCAGCGGTCTTTCTTCGCAATGACGGCGAAGGAACCATACGTCTGTCCTTAAGGCCGGAAAGCCTTGGGAATATAAAGATACATTTGGAAATGTCCGAAAATAAGATTGTCGGACATATCATTGTAGAAAACAGCGAAGCTTTTCGGGCATTTGAACGGGAACTTCCGGTTTTGGAAAGGGCATTTCAGGATTCAGGCTTCAGCGAGACCAATCTTGAAATGTTTATGGCACAGGAAGACGGAAGTCATGCCCAAAACCAGCAGAACAGGGATTTTCAGATGATATTGCCGGAAATGGCAGTGTCCAGCTATGAATCCGAGGCAGACAGGATGATATTTTCCCAGGAAAATTCAACCGAAGATTCATCGGATTTGAACGGGCTGCCCGCGGTTAATATGCTTATTTAATGAACCGTAAACAGGAGTTTTTTTATGGAAATACAATCAATGAGTTCTGCTGAATTGGCGGAAGTCAACCGGAATGTAGCGGAATATAATGCCCGTATAAGAAGCGAGCAGCAGAGATTACCCCAGCAGATCATGGGAAGGGATGAATTTCTTAAACTTCTTTTGACTCAGCTGGCCAACCAGGATCCTACTTCCCCCATTGAAGACAGGGAATTCATCGCGCAGATGGCTCAGTTTTCATCGCTTGAACAAATGACCAATATGGCCAATGACTTTTCAAGGCTTGCCAGGGTTCTTATGGGCAATGAGGCGACATCGGTTTTGGGAAAATCAGTGGAACTTTTTGACGGCGAGACCCTGGTTCAGGGGTCTGTTCAGGCAGTGTTACGCGAAGATATCCCCCGTATCCTTGTGGGCGGCAATTACTACCACTGGGATCAGGTAACCAAGATTTATAATGAAGGAGAACAGAATATATGATGCGATCTTTGTTTTCCGGCGTGTCCGGACTTCAGAATCACCAGACCAGGATGGATGTTATTGGTAATAACCTTGCCAACATTAACACCACCGGCTTTAAGCGCAACCGCGTTAATTTTCAGGACATTTTCTACCAGCAGCTTCAGGGTGCGGCCAGGCCGACAGAAACCCTCGGCGGTGTAAACCCCAAAGAAGTCGGTCTTGGTATGTCGGTTGCGTCAATTGATACCCTGCATATCCAGGGAGCTTTCCAGACAACCGGCGTGCAGACAGATTTGGCCATTAACGGGACAGGTTTTTTTATTCTTAATGACAGGGGCAGCCTGCTTTATACCAGGGCCGGAGCCTTCGGCCTGGACGAGAACGGAACCCTTGTTAATCCGGCTAACGGAATGAGGGTACAGGGCTGGATGGCGGAGGAAATTAACGGATTTAGGTTTTTGGATGTTTCAAGAGACATTGAAGACCTTGTTATTCCCGTGGGATCAAAAGACCCTGCCAGGGAAACGACTGTTGTAAACTTTGCCTGTAACCTGGATAAACGTCTCCCGGAAATTCCGGAAGACGCATCAGACATGCAAATCCGCGCAGGCACATGGAACACATCAATAAAAATTTACGATTCTTTTGGTGAAGAACATACCCTAAGGGTTTCCCTTTCAAGGGTTCCCGGGGTTAATAACAGTTGGAACGCAGAAGTATCGGTAAATCCTGAAAGTGAAATTCCTACCAACGCCACCGTGGGCCTTGGCGACGCTCCTCCCGCAGTGGGGGACGCCACAATATTTACAATTAACTTCAGCAATGACGGCACCATTCTAAGCGCAGTTGACGCGGCAGGAAACGAATCGGGCGGAGCCGGCAATGTAACCATGAATATCGCCTACGATGTCCAGAGCGCAACGCCGGAAGCTGACGGTACTTTGGTACGCCAGCTTTTTACGCTTGATCTTGGAACAGTTGGAAGCGGAATCAATTCCATGACCCAGTTTGCGGAAGAAAGCTCTTCCAAGGCAGTTACCCAGAACGGCAACCCCATGGGTTATATGGATAACTTTAGAATTGACGGCTCCGGAATTATTACAGGAGTTTTCTCCAACGGCACAACCCGTGTTTTGGGACAGGTAGCTTTGGCCACCTTTACAAATCAGGGCGGTCTTGAAAAAGCCGGAGACAATACTTTCAAGGTAAGCAATAACTCAGGGCCTGCAAACATAGGGCCTTCGGGAATTGCCGGAAAAGGCAAACTGCAGGCAGGCGCGCTCGAAATGTCGAATGTGGATATGGCGGATCAGTTGACGGATATGATTATAACCCAGCGCGGTTTCCAGGTTAATTCCAGGACCATCCAGACAGCGGATCAGCTTTTGCAGGAATTGCTGACACTTAAGAGGTAGTTATTAATGTTTTGACTTTAAGCCGCTTTACAGCGGCTTAAAGTCATTTACTGTGCAAGGGGGTTAAATGATAAAAGTAACAAGGCTTAACGGACAGGAATATTACATTAATCCCCATCAAATCGAATCAATAGAGTTTGGTCCTGACACTACTCTAATGATGTTATCAGGAAAACATGTCGTGATTTTGGAAAAAATCGAAGAGCTGATAAAGCGTATTGTGGATTACCGCAGGCTTATAGGCTACTTTAAGAACGAGGAATAAACAGTATGGATCTATCTACAATTATTGGTTTAGTAGGCTGTTTCGCCATGGTTGCTTTGGGTATTATTACCGGAGGCTCCTCCCTTATGGCATATGTGGATATCCCTTCAGTATTAATTGTTGTATTGGGTTCCTACTTTGGCCTTTTTACCTTTAGTAATCTTTCCACAGGCCTTGGAATATTTAATATCCTGGGTCTTTGCATGAAGGTGCCTAACTATAATGAAAAAGGCATAATTCAAAAACTTATGTCCATGTCAGAGAAAGCCAGGCGCGAAGGGCTTTTAGCCCTTGAAGAAGAACTTGAAGATCTTGACGATGAGTTTATGAAAAAAGGCCTGCGCCTTGTTGTGGACGGGACTGATGCTGTAATTATACGCGGATTAATGGAAACCGAATTAAGCCAGATACAGGAACGGCATATTGAAAAAATTGCGGGTATTAATATGTGGGGTACTCTTGCGCCCGGTCTTGGGATGTTGGGAACGGTTATCGGGCTTATTGGTATGTTAAGAAACCTTGAAGATAAAAGCGCCCTTGGGCCGAACATGGCGGTTGCCCTTATTACCACGCTCTACGGTTCAATGATGGCTAACCTAATCCTTATTCCAATGGGAGGAAAATTAAAGTCCCAGGATGGAAATGAAACCAAGGTTAAGGAAATGATGATCGAAGGCATACTGTCGATCCAGGCAGGAGATAATCCTCGTATTCTTGCGACAAAGCTCCTTTCCTATTTGAATCCGACTGATCGCAGATCTGCCGAAGCGGAATTTATCAAGGATTAGGTTTATATAAAGGGTTATAAGGGTTATATCGATGGCTAAAAAGAAAAAAGATGCCGGTGAAGCAAGCGGCGCATGGATCGTTACATACTCTGATATGGTTACACTCATGCTTTGCTTCTTTGTCGCGCTTTTTAATCCTGATGATGTTGATCCGGCCCAGCTTGCGGCCATGGTTTCCGCGTTTGCAAACACGGGTTTGGGCGCCAATATAGGCGGCAATACCCTTTCCGTGGGAAGAAGCGCGGATTTGGGTAATACAATAATGTCCCTGCCCGCGTCTGACAGGGGGCGTTCCATGGGAACAGCCCTGCGCCGGGCTGTCAGTATTTTTAACCCGGAGGTAAGATCCAATAAGGTTAGAATAACCCATGATGAACGCGGGCTTATAATAAGCCTTGCATCTGACGCGTTTTTTGAACCTGCCAGCGCAAGAATTAATATCGAAGAAACCAGGGATATTTTACTGCGCCTGGAATCGCTTCTTAATTCCAATGACCTTAGGGGAAGAAAGTTCCGCATAGAAGGCCATACAGATTCAGAAGGGGTTGATCCCTTCGGACCCTGGGAAGACAACTGGCATCTTTCCACAGCCCGCTCCATTTCCGTGCTTCGTTTTCTGGCTGATATAGGAGTTGAAGAAAACCGGTTCCAGGTTGCGGGTTTTGCGGATACAATGCCCTTAAGTACAAATGCCACTCCCGAAGGAAGGGCATATAATCGCAGGGTTGATATTGTTATATTGGACGAAGGACATTTATAGGAGGAAAGTATGTCTGATAGCGATGAACTGGATCTTGACGGCGGTGATTCTTCTGACTTTGAAAGCGGCGGCAAGTCTAAAAAAGCGTCAGGATTGGGAGCCTTGCTTCCCAATTTACTCAAATTTGTAGCCATAGGCCTTGGCGCGGTAATTTTTATAATTACAGTGTCAGTAATTACTTTTAATATACTCAACAAGCGCGGTCAATCACAAACAGTAATACCTGACAGTTCTCCTTTTGTAGGCATAAGGCCCATATACTCGTGGTATACTGCCGTGGGAATGATTCGTACCAGTACCAGGGATCCTGTGCCTTATGCGGTGGTTGTGGATATGGCGCTCGGTTATGACCAAAATGATAACGCGGCATCATCGGAAATGACCGCAAGGCTGAACGAACTGCGGGATTTCATACGCAGTTACTTCCGGAGTAAAACTGCGGCGGAACTCCAGCCGGATAACGAAGCCCGGCTTAAACAGGAGATAGTGGAACTATTGAATACCCGGGTACTTAATACGGCGCGGATCAGGATGATAACTTTTACCCAGCTTGACGTTATGGAAATGCAGTAGAAGCCTGGTCTTTATTAAAGGTTTGGAATAAGGTATAATCAGGTATGACTGAAGTACTGTCGCAGGAAGAAATTGATCAATTATTAACCGCGATAAATGCCGGGGATACCGAACCGGAAGATTTCCGGCCGGCGGCGGATACGCGCAAGATAAAGATATATGACTTCAAAAGGCCTGACAAATTCTCAAAGGAGCAAATCCGCACGGTCTCGATCATGCACGAGACCTTTGCCCGCTTAACGACCACAAGCCTTTCCGCGCAGCTTCGTTCCATGGTTCATGTTCATGTGGCCTCTGTGGACCAGCTTACTTACGAGGAATTTATCCGTTCCATTCCTACTCCCACGACTTTGGCCATAATCAACATGGACCCCCTTAAAGGAAACGCCATTCTTGAAATTGATCCTGCGATTACATTTTCCATAATCGACCGTCTCTTTGGAGGCACAGGAGAAGGCACCAAGTCCCAGCACGAGTTAACTGATATAGAACAGTCTGTAATGGAAGGGATCATAGTCCGCATACTCGGAAACATGCGCGAAGCCTGGACAACTGTAATTGACTTAAGGCCGCGCCTTGGCCAGATAGATACAAACCCGCAGTTTGCCCAGATTGTGCCTCCCACAGAAATGGTTGTTCTTGTTACCCTTGAAACCAAGGTAGGGGATGTCGAAGGCATGATGAACTTCTGTATTCCATATCTTACGATAGAACCCATAATCGGAAAACTTTCCGCACAGTTCTGGTATTCATCTGTACGCCGCGGCACCACAACAGAAAACCTGAATGTGCTAAAGAGCAAGCTCTCAACGGTCGATGTTAATGTAGTAGCTGAGATCGGAAAAATTAATGTCCCGGTCCGGGATGTGCTTTCCCTCCAGGCAGGGGATGTTATCAGGCTTTACAATACCAGGATCGGCGACCCCTATTCTTTGAATATAGGCAACAAGAAAAAATTCCTGTGCCGCCCCGGGGTCATAGGCAGAAAAATGGCAGTACAGGTAATAAAGAAGATTGCCGAGCTTGAACAGGATGAATTTGAAGAGCTGGCAACCGAAGGGGATGAAGCATTTTAATCCCCAATTCTGACAGAGAGGTTTTTTATGAGTGACGGCGCTCTTTCCCAGGATGAAATTGATGCATTATTGGCAGGTGTAGACTCCTCGGGCCTTGGCGGCAGCATGGGCGGCATGACTGCTGTTGCTTCTTCCCCGGGCGGTTCTGACGGAGACAAACAGGTGCTCCAGGATTTTCTGGGTTCTACTGTAGATGCCTCGGCATCAAATCTTTCAATGATGACAGGCTCTACCATCTCCATAAAAGGCCCTCAGGCAGGCTTTTACAATCAGGACAGTTTCCTGCCGCAGCTTCCGGAACAGGTAACGGTTGTCAAGGCGGATTTCAACTCCGGTTTCCCGGGCGATCATTTATATATAATGTCCGAAGAAACAGCCAAAAGCCTGGCCGGACTTATCAATAAAGAAGAAAACATAGAACTTGACGAAATGGCCATGTCGGTTATCGGAGAAGCTGCCGGTACCATAATTGGTTCCCAGATTACAGCTTTAACCGGCAAGACCGGCAATAAATCCATTACCAATTTACCTCCGTCCGCCAGCAATGTGCCCAAGGCAGCGGCAGCGCTTCCGGCAGGTGATTTTTTCGCGGCGGCATATCAGCTTGATCTTGGAGACGGTAATTCACATCAATTATGGGAAATACTTGGTTCTTCCCCGGCATCGGATATTGCCCGCGCCCTTGGCGGCGGAGCTTCACAGCCCGTGGGAATGTCCATGGGCGGCGGCATGGGAATGGGAATGGGAATGCCCATGGGCGGTATGAGTATGCCAATAGGCGGCCCAGCAAATGTACAGCCTGTACAATTCCCCAGCCTATTGCCGCGCCATGCTTCCCACGAACAGGGAAATATCGGCTTGATCATGGACGTCTTTATGGAGATGACCGTGGAATTGGGCCGAACCAGGAAACTTATCAAGGAAATCCTTGGAATGGGAGAAGGCACGATCATAGAGCTGGACAAGCTGGCCGGTGAACCTGTGGACATTCTTGTAAATCACAAGCTGATTGCCAAGGGAGAAGTTGTAGTAATCGATGAAAACTTCGGCGTCAGGGTAACAGAAATTGTTTCTCCCATGGAAAGAATGAGCGATATGAGCTAAGATGCTTACGAACAAGCCCTTGATTCCAGCGCCTCGGCAATGTCTGCTGCCTTTTCCATCAGCCTGTCCATAATAAGCGGTATCAGGACAATTATTTTTACAAGTCCGCTTTTGCCTTTACGGCTTTTCCAGGCCAGTTCGGTATCTTCCCAAATTTCAAAAAACCTGGGGATAAAACCCAGCATAAGGGAGATTCCAAGGCTTATTCTTGGTCTGCGCAGGCCTAGTGATTTTTCCGCAGCGGAAAGCGCACGAAGAATTTCACACATACTCGTTACGGAAAAAAGAAGAGCGCCCGCGGAAAAAGACACCAGCATCCTAAGGCCCAAAAGCACGCCGTTTATTAAACCCGCCTGATTCAGCGTGAATGGAATATTTTTACCGGAGATTATTTCATCAGTTTTGACTTCAATTTTAACTTCAACCGACTGGAAAAGAATTATCGCTGTTATAATAAAAATAATGGAAAAACTGCCCCTAAGTAATTCCCAGGGGGGAATTTTTGAGCATATCGAAAGCGTAATTATTACCGCAATTCCGATAAAAATAAAATAAAAATCAAAAATAAAAACAGCAATCGAAAGGCAGAAAATAAAGATAAGTTTTATTCCCGCATTAGTTCTGTATAAAAAGCCTTTCCCTTTACGGTATGACCAGGGAGTTTCCATAAACTCAACTGCTCCTGTACGGCTGCCTGGGGTCGCGGACGCCCCACTCGGGTTTAAGCCGATCAAGAACCTCTTTAGGGGTCCCCGAATCCTTTATTTTGCCCTGATTAAGAATGACAAGCCTTTGGGCCATGTCCATGATTTTTTCAAGTTCATGGGTAAGTATAATAACTGTTTTATTTTCACTCTTAAGTTCTTCTATTATACCGCGAACCTGGATAACGCCCGGCCAGTCAAGGTTTGCAAAGGGTTCGTCCATAATAACTATATCGCATCCCATCGCAAGGATTCCTGCAACAGCAAGCCGCCGTTTCTCACCGCCCGAAAGACGGCGCGGCGAAAAGTCCCTTTTCTTTTCAAGGTCGAGTTTTTTAAGTACATGGTCAAGCCTTTTGTTAATTTCACTTTTCTCCAGATTAAGGTTTTGCGGGCCAAACCTGATATCCTCCTCCACGGTTTCTCCGATAATCTGGGCGTCCGCGTCCTGGAAAACAAGTCCCACCGAATGTCTTAGTAAATTACCCCATTGGGAAAGGGGTTTGCCGCGGAAGATTATTTGTCCTTCGCTTGGTTCCATGAGCCCTGAAAGCATACGCATTAATACTGTTTTGCCCGAACCATTGGAGCCGGCAATCAAAAGACATTCGCTTTCGTATATATCAAGATCAATGCCATCCGTTCCCATGAAACCTGAAGGGAATTTTTTTCTCAACCCGCGGATGGAAAAAAGGGGTATTCTGTTTTTGGCAGAATCAGTCATACAGAAAATCTGCGGCTGTTTTCCTGGCTCTTTTTGCAATCAGTATTGCGGCTATTCCCTTGAAAAAATCCCCCGGAAGGAAGATTACAAAACCTGTCATAAATACCCTTTCCCAGCTCATTTCTGTAACGGTTTTAAGCCAGAATAATCCAGGCACATAAACAATCAAAAGCCCGGCAATAACGGCAATAATAATCCGGCCAAGGGAAGTTTTTGCCGCAGGTTTTCCGGCAATAAGGCCTGAAGCAAGGGCCGCAAGCAGATAACCTATTAAAAACCCGCCCGTGGGTCCCGCAAACCGTGTAATGCCTCCTGTAAATCCGGCAAAGACCGGCGCGCCTAAAAGCCCTGCCAAAAGATAAAGGCCCACAGAAGCGGCGCCCATAACAGGCCCAAGAATCAGGCCTGCAAGCAGCACAAAAAGGTTCTGCAGAACAATGGGAACAGGCCCGACAGGTATGGCAATAAAAGTTCCGCCCGCAATTAAAGCCGCAAAAAGGGCAATAAAACAGATTTTAAGCAGGTTTTTTCTATTTCCGGCTTTTTCTGAATGATTTGTTACAATATTTTCCATAATCAACAGTTTATCCCATTTTGAGGTTTAAGTTCAATTCACTTTTTGTATGGTTTTTTGCTGTTTTTTATTGAATAAATATTTTTTTTCCTGTATGATAAAAACAGAGGACAGGAGCAATCATTAAACTCCAATTTCTCTAAAATTTTTATGAGGGTTTAGAAAAATGATGGACATCGGTCCTATCCATCGTAGAGAATACGGATTAGAAGACCGATCCGAACCTGTTGCTATAGCTGAAGCGCCTGGCCGGATTCATTATATGGGTGAACATGGCGAACCGAATGCGGGATTATACCTTTCTTCGGCCATAGATCGTTATGTCCGCGCAGCGGTCAGCCTTAGAAAAGACAATTCCATACGTTTTTACGCTTCGGATCTGGATGAACGTAAACGAACCACTCTAATAAATCTAAAATATAAACGGGAAGATCGCTGGGCTAATTATATTAAAATCGCAATACATATTTTTGCTGAATTGGGATATCCTGTCAGGGGCCTGAATTTTACCATTTTGGGAGACATTCCGCAGCAGGTGGGGCTTGCTTCTTCCTCCGCAATAGAGGCGGCGGCGGCGGCGGCGCTTAGGGGTTTTTTCAAATCTAATATTACAGATAAGGAATTGATTCGCCGTCTGACAGAAGCAAAAGCCCTTTTTTTTGACAGAAACGCCAGTTCTGTGGATTACCTTATCGCTTTGTCAGCAAAAAAGGATCAATTTTTGGTAGTTGACGAAGTCAGTTCTAGTGTCAAGCGGATAAAATCTCCGCTTAACAAATACAAGCTCCTTATTATGGATTCCAAAGTCCCGCGCATCGGAGTGGATGATGAATTAAAGCAGCGCAGAAGGGATATTAAAAAAGGCCTTGATCATCTTTCAAATAAAAAACAAGGCGCAACGTTCAGGGATTACGCTGCAACGGATTTGGTTGAATCCATGGGAAATCTGCCCGAAGAAGTCCGGCGCCGGAGCATGCACATAGTCCAGGAAATAAGCAGGATAAACGAAGCCGCGGATTCCCTGCGCAGGCCGGATATTAATTATTTGAGCAAACTGATTATTAATTCGCATGAAAGCCTGAGGGATTTATACGAGGTTTCCTGCCCGGAGATCGACTGGCTTGTAAAGCGAGCCCAGGAAATTGACGGGGCATTGGGTTCAAGAATGACAGGGCAGGGTTTTGGCGGCTGTACCTACACTTTTATCAAGGAAGGCGCGGTGGAAGATTATAAAAAACGGCTTGATGATTACGAAAGAATCTTTGGTTTTCATCCGGTTATTTATGTAACCCGTCCTGCCTCCGGTGCAAAAGTGGTAAAACAGGTATGAATATACTTCTTACCAATGACGACGGCATTGAAAGCCAGGGCATACTCAAACTGGCGCAAACCCTGCGTTCCAAAGGCGGATATAATGTCTTTATACTTGCGCCTGATTCCAATCGTTCTGGTATATCTCACGGTCTTTCCATTGTGTCAGGTCCAATTAAATTAACCGAAGTTTCAAAAGACACATGGACCTGCGGCGGCTTTCCGGCGGACTGCGTAATATTGGCTGTTCTTGGGGTCCTGCCTTTCAAGCCCGATATAATTGTATCCGGGATCAATCAGGGGCCAAATGTGGGAATAGACATACTTTATTCAGGCACCGCGGCTGCCGCCAGGCAGGGAGCCCTTATGGGTCTTCCGTCAGTTGCATTTTCCCTAAACGCAAAGGATAATTGTAACTGGGAAATGGCAGCTTTATATTCGGCGGAACATCTGGATGAATTTCTTGAAATGTGGGAGAGCGATATATTTATTAATGTGAATATTCCGAACAAAGCCAGCGGCCCGGACGGCATGGTAAAAACCCGGCCAGTGGATAAAAACTACAACGATACTCTTTCGGTATCCAGGGAGCCTGGAGGGGGCAGCCTGGTTTATCTGGTTCCCGGCAGGGAAACTGCAGAAAAGACGGAAGGCACGGACTGGGAAGCGCTTTCAAAAAATCTTGTTTCCGCAAGCCTTGTTTATACGCATCCTGTTATACGACAGGATCTTTGTCCCGGAGTACGGAGTTAAACATGGCGGAATCATTGCAGGAAGGAATCAGGCTTTACCAGATGAAACAATGGGAACCGGCGCTGCAGGAACTTCTAAAGGTAAATACGGAAAAATTCAGCACGGAAGAAAATACAGAGCTTGCCTACTATCTTGGGCTTTGTTATACGAAACTGGAAAAATATGACGACGCCCTGCTTTACCTTGAACAGGTTGTTGTTTCGGGCCAGGATCCTTTCCGCGTTTATCAATGCCGCATGACGCTTGCCTATATTTATGTAATTACCAAGCGATCCAAAATGGCCGAATTCGAACTGCACCGCCTTGCAAATAACGGGTTT
>Ga0099364_10006639_pt1 | contig 16773 bp, 14 predicted proteins | sample TergutTh196P3_FD_73070 | JGI IMG/M metagenome (GOLD analysis project Ga0099364, IMG submission 73070) | Microcerotermes parvus P3 segment gut microbial communities from Pointe-Noire, Republic of the Congo - Th196 P3 | ecosystem: Host-associated > Arthropoda: Insects > Digestive system > Gut ... | reverse complement strand
CAGTAACGGTCACAAAGAATTGTATACCCCCGAACCTGAGGTCTTGCCCGAAGCTGTGCCTGTTGTCGAACCGGATGCTGTGTATGAGGCCAGCCCCGAACCAGAGGCTGCGACTGAAACAGTGCATGAAACCGATCCGGAAGTTGTGCAAGAAACCGAGACCGTGGTCGAACCTGCGATCGTGTATGAAACCGAGCTCACACCTAAAGTCATGCATGAGTCAGAAGCAGAGGCTGAAGATGACCCCGAAGCCAGATACGAAGCTGAGGTTGAGCCCGAGGCAGCGGTTGAAACTGGAAACGATGCGGAAACAGAGCCCGGAGCAGGGATCGAAGCTGAAGGCGAATTCGAAAACCGCTATCGTGCCTTTGGCATCCTTTCATCGTATTAACCCAAACACTATGTAGTGTAGCGTATTTTTTCACGCTGCATTGCAATCAAAAAATATGGAGGTAATAAAAACATGCAAAACGAATACATAGGATTTGTGGGAAATCTAAACGAGCTTGTCCAGGACTACTTCTCAACCACGTCGCTGTCCTACGACCCCACCGCCTTCGGAGGGTACACCGACAAATGGTCTTACATCTACTCGTCGCTGATTAAGACCAAGGGGCCCGACATGCTCAAACTCGCAAACCTGCAGAACTATTTGAGCGAGTGGGACCGCCCCTACAGCTACGGCGGATTCATCCGTTCTGTGAGCATCGGCCAGGTTCGCCCAATCGACCCGCCTTCGTTTAACAACGGCAGCACCCCCAACAACCAGCAGATTCGCAAAGCGGACGTCAAGGCAACATACCACCCGTTCAAAATCCGCACGCAGTTCATGGTCACACAGTTTGCAGACCAGCTGAAGGACGCCATGTCGGTGCCTGAGGAAATCGGCCTGTACCTGGCTGCTGTGCTTCAGTCTTTGAGCGATGGCGCAAACGACACGCTTTACAGGCTGTACAAGAACATCATCTTCAAATACTACCAAGATCTGTCGGACGGAATGAAGAAAGCTCTGGTCGATACCCTTCCGCAGAGCATTGCAAACAGGCATGAAGCGATTGAGGCGATAAACGCCCTGCGCAATTACAAGACAGCGTACATGTTTGGCAAAGCAGAATATAACTCTTCTGAGTTTGCCCATGTCGTTCCGCCCGAAAAACAGCGGCTGTATCTCGTAGATACATTTGCAAACTCGCTTGTTGACTTCCTCAAGCTCGACCACTACATGGGCGACGTCAACTACGCGGATATCGCAGGCAGCCTGTCGCAATTCCTCGGCATTCCTGTCAAAATCCTAGACGACTTCGGTGGGATGGTTCCGTATGATGCAGCGGACAATATGCTTTACCCGATATTTGACGCTGACGGCGCCGTGACAGGCACCTACGCATCCACCGACGGCGGCACAACGCAAGTCGATGTTGCGGACTGGAAACAGCCGGACGACTATCAATTCCGCGCGCTTCTGACAGAAGACGATTTCGGGAACGTGTTCCCTATCAACGACAACATTCAAACACAGGCATTCATTCTCGGTGGCGGCTATACCAACACCGCGAGATACATAGAGCGCCTTTGCGTTGCAAAACCGCAGAGCAACACAGTATTCTTTAAATAAACTTTTAAGGAGGCAACGGGCGTGGTCAATCCTCTTGAAATCACGTATTACGCACGAACTGGATACAACCCGTCGGATGAGCCGGCAAACGATGCGGTCATTAACCTCAATGAGAATTGGACTGCGCCCTTGCTCCTGAAAGAATATACTCCCTGCAGCCTGCAGGAAATTAAACTCGACCTGACGGACGACGACCTTCACAAGGTGGACTTTCTAAAAATCAGAGACACCGTAACGAATGAACGGTGGTACTATTACGTTGCGGTGCATAAACGTCTAAACGAACAAGTAGTGGTAGTCAGAGTCATATTAGATGCTTTCGCAACCGTTGGGTCGGACAACATCTCTTTCTTCGGCAATGTTACTCGCAGGAGCTTGTCGGCTGCGGAGAGAACCGGATATCAGCTATTGGCAGAACCGTGGGCGCCGCGGCGGCCCTTAAAAGTCAGGCGCATGATACTCGACCTCAACGTCGATAAGACAATAAAAATTCCATCACATATTTCTACTAATTTCGAAGAAACCGGGACGGCGATTGAAAAGGAGGAAACGGCGCACGTCCCAAGCTCGCCGCTATCGCTTTCAACTTTTCCTGATACCCTTTCGATAGACACATCGCTTGCAATGGGATACCCAAACGCAGCGGAGGACACCTCACATACGATTGATACCCCGTGGGGAGCCATAGAATACACCACTCCATACGAGCAATACCATACTCTTAGCGGGACTGCCCTTACCACATTTCTTGAAAAAGCAAAGAAGTATAATGCGCTTGATCTGATAGAAGCTCCATACTATCTGCCAAATCCGTCACCGGTGCAGAATATAACAGTATCGGAGCTGTCAAATCCCGGCACAAGAAATCCAAAAGCAAGCAGACATTTCACCACAATAACAATCCGTTCGCTGGCGTCGAATTCGTCAAAGACATATTCAGACAGCGACACAGACATTCAGTTCAACCAGTCGTTGGCGGTCATAATTGCTCCGGATAAAAGCGGCGGAATTTATGTTGTGCCGGCCACGATCCGCGATACCGGGTTGAACGCCTACACTTATCTCGATGGCGTTTACAGCCCGTTTGAATCTGTTGTATATAACGCCATTGGGGACACACCCGCTAAGTTTGCGGCTGACGGCACCAACACCCTCAACTCGGCGCTTAACGATTTGTTCCAAACATACATCAACAAAATAAATGCCTTGCAATATGAAAGTATGCAGGCAAAATATTTTAAGGACGTTGGTGTAGTAAAAGGCGTTGTCATGTCGTTTATTTCCGAAGTTCTCGGCACAACAAGCGAAACTGTATCCGTAACCGACCCATACAACCAAATCACCACGGCGACAACCACCATTCCTCAGGTCACGCAGACAAGCACCCAGACACAGAATGTACCGGGGTACACGCAAACGCAGAGCCAAACATCGGTAACTGCTCCGCATACCGTGACGCAAACAAATCAAAGCAATGCGTCTCTGGCTCCCGGAACGACGACGTCGACGACGACGGTGCCAAGAGTTTCAAGCGAATCAGGAGCAATAAATCAGAATACGGGAGTCTACGCCAGACCAAGTCAGTGGACAGAAGGATTTCCATACACAAGCACCACAAACTCTCAGGGGCTTGGAAATTCATCCGGAAGCACCACAACTAACAACCCTCAGGTGACACAGACATCGACCGGAAGCACCCAGATACCTGCTCACAGCATTACCTCAACGTCCTCGAATACAACAGCAGCTCATTCTCAAACGTCTTCTCAAGACACCAGCATCCCCACTCAGACAACCAGGACTACAACCACCCAGCACGGCGCCGGCCGGGATGCGTGGCTGGGTAATCTTCTTGCCATTGATGGAATTGTGCCAACATACGATTCGCCCCGGTATGGGGGAGGTCCTGACTGGAGCCTTCTCCAGACAATGATTTTCGGCGGGTACCGAAACGAAGTACATAGCTTCATGCTTGGGAATATCAACGACTACCTGAACAGATGGGTAAGCATACAAAACGATCTTCATAATGGCAAGGTTGCAAATCTGTTTAAAAACATAACTCTTGTTGGAAACAACGCAGATTACAATAAGCTCGTAGGGAAATATGAAATTGTAATCGCTTCCCTCCAACCGGAAGACGAAATCAACTTCGACCTGTTTCTAGACCATTTCGGACATGCTGTTGACGAATATTCGAACACGCTCGTCAACGATGTTCGTGATAATTATAATTACACGCTGGTTGGTGAAGACGCCATCCTTGCAAACAATGTGATGCAGGACGCAAACGCGCAAATACTCAACCAATTCCGCACTGGCGTCCGTGTCTGGAAAAAAGTAATTAGGCCTGAAAACTATTGACGGAGGTATCAAGATGAACGATTGGAAAATAAATGCTCTTTGGAAGCTAATAGGGGATGAAGCGCAGTCCATTTCGACTTATGATGCGTTTCTCGAAAACCATGGAAATTTACCCGTATCAGACGATTCGGACGCGCCTAAGCTCGATAAAATGACACCGGTTCTCGAAATTGTAGAGCACATTCTTGCAGAAAAGCGCGACCATATGAAAGCGCTCCTAAATCTCCATAGCTCCATGACAAAAGATAAGCCCGCAAATGGCACGACCGATTTCGCCCGGCGGGCACTTGCAGATTACCGCGAGAGCATCAAACTGATAAAATGAGAGGGGAAGCCCCATGAGTATGATGGATTTTAATATGCGTTCTGATATTATTTCGTCAATGAAATATTTTCAGTACCGCATCATTGCATCGCACATGTTTCAGTGGGTAAACCTCCCCCCAGGGCTCGACAGCGAGAAAATGGAAACCATGCTAATCGAACGGGGAGCGGTTGCCTATTTTAATACGACGGTCGGGCATTACGTTTTGCCGTTCACATCAGACGGTCAGCTCGACGTTTACGGGAACCTGATTTCTGTCCGCGCTGTCCCTTACAACGGGATTCAGCTCGAGCAGTTTGACGACGTCCCGCGCATACTGTACGACAACAATGCACGTCAGCCCTTCAATCATTACCTAAGAGCATTTGCTGATCGCCTTGCATTCATACAAAAAAGCATATCCATCGTCGAACGGCAAGCTCGCTTCCCCTCCATCACCAAGGTAAATGAACTCAACAAGGATTCATACACACGCTTTCAAAGCAAAGTAGATGAAGGCTATCCGGTTATATTTGTTGACGAGGGAATGGACACGAATGCGGTACAGGTTTTTGACACCGGATTCCGAGCGGAGATATTCACGGCTTTGTGGAACGACTACAACAAGGTTGAGGGCGAGATCTATGCCCTGCTTGGAACGATGTTCAACGTCGAGCAAAACAAAACAGCCGGAGTGGGTGCTGCAGAAACGATAGTCAATTACTCGCAAACCTTTGCGCTGGCAAATTCAAGATTGCAGCAGCGTCAACGGTGGTGTGAAAAGCTCAATGCGGAATTTGGCATGGGAATATGGTGCGAAAAAACAAACGACTTTGAAGATATTGTCGCAGAAATCATGACCGGCGATACAGACGATCCTGTCAGTATGGTTGAAAAAGCCAAGAGAACACAGGAGCATGAGGAGGCTGAAGCAGATGGGGGCAAATACCCAAAATGATTATGCGCTACGGAAAACCGGTAATTACCTCGACCTGATAGAGGGTGCGGGCTATCACTCACAACCTCTGACTTTCCATGAATTTCTTAGCAAGCCTGAATCTCTGTTCATGTACGACGAGACCTTCATGCAGAATCCGGGGTATGTGCAGGACGAGGCCACGCTCATGTACGAGGTTGAAGAGGACGCGCGGCAGTATGTTGCGGAGTACATCATGAACGAGTTCGAGCATAATCTTCTTGGTATGCAAGACTATGTACGCTGGGCTAAACTGTTCGAGCACAGGTGTGCTGAAATAACGCCTGCATTTTGGGCTCAGGTCAATATGCATGATACTTTGTATGCGCATGAGCTTAGACGGGATGAAAATGTCTATAACCGTACCAATACCGGAAACGCTTCCCGCCTCGGAGGGCAGACGGTCACGACCGATCAAACGGGCAGCAGTACAACAACGGGCAGTACTTCGACCGTACAAGACGTGGACAACACGCAAAGCACAGATTCATCCAACCGTGAAGGTGCGGCGACGGTCATCCGGGCCGAAAACCAACTATCCGATGACCTCAACTACAATTGGAGCGATGCGGCTGACAGCGTTCGTGAATCACGCAGCCGGGCTGGAGATACAAATCAGCACATGGAAAGCAAAACTGACAGCGAGTCCAACACGGAGTCGCAATCGCGCAGCGTTTCGACCACATTTATGGATAATAGCAACGATTCAACCACGGCTACCGGCAAGGACATGAATGACCTTACGAACAAGCAGTACCAGCTGGATAGGCAGATGGCAATAAATACTGCGCGGAGCCTGCTTCCGCTCACATGGTTGCGTGAGCAGCTCAGGCCGTTGTTTTACATGATTTATTAGTGGAGGGTTTCATATGGCGCTACATGAAAAAAGACACAAGATGCCTCCGCATCTCGCGGAGATCCCTTATGGGTTTAAGAATCTATGGATTATATCTGTAAGCGACTACAACTTAGCGGAAATGAGCTTTCTTGAGGCTAACATTCTAAGCGTTTCGCTCAACGGCAGCGCGATCAGCGTCGCGCAGATGAAACAACTTTATGACTTCAACCGTGATGGATGCAGCCTAAGTCAGCCGGGCATGGGAGGCCTGTATGCAACCATAACCGGCTTTGATAAAGACACCAGCAAATATGGATTTCATATACTCGTCGAACAAAACCTAGAGATGAACGGAGTGCTGGGTGTCTCCGGATCCATGGTTGACAATGCCAACCCTATGCGTCCGCACGTAGGCCATGATGATACCAAACTCGACATTTCGGAATATGAAACAGACCAAGGGCTCCTTGACAAAAGGCTGATCACCAATGAAGCGGACATAAAAGAAAATGCATCAGGCATTTCCAACCTGCAGGACACAGCAATTACATCCATAATGTTGAACGGAAAAACTGTTGAGGTAGAAGATGGAAAAGCGGATATTGAGGTTGACCTCATCGATTCGTTTGACTTCGCAGACGGGCTAAATGCGAAGGTCGATAAGACCGTTGCCGGCACAGGAAATAGAATCGTTCAAAGACTCGCAGATGCTTTTAATGCAAGCACCCGAACACTTACGCTTGAAAAGAATCTGCTTTCGCTCATTGATGGCAGCACCCAGATTGATTCGAGAGATTATCCACTTGCAGATTTGCTAGGGATTACAGCGCTTGAAGCGATTGACAAGGGGCTGTTCTATTTCTGTGCAGACAGCGCCATAACAACCTTTTCAGGCAACGTATTCATGGCGCCAAGCAGTTTGTACCGAAACAATCCAGATGGGACAACCTTCGTGCCGACCACAACCGCAAACATTCAGCTTGTTCTTGCGGTTTCAACGGATTATAACGGGTATGGAACGGTCAGACGCACATCCATCAGCGCGATAGGAAGAGTTGTAAGGTCAACGCCTACGGCGCTTACCTGCGTGTTTACAAATTTGGCACAGTACACCGTCTACAACAGATTTAACAGCTATAGGACGGGGCAGATTGTTTGTGATACGACGTCGCAGTCCATGTTCTTGGTCCTGCAAAACGTCCCGCTGCCAACTGTCGAAGCAAACACGATACCGATAACAAACACGCAATACTATGCACCCATCAAAGACGACACCATAATGAAGGCCGGCACTGTGTGGGCAAACCTCGAGGCATCTGATGGCATCGGAACAGACTGTTCATTAAGCCGGGTCCGATTGAAGATGCTCGAGCTCGGTGCCGGATTTGATGAATACATCAACTTCAGCGCTGATAGAATTCCTGCACAGATTATGTCTGATGCGGATTGGGACAGGGATATTTTGCTGTGGGTCACGGATGGAATGCAATTCACATCGCGCCGCGACTTATTCGAATACCTGGGCAATTTCGGGCTTGCAGATCGCTATAAGATCAGCAATAACGGAATTGTCGTCACCCGCTTTGAAAACAACAGAATCACCATCACTCCTGTTTTCACGAGGAGCACGCTGCAATCATCGTATAACAATATGTATCAACCGATTCCCGCAACATTCACGCCTGGGAACATCCCGGCGTACAGCAGCGCGGGAGTCCTTGCGGACAGCGGTAGATCCCCAGTGAGCTTTGCCACTTCTGCACAAGGCGATAAGGCAGACAGCGCAGTTCAATCGGTCACCATCTCCCCCGGAACTGCAAACGGCACCATTCGGCTGGCTGTAGACGGAAACTCGCAAAACGCAGCGGTTGCCGGGTTGGGATCTGCAGCATACACGAACGCAGATTCATATGCCACTTCTGCACAAGGCGATAAGGCTGACACCGCGTTACAGGCTGCAAGTATATCAGGTGGCAGTGCAAACGGCACCATTCGGCTGACTGTAAACGGTACCCCGCAGGGTGATGTTCTTGTCACCGGAATCAACACGGCTGCCTTCGCCGCGGCATCTGCATTTGCATCCTCTGCGCAGGGTTTGCTTGCTGAAAGTGCTTTGCAAGAAATTGAAATATCTTCGGGTACAGCTGCGGGCACGATTGCGTATAAAATTAACGGAGGAAGCGAGCTCTCGGTACCGGTGTCCGGACTGAGGTCTGCGGCCTTTACTGAATCAACGGCCTTTGCGACTTCGGCTCAGGGAATACTTGCAAGCAGTGCGCTGCAAGCTGCCCATGTTGTAGATAACCTTAACAGCACAAGTATAGCGGCTCCTCTTTCTGCAAACCAGGGGCGCATTCTTGAGCAAAGCATACAGGCTCTGGGATTGAACGGAAGACCCATAGGCGGGTTCCCAACGCTTGCATCCGTTTTCACAAACGCTTCTCAATACCCTGCGACCTTGCATCCTATCATGGCAAGCGATGTAATTTATATTGCCAAGGATGAGAATTACACGAATCAGCACACGCAGTACAGGGTTTCCGCTGTGGACGGAAATGGGAGTATAACATATGCCTTCATACGCATCCTGCCGGATGCCTTGAGGGATTTTCAAACCGCGCCGATTCAGCCACACGAAATTGCCAACGGTGCTGTAAGCACGGGGCACATCCAAAACAGTGCAGTTATTGAGACGAATATTGCAGATAATGCAGTTTCGATGTTCAAGCTGTCGCAAAACGTACAGGACACACTGGGTAAAGCGGACAACGCACTGCAGGCAAATATAAGCTCCCTTGGAATAGGTGCAGTGGTGTCTTCAATTACACAAGACGTAAATAAAAGGCTAACCGTTCAATATACGAATGCTGTCACATCCGTTGAAACAGTAGCACTCGGCGATTTTGTCACCGACGCTACTCTTCATGGAAACAGATTAGAGCTGTTGAAAGACGGAAAGGCCCTAAGATCAGTCAAAGAATCCGGAGAAGGAAACGTATTTGTCGGCGTGACTGCTACCGAGACCGAGATCACTTTGACAAGAGGTGCCGCAATTCAATCCATCAGCTCGACAGGAAGCGGGAATGTCATCACAGGAATATCCTCGTCGGGTGTCGCAACAAGAGGAACTGTGCTTGCCTCTATAAGCAAGTCTGGATCTGGAAACGTAATAAAAGACGTCACCGTTGCAAGTGGCGCTGCGTCTCTTGTGTCTGGCAACGCTGTTGACAAGCTAAACGTCACCGGTACCGGAAATTTTATTGCATCCATATCATTAACCGATGACACAACCATTACTGCAACAAGAGGAAATGCCTTAACGACGTTGCCGGAAGCCAGCACCTCGCAACAGGGCATCGTTCAACTGAACAATACTTTAACATCAAACAGCACGACACAAGCGCTTACAGCAGCGCAGGGTCGTGCACTCTCTCAGCAAATGGCGACGAATGATGAGAGTTATGTCAAGCTCGAGGGGAATCAGACGATACCGGGCAGAAAAATATTCTCGACTGATTTAGTAGTTCCAAGCAAATCAACAATCCCGTCAACTCCTTCAGCGACAACCTATGCCACCGAAGCGCAGGTGGCAACACGGATGGCGAGGCCGTCGACCGCAGCGCTCAACAATATCGCCGTGTTTGACAGCAACAGAAATGTTGTAGATAGCGGCGTCTTGTTCACCGAGATAAAACCAGAGGCCATAACAGCTGATGAAATCGACACCATGATGGCTGCGATATTCGGATAGGAGGAAATATGCCGTACTTAGACAGTGAGGGACTTTCCCGCGTTTTAATGAATTTGAAAGCAAAGATGGCTCCGGTCGACGCGGAAGGCATCCGATATCCGGCAGTATTTGCGCTCGACCCACAATACCTGACCGCATCCAGCGATGCGCAGCTTACCCTTGCAGCGAATTGCCTTCTCACAATTCCGAACGGGACCAATTACCACACAGAGCAACCGATAATTCTTGGCGCCGGCAACCTTGATGCCGGATCAGCGTTTATAGTCGGCAGAGATTACTATGTATACGTTGTGGATAACGGCTTGGTGACTCCTGACGTGAAACTGATCATATCATTAAACGCAACCACTCCAAGCGGAGCGAGTTCTGTGAACTCCCGCAATATAGGCGGCTTTCATTTCGGCAAAAACCGCCGTTCAAATGATACATTGCAACCTGTGAACGCTTCTAACGTAGAGTGTGGTACAGGCTGGGAGGGCAACGTATATGACGGCATACTCCCGTGCAGCGTGTGGACGATGCAGCACCGCCCGAAAAGTGACCCTGAGGGCATGGTTTATCTCGGCAGTGGTAAATGGATTGACATTTACCAAGCCAGCAGCGCCGATAGCGGAAAGCTCGCGTCAAAGTTCAACGAACTACCTTTGACTGGAACTGAAGGATTGAATTGGTACGGCTTTGTTGAACGCGCCCTTGCATCCGGTAAGCGGCTCCCCTCTTATGCTGAATTTTGCGCTGCGGCGCTCGGAAGCCCACAAGGGATTAACGAGAACAACAATAACGCATGGTCGGCCACGACGAACACCGCGCGGCAGCGCACCGGCTTCGTTGCGAACGCTGTAAGCTCCATCGGCTGCCGTGATTGCGTCGGCAACGTGTGGGAATGGCTCGATGAGCTTATATCAGCTTACACAGCCGCACCGACAACAACGTGGGCTTGGCACAATGTTTTGGGCGCAGGAAACGGACAAGCGCATATGAACCATGCTGCTCAGCTTATCGCGCTCTTTGCCGGCGGCGCTTGGAGCCATGGCGTCTTTGCCGGCCCCCGGGCCGTGTTTTGCAGCTGTGTGCCGTGGGCTGTCCACGCGAGCGTTGGCGCCCGTTGCGTTTCTGATTCCCTGTAATTTGACTCTTGCGTTCTGATATCCCCGCGATAGCGGGGATTTTTTTCAAAATATTTTCATTATAACGGCATTCGTTATTTTATCACAATCCATCCCGAATTGTGGCGAATCATGATAAAATCATGTTCATAGTAAAGGGTGAAAGGAGCAACCATGTCAGTTGAAGATTTAACAATTCTTCAAAAAATACGCGATATGATGCTTTACGGATACCAGGCGCTGGCGCAATACCCGAAATCTGAAAAATTCGCGCTGGTTGTCGACATAAAACGAAGCATGAACCTGATACTCTCCAGGACAATCGAAGCGCAAAAAAAGTATTATAAAAAAACCACGCTGCAGGAGCTCGACGTCGAGGTGGCAAAGCTCAAAGAATATCTGAGATTGTCTCGTGAATTGAAGTTTTTACCACCAAAAAAGCATGAAATATGGTCGAAAATGCTTGTGGAAATCGGAAAGATGCTCGGCGGCTGGATAAAAGCCGTTAAGTAATAGGGAACGAATCATCAGCTCATTGCCGGCGGCAATTGGAACAATGGCGTCTTTGCCGGCCCCCGGGCCGTGAATTGCAACAATGTGCCGTGGGCTGTCAACACGAACGTTGGCGCCCGTTGCGCTTTACTTCTCTCGTCAGATGCCGGAAGCTCATGGGCTTACGGACAGCACAGGAAGGATTAAAGGGATTCGTTTCCGCGCCGTAAGGCGAAAAATTGAGTAGCCGCGTATGCCTTTAGTAGCTTCGGCGAAAACTGCAAAGCGCGGTACCTTTTTGAGGTGGGGCATTGAAAACGTATAAAAATATCCATACTGAGATATGCGATTTTGAAAACCTTTATTGTGCGTACACAAGCGCCCGGAAGGGAAAGCGGTGGCGTAGTGAAGTATTGACGTTTTCGGCCAACCTCGAGGAAAATCTTATCGTTATACAAAACGAGCTGATAAACGAGACATACGCCGTCGGGAAATATCGCGAGTTCTATGTGAGCATACCCAAAAAACGCCTTGTCATGGCGCTTCCGTTTAAGGATCGCGTAGTTCAATGGGCGATATATCGTGTGATTGAACCGATTATGAGAAAAAGTTTTATCTATGACAGTCATGCTTGCATAAGAGGACGCGGGGCCCATGGCGCCGTGAAGCGGCTGAAAAACTGGATGCGGGAGCTCGCCAAACATCACGATCGACCGTATTATTTGAAACTGGATATTTCAAAGTTTTTCTACAGGGTGGACCACGAGGTGCTTTTAGCGATCATGGCACGGAAATTCCCCGATGAAAAACTGCTGCGGCTGCTTTCTCTCATCATAAAAAGCGAGGACACTCCCTTCGGCCTACCGACTGGGTACAGCCCATGGGAAGATGTCGGCAGGCTGTATAACAAGGGTATGCCAATTGGGAACCTCACGAGCCAGCTTTTCGCAAACGCTTATATGAACGAATTGGATCAGTATGCGAAGCGGGAGCTCAAAATCAAGCATTATATTCGGTATATGGATGACATCATTATCCTGGGCAGCGACAAAAACCAGCTTCACGAATACAAGGACCTGATTACCGATTTTCTTGAAACCCAGCTGCGGTTATCGTTGAATGATAAAACGTCAATCCGTCCCACTACGCACGGTGTGGAGTTTTGCGGGTACCAGGTGTGGCCAACGCATATCAAGCTGCGAAAAAGTTCAGCATTGCGAGCAAAGCGGGGCCTGAAACATATACAAAAGCAATACGCGGACGGCAAAATAGATTTTGACAGCGCCCAGCGCCGCCTTGCTTCTTACCGCGGGCTGTTTATGCATTTCAACAGCTACCGGCTGCGTCGGGCCATTTATGGCGAGCCGGACGAGGACGGTACAGGCTGGTTCTCTCTACAACGAAATACACCAGGCGAAACAGCAGACGAATAGCCTGCTGTTTTTATATTGCAAAGAAGGAGTGCTCGCATGATTCAGTATTATGTTACAACAAACGAGAAGAACGCGATTGTAGCCCATAGCAGCAACCTTGTGCTTCCACCCGAAGAAATCTTCAGAGACGAGTGGAAGCCTATACAGAATGCGATCGAAGGGGAAATAATGCGGGACGGCGTACCTCTTTATGAACTCAGAAGCGGTAAGGCTGCAAACCGCACAAAAGCGGAGATCGCCGCCGATACATACGAATTCGTCGTGAAGCCGATGATTGAAAAGAAAAAAATCGAAAGCGAAGATTTGCTTGCGGACTTTCTCGCACAGAACCCGTTGAAATCTTACGCTAAAGGTGGTAAGCCTGCACTGTATAACGTGACATTTGGGAAGCAGGGAATTTTAACCGGGAAAATACTTATTGCTACGGCTGCAACAAGCAAGGGAATACCTTATCCGCTTACATGGAACGCCACAGGGCAACCGTGTGAACCTTGGGATTTATCAGAACTCGAGCACCTCTCATTTGAAATTGCGATATACGTTACCCCGTTTGTGACACACCAACAAAATCTGGAAATTATGTTTAAATCTTGTAAAACCCTTGAGGAGCTCGCGGGAATTGCCATAGATTATAGCGGGGTAATGTCATGAAAACTTTTTGGTGTGTGTTTGACATGTTTGTTTACGGCGGCTTAATCTATTGCCTGATTGAACTTCTTTATCGCGGGCGCACTCACCCATCAATGTATGCTGTAGGCGGCCTGTGCTTCCTGCTTGTCGGTTACTGCGTGAACCGCTTCCTGCCGTGGGAATTAGGGCTTGTCTGGCAAGCGATAATCGGTGGCGTGGTTATTACGCTGATTGAACTCCCTGCCGGGTTTATTTTGAATATCTGGTTGAAGTTGGGCGTATGGGATTATTCCAGCTTGAGGTTTAACTTCATGGGGCAAATCAGTGCTGAATACTTCTTAAAGTGGGTTGTTGTGGCGGCGTTTGCGATTTTACTTATGGATTTCTTGTTATGGCAACGAAAAGGTGAGCAACGTCCACAATATACATGGTTTAAATGGGAAAAGAAAAATCTTGCTGTTGCGTCCGCATAATGGACGCATTTCTTGATTCCGCCATAATTTATGGCTTCATATAATTTCAAGCCGCTGCCGCAAGGCTGCGATTGTTTTGATTTGGAGGTTTTTTCAGTGGATAAAATTCAAGCGCTCAAAGGTTTCCTTGCCGCGGTGTTCGGCGTTGTCGTAAGTTCGGCTGGTGGGTATGACGCTTTATTGAAGCTGTACCTATTTTTGATTGTCGTAGACTTCTTCGCCGGCATGGCAATGGCAATAAAACAAAGAAAGTTTTCAAGTTCGATCGCCATGTGGGGGTTCGTCAACAAAGTTATTGCTTTGGCGATAGTTGCGCTATGCGTGATACTTGATGAAGTGATTGACAAACAAAATCTCATACGGAATATTGCTGTGATGTGGTTCTCAATATGCGAGGGCGCGAGCATCCTCGAACATTTAAACGTGCTGGGCATCCCATTGCCGCCCGGATTGCGGGATATTCTCGTTCAAGCAAAAAAAGGCTTTAGCATCAATATTTCACAAATAGCAAGCCGGATCGCAAAAGACTATTTGCCCCAAAAAGACGAGGAGGAGTAGAAATGTCGCAAAAACTGATACTTCCCATAAACAAATGCCGGCTGACCGCTTCATGGAAAACACAATCATACCTTGACAGATTCGGATTTGTGCATTACGGCGCCGACATGGTTTCTTCCGCAGGGGACCGCGCTGTGTTTGCATCTGGAAACGGAACGGTCGCTGCCGTCGGTCGGGATAATGTGGTTGGAAACGTGGTCGCTGTTGTCTACCCGAAAGCGCTCAATCACAGAAAAAACCAAGTGCATGACGTTACTCTCCGATATTATCATTTTGAAAGTGTATCGGTCCAGGTCGGGCAAATTGTCAACAAAGATACCCGGCTTGGCATCTATGGCAAAATCGGCTCAATGGATATGTCGAACCATCTGCACCTTGAAATTGACACCGACACAAAACATCCGTTGCACAGCCCCACGGTTCTCAACTCTAACTTCTTGAAGGGCAGGGCTGTCGGCGCCAGCGACAAAACCATGAGCAGCCCCCTTGACTGGTTGCACTGCAAAATCGACGCGCCGGATCTCCAAACATATTCTACTGTCAACGATATTTATATCGCGGCGGCAGACAAAATCATTCCAAATATCACCGGCACGGTTGCTGACGACAGCGTCGGCATTGAAGGCATCGACGTATCCGTCCACAACGGCGCCGTTGACTTCAACAAGGTAAAAGCCTCCGGCAAAGATTTTGTTTTTGTCCGTGTGGGCTGGGCCGGATGGGATGGTCGCATTGTAGCCCATGGCGGCCCTGATAAGCGTTTCCACGAAAACATGAAAGCTGCCATAGCTGCCGGGCTCGACGTCGGCGTTTATGTCTACTCTTATTGCAAGACACCGGAGGCGGCTCGCATAGCCGCCCATGAAACGCTGGAGCTTGTGAAACCTTACAATCTCACGTATCCGATTGCCTTTGATATCGAGGATACGACCGATGCCGGCGTCCGTTATGACAAAATGCCACGGGTAGAAAATACTGCGATTGTCGACGCGTATCTGGCGACCATCAAGCGCGCCGGGTATTACGGCATGATTTACACCTACAAGCATTTTGCAGAGGCTTTCCTTGACATGGCTGCGTTGTCCGAATGGGATATATGGATTGCACATTATGCCGCTGTGAACGGCTACAAAGGCTCACATGGGATTTGGCAGTACATGGGCGATGTCAAGGGATTCATTGGAAGCTGCCCAGGCGTAACCGGCCCCTGTGATCTCAATGTGGCATACAAAGATTATGCTGCCCTCATCGCTGCAGGAGAAATGAACGAACCAGCTGCGCCAGAGATTGATCCATGCGACTGCAAGGCGCTGGGGAAAGAGATTGACGTGCTCCGGAGGGAATTAAGCACTGTGTCAGACGTTGCGAAAAACTTCAAAGAAAAACTGAAGCAGATAAATGAAATAAGCTCATAATTGAAGCCCCGTTCTCCTGCTGTAATCAGCATTGAGGATGGGGCTTTCTTTTTTGCCCGCAGTTTGCGATAACGTAAACTGGAATAATCTCACAAAATGCCCCGAAACAAAACACAAATTGAAATTATATCACAAATTTCCCCTAAACATGGCATTTCGTGTTAGATTATGAGCAAAGGAGCAGACATATTATGGCGATTCGAGTTTTACTGTCCGCACGGCTTGGCGAACGCCGGTGGACGCAGGCAGACCTTTCACGTGCGACCGGGATTCGGCCCTCAACCATAGGCGAGCTTTATAATGAGCTTGCTGAACGTATAAACCTCGACCACTTGGATCTTATTTGTGAGGCCCTGGGGTGCGATTTATCCGAAATACTGGTTCGCGTGGAAAATGACACACCACGGGTAAAGTCTAAAAGCGGTAAGAATTTAACGTAAGTTATCGCGGGGCAAGTTGTGGGAGAAAAAGACGACCATCCTAATTGGACAGTCGTCTTTTGTTTTTGCGTGTTCTGTGAACCTCAAATTGAACCTGAAAAAGCTATTGAACCTCAAATGAACCTCAACTAATCCGGTCGACTTCCCACTCGTTCGGTCAAATTCCAACAAATGAAAATCCCCCGAAACCCTGTTGTTTCGGGGGATTGCTGTAATACTAGCGTTTCGAGAACTGCGGTGCGCGCCTTGCAGCTTTGAGGCCGTACTTTTTGCGCTCCTTCATTCTGGGGTCGCGCGTTAAGAAACCGGCCTTTTTAAGCAAGGGGCGCGTCTCTTCATTGTAGACGAGCAGCGCTCTCGATATGCCGTGGCGGATTG
>Ga0099364_10006638_pt1 | contig 16774 bp, 9 predicted proteins | sample TergutTh196P3_FD_73070 | JGI IMG/M metagenome (GOLD analysis project Ga0099364, IMG submission 73070) | Microcerotermes parvus P3 segment gut microbial communities from Pointe-Noire, Republic of the Congo - Th196 P3 | ecosystem: Host-associated > Arthropoda: Insects > Digestive system > Gut ... | reverse complement strand
ATGGATACCAGTAACGGAGCGTATCATTTCCTTCACGGGTAGTGAAGCACCACTCTCTTTTTATGGGTTGTCCTAATAAGGGTTTACACAAATCAGAATAGCCGTTTGTGACAAATATTTGATCGCAAACCGCGTCTTCTTCCGAACCCATTTCTATCCAGTTCCCTTTGATTCTGCGCAAGTCTTGGGTTGTTCTCCAAGTGTTTCCGTCTTTGTCGTTCCAGATTCCATAGTTAAAATAACCGTTGGCACGGAAACTGCCTATGCCTGATCCTAATGTATCCACCTGCGCCCCATAATAAGAGCCTTCCATAGACCAACCACTATTGGGAGCAACTCTGTCATTGGTAGCGTCGCTGCCCGGAGCGCAAATTCTCCATATTGCGGGCGCGTAATTTCTCGGCAACTGATTTCCTTCGCCACCGTACTTATACCAAGAATCCTCAGTCTGGTTAGGTCTGTTTATCGTTGCATAGATGGTTTCGGTATTTGCCGGGTGATTTCTGTTTTCCCAGCGATGCAAATCCCACATCAGGTTCCACCATGGTTTGCTCGTTGCGTATTCGCCGAAGCGTTGGGTCATTAGCGCATACGGACCATTGATGACTGCTGTAGCCGCGGCAATGGCATTATCGAAGTCGCAAAGCGCCAAATAGACTTTGGCAAGCAGGTGGTTAGCGGCGCCTTGAGATACATGTCCCCTAGCGGCTGGAGTTACAGGCAAGTGTCGGGCGGCAAATTCCAGGTCCTTTTGAAGTTGTCCGAGTATAGCCCATCGCGAAGTGGAATAATAATCGATTTTGGGTCCGAGCACTTCTCCGCCTACCCAGGGAATATCTCCGAAAGAATTCACCAAACGGTAATACCAGTAGGCGCGTATCCAAAGCGCTTCTGCAAGTATTCTGTTACGAACTTGGGCGTCATCCCAATTGATGTCGTCAATTCGGGTAATAATCACATTGGCGTTTTTGATATACGCATATCCATTTATAAATAAATTAGAGGTTTGCCCAAAATCAGTCCATGTATTACCTGGACCGTTTGCGTCGGTAGTGTTGGGCGTCCAGTCATCGCAATCGAAATTATACAGCGTGACGCCAAGGTCTGATGTTCCGTGATCCCAAACGATATAATTAAAGTATCTGTCGCCATGAGTGTCCGCGTTCATTTGTTTGCGGCAAATCGTCAGCGCTGCTTGGAATGCGGCTTCATCGACAAAGGTATTTTCAGGGGCAAAAAACGAAAGCGGTTCCGGTTTTAACCAATCGTCGGAACATCCTGTCGTTGCAATTAAAATACCAATCAGTATGGCATATACCGGCTTCATTCTATTTTTCATTCTATTTTTCATTTTTATATTTGATTAATTATTAAATAATTATAAGGTGAAACTAAGTCCGAGCGTCCATATTCTCGGCATTGGCGTCCCGCCTGATTCGGGGTCCCATCCCGGGAATTTGGTAAACGTGAGCAAATTGCGTATAGAACCATAAATCTGACAACTGTTCATCCCTATCTTATTTGAAATTTCGCTTGGCATATTGTAAGTCAAAGACACGTCTTGAACCCTCAGATAAGAACTCGGTTTGTATATGGTTAGCCCGCCGCCGTATTGAGTGGTATTCATATTGATACGGGGATATTCCTTGTGGGGTCTTTCTTCTGTCCAGTAGGGTCCAGGAGGGCATGCACGGTTGCGCATGGTGTATTGGGAATCGGTAAAGTAGGCTGCGCCATGCGAGCGAATATGCCCCAATTCAGCGCGCAAAAAGATGGACGCCGTAAAATGTTTCAAAAATGTTACATCGTTCTGAAAGCCCAAACGATAGCGCGGTTCCTCATGCCCGATGAACTTCTTGTCTTTTAATTGTTCTAAAACATATCGTTCATTGGCTGTTCCTGCATTTATGATGGTACGTTCTACATCTTCCACTTTATAATCTCCGGGTTCGAGGCGATATTCCCACGCTTGCTCTCTCTCGTTGGTTTGCCATATGCCCAATACGTTATAATCCCATACTACGTCAAGGGCTTGTCCGATAAACCTGCCATCGGGTATAGCGGGCAGTTGCCCTGTTACTTCCTTGTTCAACAATCTATATGTTCCCATTTCGTCGTACAAACTAATCAGTTTATTGCGGTTCATTGAGAACAAAAAAGTCGAATTCCACCTGATGTCTCCGTTGTTGATGTTCACAGTTTTCAATGTAAAATCAATTCCGAAATTATCCAACTGTCCGATATTTGACATGACGTTATCGTATCCGGTAAGTCGCGGAATTTTTCGTTCGAGCAACAGATTGGTAGTGGTTATTGCATATACGTCAAATGTGAAATCGATTCTATTATTGAGCAGAACGAGGTCGAATCCGGGGTTGAACATGGTGATCTTTTCCCATTGCAACGCTCGGTTAGACAGGCTATTTGTATAAATTCCGGTTTGAAGCGCGCTTCCGTCGTACCATAATTCCGAATCGAGGTTGGCAATTGCTCTATACCCCCCTATGTTACGATTTCCGTTAGCGCCGTAGGATACTCTCATTTTCAACCGGTTCACGGCGTTGATATTGAAGAAGTTTTCTTCCGAAATCATCCATCCAAGTCCGGCAGCAGGGAAAACCGCCCATGGATTGTTTTGTCCGAACGCCGAATATCCGTCTCTTCTGATGGTGGCGTTGAGCAGATATTTGCCCATGAAATGGTAATTCAAGCGGGCTGCATAAGCCGCTCCTGTGCTGCGGGTATCATCGACGCCGAGTATTGGATCCGTGCCAAATTCCAATCCATGAAAACCAAGCGCCTGCGATGGGGCAAAATCTTTGTTTTCCAGAGAATTATACCAATATTGGTTTTTTTCTGCATTTGCCAAAAGCGTTACGTCAAAATTGTGGCCTCCTGCATTGTATTTCCACGACAATACATTGTCTACCATCCAGTTCATCCAAAAATAATCCCGTCTTCGACCAGTGGATAACGTCTGTGGGTCTACAACGCCATATTCGCGTCCGACCTTAAAAAATTCGTACCATTGTCGTGTTTCGTATCGGGGTTGGAATGAAATACGATAATTAATTCCGAAAGGAAGTTTGATGCTGGCATAAAAACTGGCAAAGAGGTTGTTTCTTTTGTTGAATACATCCGATCTGTACGCATTAATCAAGGGATTCATGCTTCCGGCGTGACCGTGCGGCTCTCTTTGTATGTATCCATCGACATCGTAGGGTGTTCCTAAGGGGCTGTTTGCCCAAAAATTATCCCTGTCTAAAGCCGGTACAGGCGAAAAGGCGTTTCTGTCCGTCGGCACTTCGTCTCTCTGAGCGAATTGTGCGTTCACGCCTGCGTTCAGCCAGTCGGTAATGGTAAAATCGACATTCAGGCGCGTCCGAATCACCGAATATTTGTCGCCCACACGGAGCCCTTCATAATCGTTGTATCCGATAGACCAATAATAGGTTGCATAGTTCGAGCCTCCGTTGATGCTGAGGTCGTAATCCTGTCGCAGACCTTTTCTGAACACCGTATTGTAGACGTCCCACTCATTCCCGTCAAAATAATTTTGAATTTCATTATTGTTCAATCCGATTCTCATGAGCCATTCCCGTTGAGGATTGCTGTCCGCTCCGGTTCTTAAAGCCAACCATTCTGCGACTGACATGCCGGACAATTTATCGGGATTGGTCACATAATCAGAATTATAACCTGTGTTAGTGGAGTTTCCTCTTCTGTAAGCGTCTGCTTTGAACTGTAGATATTCGTCAACTCCGCGCGGTTTGAGTTTTCTGTAATCGTCCGCCATCCCTATTTTCGCTGAAACGCTGATGGTAGGTTTAGCGCCAAGTGTTCCCTGTTTGGTGGTAATCAATAAGACTCCCGATCCTGCGTTTGATCCGAATATTGCCGCCGAACTTGCGTCTTTCATGATGTCAATCGACACAATGTCCATGGGGTTAATATCTCTGATACTACCGCCAAATATTACGCCGTCCAGGACAATCATAGGCGATCCGCCTGCAGTAATTGATGTGGCGCCGCGCAATTCCATATCGTTAGCGCCTCCTGCAGCGCTCGTACCTTGATTCATATTCAATCCGGCAACGTGTCCGGAAAGCATTTCGGTGAGCTGCGACATCGACCGCGTTTTGAACTCTTCGGTCTCCATTCTTGTGATAGAGCCGGTTAAGTCTCTTCTGCGCGCTACGCCATAACCAATCACTACCACTTCTTCCAACAGACTGGCGTCCTCTTCCAATCTGACGTCAATCACTCTCCGGTTGCCTACCGCAACTTCCTGCATGGCATATCCCATGAAGGAAAACACTAATATTGCGTCTCCGTCAGGAACGGTAATGGAATACCTCCCATTGACGTCAGTGATCTGGCCTATTAAGGTGCCCTTCACCACTACATTGACACCCGGTAAAGGCTCGCTACTATCAGACACCGTACCTGTAATAGAAATACCTTGTTGCACGGTATTTGTACTTTCAGAAAGTGATTTTCCCGGTATCAACACAATCGTTTTATCAATGATCTGATAATCGATTCTGCTGCTTTTGAACAATTGATTCAAAACTTCCTCAATCGTTCCATCTTTGATCTCTATCTGTGCATTTGCCTGATAGAGAGGTTCGATGTCCTTGCTATACAGAAAATCAAATTCGGTTTGTTTTTTGATTTCAGTAATAGCATCTTTCAAATTTGGTTTGTCGATCTTCATGCTCAAACGAACTGTTTGCGAATAACTATTTATAGCCATACAGTTTAATGCGAGTACTAACAACGACAAACAAACTAAACTTGTTCTTGTCATTTGCATAAAATATTTACGATCAATAAATGTATTATTTTTAAAAATTTTCATTATACTTTCTTTTTATTTTTAAGTTAAACTATTTAGAATTAATCTCTTTCTTTTGACATGGGGCTGCTACGCCTTCTCATGATCGTTCTTCTTATTTATTGGATTGTTACATAGGCATCAATTTTTATGATTCAACAATATTTCTATTTTTTTGCTTTTATGTACACTACCGTATCTGTTTGCACGTGATATTCAATTGATAACACCAAGCCTAAAGCCCGCATCATTTGGTGTATATCCTTCTCGAAACTCAGCGAGCCAACAAGTTGTTTGTTACTGACAATGCCTTCGCCCAGAATAATCTGCACATTGTAATGGCGTTCGAGTATTTTGGCTATTTCGGCAAATGTCAGTCCGTCAAATTCTAACCTCCCGTCGTGCCATGAGGCATACAATTCTGCTTCCACCTGACGCAAGGTAAAACGTTTATTTAGTTTGTCGATTTCAAACTGTTGCCCCGGTTGCAATGCACATAATGACGCCTGCACAGGGTCGAGTATTTCGACATTTCCCTCAACTAAGATCACATCCGAAGTTTGACTGAATTTGTAGGCGTTTACTTCAAACGAGGTACCCGATACCTTCACCGTGTACGCATCTGTTTTGACATAAAACAGGCGATTCACATCTTTAGCCACTTCAAAATAAACTTTCCCTTCAACAGATACCATGCGTTCGTTTTTGCCAAATTTTTCGGGATATTCGATTTGACTGCTCGGTGAAAGCCAAACGCGAGTACTATCGTCCAGAACGATTTTTTGCACCGCTTCGTTTCCGCTTACGGCAACCACCACCATTTTGGGAGGTTCGCTGTAGGTGAGATACTGAAATAAAACATAAGCAACGCCAAGCAACACAAGTATGCTTGCGGCGTAGCGCATGAACCGTTTGACAACTTTCCGGGTAATCTCCCGTTCAAACTGTTCCCGTTCATATCGTGTCTTCTTCAATTCCTTATATGAACTGTCAATATGTTCAGGATCAGAAAAATGAACATAATTCATCTTTGCCGAAACCATCCGCAGTTTCAGCCATTCCTTCCGGTTGTCTTCCGATATTTTTAGCCATTGGCGTATTTGCTCCATCTCTGCTTCGGAACATTCGCCGGAGAGGTATTTTTCAACTAATATTTCGTCCAAATGATACATCATATGATTGGTTCAACATATAAGTCGGATGAAAACGAAAAAATACCTATTTGAGATGTAATTTTTTTTGATTCACAAATTTCACCAATGAACACGAAAGGAAAGTTCATGTCATTTGTGGTCGGCATCAGGTCAAAAATTTTGCCAATTTCTGTCTTAATGCCCTGATACACGTATAAATATGATTTTCCACTGTACTACGCGATATATCCAGTAGCGAAGCAATTTCCTTAGCGGTTTTCTCGTGTTCAAAGTAGAGTTTGACGATTTGTTTTCCTTTTGGAGGCAACGTTTCAATGGCGGTATCGATCAGCTCTTGTAATTCCCGCGACATCAAAGCGTCTTCAATTTCATTCCGCGAGGAATAAAAATATTCTGATTCCATTTGCAATATTCTTTTTCCGGCGGCAGTTACGTATTGGTCTTTCACAGTTTTGCGACGGATGGCGTCCACGCACTTGTTTTGCACCGCCTTGTACAGATAGGCGTTCAAATGGGCTTCATCCCATTTTTTGTCCTTCCTTTCCAGTAAGTCAAGGAAAACCTCCTGCACTGCGTCATGCGCTTCATCATTTTTCAGAAAAAGCACAGCATAAGCCACCAATTTGGGGTAATAGCTTTTGTAAAGCTGTTCGAATGGTGTGTGACGTGAGGTCATCTTTCGTTTCTCCATTTTTTTTACAAAAAAACTATTTTTTTTTCAAAAAGAAAAATATTTTTACACTTTTACCGTTTCTTTTATTATTCCATTAAGTATCATTGCCATTCTTTTATCATTCTAAAAACATGTCAGACAAATTATTGTATGTTGCGCACAGCGCAGCCCCCATTTATTTGAATGCCCGCATGGCTAACCGGCATGGTTTAATTGCCGGGGCTACGGGAACGGGTAAAACAGTTTCGTTGCAGGTATTGGCAGAAGCGTTCAGCGCTGAAGGCGTTCCTGTTTTTATGGCAGATGTAAAAGGCGACCTGTCGGGCATCGGCAAGCCGGGCGCCATGAACAAAATCATCGCCGCAAGGACTGAAGAATTTGGGATAAATGACTTCGGCTTTCAGTCGTATCCTGTTTGTTTTCTTGATGTGTTCGGAAAGCAAGGTCATCCGTTGCGCTCTACTATTTCGAAATTAGGTCCGCTGTTGCTGTCCCGTCTGCTCAATCTCAACGATACGCAAAGCGGCGCGCTCAATCTGGTATTTCGTATTGCCGATGACAACGGTTGGCTGCTGATTGATATGAAAGACCTCCGCGCCATGCTCGACCACGCGGGTAAAAACGCAAAACAATACACTACGGAGTACGGCGCTGTTTCGAGCGTCAGCATCGGCGCTATACAGAGGGGGCTTTTGGCGCTTGAGGATCAGGGGGGCAATGTATTTTTCGGCGAACCTGCTTTTGATATTTCCGACCTGATACGGACTCAAAATGGAAAGGGCATTGTGAACATACTTACTGCCGACAGGCTGATGCAGTCGCCTGCTTTGTATTCCACCTTGTTATTGTGGATGTTGTCGGAACTTTACGAAACCTTACCCGAAATAGGCGATCAACCCCAACCGAAATTGGTTTTTTTCTTTGACGAGGCGCATCTGCTGTTCAACAGCGCCCCAAAAGTACTTACCGACAAGATAGAACAGATTGTCCGGTTGATACGCTCGAAGGGCGTGGGGGTGTATTTTATTTCGCAAAGCCCGTCGGATATTCCCGATAATGTACTCGGGCAATTGGGCAACCGCGTGCAGCACGCATTACGCGCATATACTCCCCGCGATCAGAAGGCGGTGAAGATTGCGGCGCAGACCTTCCGCCCGAATCCTGCGTTCAAAACCGAACAGGTGATCAGCGAGCTGGGCGTAGGCGAAGCGCTGGTTTCATTTTTGGATGCAGCAGGACGCCCTACTATAGTAGAACAGGCAAAGATGCTGCCGCCACATTCGCAAATAGGACCGATAACCGAAGATGAACGAGCGGCGCTCATCAAAAATTCCATCATCTTCGGCAAATATGACCATTATTTCGACCGCTTTTCGGCTTACGAGCATTTTCAGCAACAGGCTGCCATCGATCAACAGCAACAGGCTACAACCGCTAAAAATCAACCAAGCCCGCAGACGCAAAGCAAATCGCTGCCACAACCCCGTCAGCAATCGCAACCTCGCCCCGTAACCAAGACTGCTCCTCGTAGTACTACCCGAAAGAAAAAATCAGGCGCAGGAACTTCCGTTTTCAGCACAGTAGTCAAGACGCTGGGCAGCAGACAGGGACAACAATTGGTTCGCGGATTATTAGGATCGTTGAAATTTTAGTCAATTACTTTAAAATACCTATTTCAGTTTATACGCCATCAGCGCATCGCCGTGTCGGATATACAGTACGCCCTGGTGGATGACAGGGTGCGCCCAGTGTTCGGCGGTTCCGAAAGGCACTGTAAAACTGCTGACTAATTCGAATCTGTTGGGGTTGGGTTTAACCAAATTCATGGTACCTGCTTTTTCGCTGTAACAATAGAGCATCCCGTCGGCAGAAATCACATTGCACTCGCCTATTTCTCTTACCTTATATCTGGTTTCCCCTGTTTTCCAGTCCACGCAAAAAAAGTTTTTGTTGTACTGCCCCGAGCCGTAAATACAATCTCCAATTCTGACGGCGCTGCCCATCAGGTTGTCCATTTCGCTGTTTTTCCAGACTAATTCAATGGCTTTACCGTTGTTTTTCAGGCGAAGCTGCCTTGCGCCAACGCCATAACCTGTGACGGATAAAATCATGCCATCGCTGTATATCGGGATATTGGGATGGACGTTGAAGTCGTTTATTTGCTGATGCGACCAGAGTACTTCACCGGTATTGGCGTTAAACGCAATAATATCCTGCATCATGCAGGTAACCACCATGGGTACTGAGAAGTCGCCGATGTACAGCGGCGAACAATAGGCTGAGGGCGTGCCCAATCCCGGCGACGACCATATCAATGCCCCTGTATTCTTGTTTAACGCCACCATGTTGTGTTTGACGCCTCCGGGCGTGATAAAAATCTTGTCACCCACAATCAGAGGCGATTCAGTTATTCCCCATTTGAGATTTCTCCCGTCGAAATCGTTAAGTACATCTATTTTCCAAATCTCGGCGAGCGTGGCTTCATCAATACAGCGCAATTCTCCCAATGAGTTAAAAATGTACAATTTTCCATCGTTGACGACAATATTGCACCGTGTGCCGGTGTGGTTGACGTCCCATTCCTTGCCCAATTCTTTTTTTACGATCAACTGTCCTTTTAGATCAAGAGCGTAGATAATGAGGTCGTCGTCGGTTTGCCCTGTGATATAAATCTTTTCGTTGGCTATAGCCGCCGATGTATGCCCTTCGCCCAATCCCTCGACATGCCATAACAATTCGGGACCTTCGTGGGGCCAGACTTTCAGCAATCCGCTTTCATTGTACATTCCATTGCGGTTTGCACCCCGCCATTGCCAGCTGTTTAGCGCATTGAAACTGTTTTCGGATGCATCTCGCGCTTGTGATCTTTGGTCGAGCAATTTTGATGGATGGTGGTGGTGCGTATCACCCGCGAAAATTGCGAAGTACAGAATGGCTAACAGTAAGATAATGACGATAAACAGATACTTTTTCATTGCTCCTTGATTTTATTTCCACAAAAATAAGCAATTTTTTCGAAAAATTTTCAAAAAAATGCCAAGTGGCTGAAAATCAATGAACAAATTATTTTACTTTGTACGCCATCAAAGCATCGCCATGTCGGATGTACAACACGCCTTGATAGACTACGGGGTGCGCCCAGTGTTGGTTGGTGCCCAGGGTTATTTCAAATTTGCCCGCCGATTCAAATTCATTGGGATTTGGTTTTATCAGGCTCATACCGCCCCTGTCGTCATAACAGTAGAGCATCCCGTCGGCAAATACCATAGCGCTTAGAGATTGCTCTTCTTTTCTGTATTTTGTTTCGCCGGTTTTCCAGTCAATGCAGTAAAAACCTCTGTTGGCGTGTCCCGTTGTGTACAGGTAATCGCCTACCTTCACAGAACCATGATGCTGGTTGTCTGCCCTGTTATGCCAAACCTGTTCAACTGCTCTACCTCCGTCTTTCAGGAGAAGCAGCCATGATCCGCCGCCATAACCTGTAGACGCCAAAATCAATCCGTTGTCGTATAGCGGAGTGTTTGGATTAATGGTGTTATCGCTGGGTAAAGTTATCGCCCAAACCAGTTCTCCTGTTTCGGCGTGAAAAGCGGCAAATTCATTATTGTTTGGGATGCCTCTCTCTGCCCTTTGCGTAGAGGCTAACCAGGTAACTACCAATGGTATTTGCTGGTCGCCAATATACAGCGGCGAACAGTATGCAGGCAATTGACCATTGCCCGGCGAAGTCCATATTAACTCTCCGGTGTGTTTGTTCAGCGCTACCATATTATTTTTTTCGCCTCCGGGGGTCATGAAAATTTTATCGCCTACAATCAAAGGATTTTCGGTCATACCAAACATGATATTTCTGCCGTCGAAATCGCTAAGCCCGTCTTTTTTCCAGATTTCAGCGAGCGTAGATTCGTCCAAACAGAACAATTGACCTAAGGAGTTGCCGATATACAATTTACCGTCGTCCACGACCACAGAGCAGCGCGGACCTTCGAAATTGGTATCCCATTCCTTGCCTATGATCTTTTTGGCGAACAATCTCCCGTTCAGGTCGAATACGAAAAGAACCAGATTATCATCGTCTCGCCCTGTGACATAGAGCTTTTCGTTGGCAATAGCCACCGATGTATAACCGTCGCCTAATCCCTCGAAGTACCATAACAACTCAGGACCTTCGGCTGGCCATTTTTGCAACAATCCGGTTTCATGGTATATACCGTCTCGATTTTTGCCGCGCCATTGCCAGTCGGGCGTAGCCGGCGCTACATTTTTTTGTTTACACGTCGGTAAGATTACCGAAAACAAAACTGCGATAAAGAACAAATACTTTTTCATTTTAATTGGTTTTTGAATGATGAATGATAAATGATAAATGATAAATTAACTAAAATTCTGATTTAATGTATTTTATATGCCATCAGCGCGTCACCGTGGCGGATATACAACACGCCTTGATGGATGACAGGGTGCGCCCAGTGTTGCGCGGTTCCCAGCGTCACGTTAAAACTGCTGACCAATTCGAAAGCGTCGGGATTGGGTTTTACTAAATTCATGACGCCTCTGTCGCTGTAACAATAGAGCATTCCGTCGGCATAGATGACGTTGCACGCGGCAATACCTCTATCTTTGTACTTTGTTTCGCCGGTATTCCAGTCCACGCAGAACCAATTTCTGTCGCCGTGACCTGAAGCGTAAATATAATCGCCTAACTTTACCACGCCTCCCATTTGGTTGTCCAATTCGGTGTTTTTCCAAACCTGCTCTACCGCTCTTCCGCCGTCTTTCAGTCGAAGCATCACGGTTCCTTCTCTGTATCCCGTGGTGGAGAGAATCATGCCGTTGTGGTAGAGGGGCGTGTTGGGATGAATGTTGTATTCATTGGTTTGTGGAAACGACCACAATTTTTCGCCTGTGTCCGCGTTCAATGCAACGATAAAGTCGGCAGTGGAAGTGACTATGATGGGTATGGAATAATCTCCGATGTACTGCGGCGAACAGTAGGCTGATTCGGTTCCTTCGCCCGACGATGACCATATCAATTCTCCCGTATTTTTATTCAACGCAATGATGTTGTTTGTTTCTCCGCCCGAAGTAACAAAAATCTTTTCACCCACAACCAAGGGCGATTCTGAAACGCTCCATTCTATGTTCCTGCCTACAAATTCGGTGATGACGTCTTTCGCCCAAATCTCATCGAGGGTGGATTCGTCCAAACAGTGCATCTTTCCAAAGGCGTTGTAGATGTATAACTTTCCCTCGTTGACGTTGATGGTGGAACGCGGTCCGGGATAATCTTCATCTTCTTCCTTGCCCACTTCTTTTTTAACGAGCAATTCACCTTTCAGGTTGAATACGAAAAGGATAAGGTTGTCTTCGGACAGTCCCGTAATATACAGTTTTCCGTTGGCAATAGCGGCAGATGTAAAACCATCGCCCAATCCTTCGTATTGCCACAATAATTCCGGTCCATCAGCGCGCCATTCTTTCAACAGCCCTGTTTCGTGGTAGATACCGTCTCGTCCTTCGCCTCGCCATTGCGAGTTCTCAAATTCAGGCGCTTTTGTCCGCGAACAAAAATTGAACGAACAAAGCAACGCCGGAATGATCATCAAATACTTTTTCATTGTTTTACTTTTTTATTATTTACATTATTTAATATTGTATGCCATGAGCGCATCGCCGTGGCGAACGTACATTACGCCTTGATGGATGACTGGGTGCGCCCAGTGTTGGTTGGTGCCCAGCGTCACTTTAAAGGAACTGACCAATTCAAACTTTTCAGGGTTGGGTTTGATTAAGCTCATATCGCCGGAATTTTCACTGTACGCGTACAGCATCCCATCGGCAAAAATGATGGCGCTCGGACGGAAGCCGTCCTGCTTGTACGCATACGCGCCTGTTTTCCAGTCTATACAGTAGAATGCCGTATGGTTGTGACCTGTAGTATACACATAATCGCCATGTTTTATGGCGCCGCCTATCTGGTTGTCTGCATCGTTTTTCCACACCTGTTCTACGGCTCTACCGTTATTTATCAGGCGAAGCATCATAGACCCGCCGCGATACCCTGTTGCCGTGAATATCATTCCGTCGCTGTACAACGGTGTGTTGGGATGAATGTTTCTTGTAGGGTTTTGTGGCAATTGCGGATGCGACCAAAGTTTCTCGCCTGTATTGGCATTAAATGCGATGACATGATCGCGGGCGCTGGTCACCACCATAGGCGCCGAATAGCCGGTGACATACTGCGGCGAACAGTAGGAGGATGGCGTTCCTTCGCCCGGCGACGACCATATCAGCGCGCCGGTATTTTTATGCAACGCCACCATGTTGTGTTTGATGCCTCCGGGTGTAATAAAAAGTTTTTCCCCCACAATCAAAGGCGATTCAGTCATCCCCCACATGAGGTTTCTGCCGTCAAAATCTGCAATGAGGTCTTTTTTCCAGACCTCGTTGAGCGTGCTTTCGTCCAAACATACAAGCGTTCCTAAAGAGTTGTTGATGTACAGTTTGCCATCGTTGACCACAACCGTACAACGCGGTCCATGATAGTTGACCACCCATTCTTTGCCTATGGTCTTTTTAGTGAGCAACTTTCCCGTGAGGTCGAATACGAAAAGAACTAGATCATCGTCGTCGCGCCCTGTGATATAGAGCTTTCCGTTGGCTATTGCCGCCGATGTGTATCCGTCGCCCAGACCTTCGTATTGCCACAAGAGTTGCGGACCGCCGGCAGGCCACGATTTCAATAAGCCTGTTTCGCGGTAAATACCGTCACGGTTTTCGCCCCGCCATTGGGAGTTTTTTTGAGCGTACAACATTATCGGAAATAACATTGTAATGATGAAAAAATACTTTTTCATGATTGATTTGCTTATTTATTAATATATAATTCACCTGTCGTGAACAAAGATAATGAGTTTTTCATTAAGACGCAAAAAAAATATGAATTTATGATTTTTTATGATTTTTTTTTAAAAGAAAAAGCAAAAAAAAAGATTTTGAAGAGGAAGGAGTTTTTGAAGTTTCATAAAAAAACATTAATTTTGTATTCATTTAAAAAACCATAAAAAACCATAAAAATGAAATCTATTATCTCATTTCTTTTGTGCGCTTTTCTAAGCGCTGGCGCGTTTTGCGCTACCACTATCGTCAGTCTTCGCACCGACTATCTCGATACTCCGTTGGGCATTGACGAATATCAGCCGCGTTTTAGTTGGCAGATGCAGTCTGACAGGACAGGCGCTGCTCAGAGCGCTTATAGAATATTAGTTGCCGCCGGGGAAGACAAACTCGCGGCGGGCGAATATGTTTATGATACGGGTAAAATCGTATCCGACATTTCAGTTGGAATGCGTTATCGCGGCGAAGTACTTCGTCCTGTGACGCGTTATTTTTGGAAAGTTCAGGCGTGGGATGAAAACGGCGCCATGATAGAATCAGCGCCCTCGTGGTTTGAAACCGGATTGATGGGCTTAGGGTGGAGTAGAGCCAACTGGATAGGCTCTTCGGAAGTGTTGCTGTCGAAATATCGCACGTTTTTTATTATTGATTTCGACGTCCAAATCCCCACAGGAAGTAATCGCGCCGTTTTTGTGTACAGCGCCAAGGACGAGGGCAATTACATTTCGGTGGAAATCAATCTCAACGGCAACAACCGAGCGCAGTTCATTATACGCCATTCAGTAGAAGGCGTTGAGCATGAAAGTTTTGTAGAGGATATTTCGCATATCATCACTGCCGCCAACAAAAATTCTACTCACCGTGTACGCCTGAAAGTAACCACTCCGGGCTATCACCGAATGTCGTTTCTGAATCCAGAAATTAACGGAGTAAGGATTGAATACAGACCTCCTGCTTCTGCTCAAACGCCACCGGCGCCGCAGTTTCCAGCGCAATCTGCGCTAACGCTCGCACAGGCGCGCGTACAAAACTCCACTGCCGGACGGTTTACTATCAATCCTTATCCGGGCGGCGAATATATAACAGACTGGGCGCGCTTACATTCCATCGGTTTTAAACAGCCTGATGGCGAAAGAGCGATTTTTTCAAACATAACCATTAGCGAAGACAACTGGGATACCGTTCTTTACGTTGACCCCGTGCCAAGCCACGATGTCAGGGGCGCCAACAAATTTGAAGTTTGGCAACCCTACGGACACACTTCAGCGCCCATGCTACGCAAGAACGTAACATTGGACAAGCCTGTCAAATCGGCGCGTTTGTATGTAACGGCGCGCGGAATTTACGAATTTTACATCAATGGCGAGCGTGTAGGCAACGATTATTTTAATCCGGGATGGACAGATTATCGTTTTCGTATCATGTACAACACCTACGATATAACGTCCATGCTTAAGCAGGGCGTCAACGGGTTAGGCGCCATGCTTGGAACGGGATGGTTTAGCGACCTCAATCTTTTTACCGCCAGTTTTGTTGACCCCTACGGTATCAGACAATCGATAATGGCAAAAATTCGCGTTACCTACGAAGACGGAACAACGCAAACTATTCTTACCGACGGCAGTTGGAAATGTTTTGACTATGGACCTGTAACGCGCAACGGATTCCAGTTTGGCGAAGATTACGACGCCCGCAAGGAGCAAGACGGTTGGACTACCGGCTCTTTTGACGATTCGCAATGGAAACCTGCTACAGTTTTCGAGCGTCCGCCGGCTAGTAACGCGCAACGGATTCCAGTTTGGCGAAGATTACGACGCCCGCAAGGAGCAAGACGGTTGGACTACCGGCTCTTTTGACGATTCGCAATGGAAACCTGCTACAGTTTTCGAGCGTCCGCCGGCTAATGTGCTTATTCAGTCGCACGTAGGGATACCTATCCGTAATCACGTAACGCTCACTGCAAAATCGGTGACGGAACCCGTTAAAGGAACGTATGTGTACGACCTTGGCGTCAATATTGTAGGCGTGCCACGTTTGGAAGGCATGAAGGGAATATCCGGACAAAACGTCAACATTCGCTATGGAGAAATGATATATCCTGAAATCATTCCAGTCAATCCTGTAGAACCTTACACTATTGAAGTGTACCAAAAAATGAAGGGGCAAGTGTATGTCGAAAACTATCGCGGCGCCATATCCATTGATAATTACATCATGCGTGGAAAATCGGAGGGCGAAACTTACCAGCCTCTGTTTACCCATCATGGTTTCAGGTATATTTCCATTACCGGTTTGGATGCTCCATTGCCTGTAGAGCAGGTAAAAGGCGTTGTCCTTGAATCCATTGGCGAGGCAACGAGCAGTTATCTATCTTCCAATGAGTATATAAACCGTCTTTTTGAAAATATACAATGGGGACAGCGCGGTAATTTCCTTTCTGTGCCTACCGACTGTCCGCAACGCGACGAGCGTGCCGGCTGGACGGGCGATGCACAGGTATTTGCACGTACAGCGACTTATTTCAGCGCAAATGTGAACCAGTTTTTCACCCGTTGGCTATACACCATGCGCGACAATCAAAACCGCGACGGCAGCTATGCAAATTACTATCCCACAGTGGGACAACCCCCATACGGTACATCCAATGAAGCTGGCGCCGGCTCTATGGGATGGATGGAAGCGGGAATTATAGTTCCGTGGCAGATGTATCAACAGTATGGAGACGTCGGAATACTTGAACAGCATTACGAATCGATGAAAAATTACATGAACTTTCTCGAATTGAGAGCCGAAGACAATTTTCAGCCCGGCGGAGGTCTTGGCGACCACTTGGCAATAATTCCGACAAACAATTCGTTGACCCACACCTCATATTATGCTTATGATGCGTATATGATGACCCGAATTGCTCGACGACTCGGATATAAACACGATGAGGAGCGTTATACCGAATTATATCAAAAAATAAAAACCAAATTCAACGACATGTTTGTAGATGCCAATGGCGTCACACAAGCGCCTTATATTCCCTTTTTTCGCAGAAATGTTTCTGCCGAACCCGAGCCCGAAGCGGGACAAATACGTCCCGTCGATACTCAAACGTCGTACATTTTGCCGTTGCAGGCAGATTTGTTTAACGAACGAAATAAACCATTAGCAGTGCAGCATATTGTAGATAACATTGCACGACACAATAATACGCTGACAACCGGT
>Ga0099364_10006637_pt1 | contig 16774 bp, 15 predicted proteins | sample TergutTh196P3_FD_73070 | JGI IMG/M metagenome (GOLD analysis project Ga0099364, IMG submission 73070) | Microcerotermes parvus P3 segment gut microbial communities from Pointe-Noire, Republic of the Congo - Th196 P3 | ecosystem: Host-associated > Arthropoda: Insects > Digestive system > Gut ... | reverse complement strand
TGAATTAATGCTGGAACAATTTTGGATGATTCTATGTAAAAATCTTCATCCAGACAGGGACGGAGCCCTGCAAAACTTGTAATTATATCATTTTGGCTAAGAGATGGAATCATTGCTTTACTGGAATCCAAAATTTGCTCCAATTTATCTCTGGTTGTAGAAAAATTCTCTTTATTATTTTGATCTTCTGCTGTGGGGCCGATTAAAACAGTGCCTTCCACTGTGGGTATTACCAGCATCCCCTTGGAAATTGGGGTTGGGACTGGAAATACTACTTTATCAGGCCGGGCTGGAGTCATTTTGTCTAATAGAAAATACTCACCCTTTCTTGCCTGGATTGTAAAATCCTCAGCATTGAATGCTTTAGATACTTCATCTGCAAATAAACCTGCTGTATTTACCACATATCTGGCATTAATCTCCCTTCTGTCTTTTGATATTATTTTCCATGCTCTGTCCCTTTGAGCTTGGTCCCTTTCGGGCATTCTGTCCCTTTGGGCTTCGTCCCTGCTGGCTTCGTCCCTGCCGGGCATTCTGTCCCCCGAGTGGTGCTCTGTCCCTCCAGTATCATAAATTCCCTTCACAACCTCAAATTCTGTAAAAAAATGCACACCATTTTTTTGAGCCGATTCTGCCAATGCCAAAACGAAACGATAAGGTTCAATAATGCCGCCTCCTGGTGCAAATAAACCCCCTAATACATCATGAGAGAGTTTTGGTTCGAGCTCTAGGATTCTTTCACGTGAACATAATTCCAAACCGGCTGCTTCGTTCTCAATTCCCTGCCTGTATAGATGTTCTACTACTTTCATTTCATCTTCATGGAGGGCAGCGACTATGATTCCACAGCGCTTGAATGGGAAATCCAGCTCCTTCCTGAGCTGATCAAACATTAAATTGCCTTTTATTTCCAATCTGGCCTTTAAAAAACTCTTATTGTGATGGAAACCTCCATGTATGATACCCGAATTTGCCTTGGATGTTCCAAATGAAAAATCAACAGCCTTTTCCAATACCGCAACTTTTACTTCATATGCTGATAATCTTCTTGCAATATTAACACCAGATACTCCAGAACCTATTATAGCTACATCATATTCATTTTCCGGCTCTGGATTCAAATTTGGCAGTGAATTTTTCATATATTACTAAAATGTACTACACTAACGGGGACAGAGCAACACCGGAGGGACAGAGCATCGCTGGTGGGGACAGAGCACCGCTAAACCGCTGTTAAAGCATCGCTGGTTAAAACATCGGTTTCAAATCCGGGCTGACAACCAACCTCGCACCTGTTGCTGCACGGATCTGTTCCAGGGTGCAGCCGGGGGCAAGTTCTGTCAGCACGAGACCTTCAGGTGTCACTTCCATCACGCCCATTTCGGTGACTATCATGTCGATAACCCCCCGGGCGGTGTAGGGGAGGGTGCATTGGGAGAGGATTTTAGGCTGGCCTTTCTGGGTGTGCAGGAGGGCGGCAATTACCTTTTTGGCACCCACGACGAGATCCATGGCACCACCCATTCCGCTTACCATCTTGCCGGGGACTATCCAATTGGCGATGCTTCCTTTTTCGTCCACCTCCAATGCACCCAAAACCGTCAAATCGACATGGCCGCCCCGTATAATTCCGAATGATACGGCACTGTCAAAGAACATGGCTCCCGGTTTCACTGTAACAGGTTTTCCTCCTGCATTTGTGATATCGGGATTTATGCTGTCTTCATCCGGGGCTGGTCCCATGCCCATAATCCCGTTTTCTGACTGTATTATCACTTCCAGGTTTTCCGGCAGGAAATTTGCAATAAGGGTCGGGATCCCGATGCCCAGGTTAACCACATCGCCTTCTTTAAGTTCCCTTGCAATGCGTTTGGCAATAATCTCTCTGGGATCAATTAACTGATCAATAGATATTTCTACAGGTTTTTCTGTCATTATTTTTCACCGCCAATAATTGCATCGATAAAAATTCCAGATGTGTGGATTGTATCGGGATCCAGGTTGCCGGTTTCTACAATTTCACAGGCGGCAGCAATTACATAATCCGCTGCTGCTGCCATTAGGGGGTTAAAATTCTTCGTTGTTCCGTAATAAATTATATTTCCGAATTTATCGATTTTTGATGCCCTGATTAATGCAAAATCTGCTCTAAGAGGTTTCTCCAATAAAAAATCCCTGCCATCGATCTTGATTATTTCCTTTCCTTCGGCAGCCAGGGTGCCAATCCCCGTAGGCGTAAGAATACCGCCCAAACCAGCTCCTCCGGCTCTCACCCTTTCCGCCAGGGTTCCCATTGGCACCAGTATACATTCAATTTTATCGCTTTCTATTGATGTGTTCATCCGCTCTGCAACTTCGGGATTCAATCCCACATGAGCTGTAATGAGGGTTTTGACCTGTCCGTTTCTTATAAGCTTTCCTACGCCCCGGCCGGGAACACCTGCATCATTGCTGATTATTGTGAGATTTCCTGCACCTTTCTCTGCCAATGCATCAACCAAAATTTCCGGAGTACCGCACATTACAAAGCCGCCGATCATGATGACAGAACCGTCTTTGATAGAAGAGATCGTCTCCATTGCGGAATGTTTAATTTTTCCTGACATTGTTTTTTTATATTATTTTTATGAAGAGTACTTCTATCAAGTAGATGTATTACCCTTCTTTTTATTTTTTTTCTCTTCCCGCTTCTCCTTCAGGGTTTTCTGAGGAGCTTTTTTTGAATCTTTCTTATGATGTATTCTTTCTGCCATAACATCCTCCCGGTAATGTAAGTTTAATTTATTTTTTTGTAAAATTCAAGCATACAAGCTGATTTTGAAAATTGTGCCGCCGGAGGGATTGTTTTCTGCAGTAATTTTTCCTCTGTGTGCCTTGATTATTGCAGCCGCTATTGATAATCCTATGCCTGCTCCTCCGGTGCTCCTGTTTCTGGATTTATCGGAACGGTAAAGCCGTTCAAAAATATGCGGGAGGTCTTCTTCCGGAATCCCTATTCCGGTATCGGATACAGCGGTAAGCCATCCGGTTTCGCTTTTTTCCGCATTTATCTCTATTCTACCCCTGTCGGTGTACTTTATGGCGTTTGACAGGATATTAATAAAAACCTGCTTCAGTCTGTCATAATCAGCAGATATTGCCTTGTTGAGGGAACCTTCTTCAATGTGCAATTGAAGTTCTATTCCCTTCTCCATGGCAGCAGCTCTCCATTGGTCAACTATAGTACTTAACATCTTCGGGAAATTAAATTCTGAGAGGGACAGAGCAATATTATTCCATTCAAAACCTGTCAATATGTTCAGATCCTCTGCCATTCTATTTAAGCGCAAAACTTCTTCATGGCAGCTCTCCAGGTGCTCCCTGTCCGGCTGGTATATACCGTCAATCATTGCCTCTAGCGATCCCTGCAGTGTTGCAAGGGGAGTGCGCAGTTCATGCGCAATATCGCTGCTTAACTGACTCTGACGGCGTTCACTCTCCTCAAGCTCTTCTGCCAGGCTGTTAATTGAACTTGACAGTTCTGCAATTTCCCTGGTTTTATACTTTTCATTTATTCGCGGCGAGGGGTTGTTTATTCTTATGCCGGGATTTTTTCCTGTGCTGTAGTTTTGTGCAATCTGCCTTGCTGTATCTCCTGCCTTTAATATGGGTTTTGCAATTGTGCGGGATAAAAAAACAGAAACTATAATTGAAAGCACTGTCAATAGAATCCATGCGAATAAAAACAGGCGGTTTAAGGAGTTTAAAAACATCGATTCTGTTTCACTGTAAAAAACCGGTGCCAGAGTCTCAATACTTACAATTCCCAGCCTGATATTCCCAGAAAAAACCGGAAAACTCTCTCTGTGGTTACCCTGCAAGTTCTGGTTTAAGAGGTTATTTTGCTGCCATCTTCTGCTCATTCCCCTGCCCATCATATGATGCCCCATACCCTGGTTGCGTGCATCCCAGATTACATTCCCCCACGCATCTTCCAGGCTGATAAGGTATCCCTGCTCTGCAAAGTATAAACCAATGGTTCTTATTGCTTCTGTGTCAATTCGGTTCCTGTCCGTAAAAAATTGATCGCTTATCATGGAAACAATTTCCCGGCTTCTTGCTTCAATATTGCTCCTGACGAGATTGTCAAACATCAGTACGGTAAACTGATTTACAAGGAGTACCAGTATTCCCACCGACAGGCTAATTAATAAAGCATAAGTCAGGGCAAGCCGGTTTTTAAGGCTGATTGAAAAGTTTTTTGTCATTCCACCACCCCTATTTTATAGCCCATGCCGTAGACTGTAACTATATATTTGGGTGTTTTGGGGTTGTCCTTTAATTTTACCCTTAGTTTTTTAATATGGGTGTCAATTGCTCTGTCAAAACCGCCAAAATCACTGCCTTTTATTACATTGAGGATTTCTTCCCTGGAAAATATTCTATCCTGTTTTGACATTAGTAGTTCAAGGAGCCTGTATTCATCCCTGGTTAAGTTTACAAGGGTATTGCCCATTCTAACAGACTTATGTTCCCTGTCCATTATCAGGTCTTTATGGAAAAGAAACCGTTCATTGATGCTCTGTCCCTGACGGGCATCCTGTCCCTTCGGGCTCTGTCCCTGCGTGAGTAAACTCGCGTGGGCATTCTGTCCCTGGTGGGCATTCTGTCCCTCAGAACCCCGTCTTAGAACTGCCTCTATCCTTGCCATTAATTGCCTGGGGCTGAAGGGCTTATTTACATAGTCATCTGCTCCAAGTTTTAAACCGCGGAGTACGCTTGGTTCATCAACCTTCGCTGTGAGCATGATAATCGGGACATCAGACTCTTCCCTTATTCTTTTGCAAAAGTCCTCGCCCGAAAAGTCTGGCAACATTAGATCCAGAAGTATGAGAGAAACGGAGTTTTCTGTTCTCCGGTGTTTATTAAAAAGAGCCATTCCTTCAAGACCGGTTTTAGCACAGAGAGCTGTATAACCATTCATCTCCAGGTATGATTTTAAAAGTTCGAGGATCTTGGGTTCATCGTCTACGGCTAAAACCGTTACTTTTTCCCCCATAAAATAATTTAATTACAAATTGTGTTTAAATTGTGTCCAGTAGAGTTACTTGAATTCCTTCATCACCCAGGCACCGCCGTCTTTTGCCTTAAAACTGCCGATTTGCGGAATGATCCTCTTAAAGTGCTCTGTCGCAAAATGTGCTCTTAAGTGTTCCATGGACTCCCATTCTTCCACAAATACATAGAAACCGGGCTCGTCTTCCTTTGTGTAAAGCCTGTATTCAATGCAGCCATCTTCTTTATTGGTTTCTGCAAGCATTTCCCTGAACAACGGTTCTGCTTCTGCAATATGTTCCGGTTTTAAGTAATTCTGTGCTATAACTCTAATCATGATAATCTCCTGTTAAAAAATTATGTTTTCAAAATTAATAAATTGTATCATGGAGGAAGTTTTATTGCAAACAATAGATTAAATCAAAGGTATCTTTTGGGTTCCTTCCCCTTAACCTGGGCATAGAGTTCTATATGTGGTTTTGCCGTACTCTCGGCAATTTTCTTTATCAATACCTCTTCCACCTGGAAAAGCCCCACCTCGCTGGACATAAGAATTTCTATACGGATGGGTTTATCCTTTCCCTCGATGAGTTTTACATCCTCGATGGAGTTTGCCGAGTACTGATGAATGTCTCCTGCCCTGGGATTATTGCCCAGCGCCATCGAAATCCTGGCTCTCCCCTGGGTCATATCACAGCCGTCCGCCACCTGCACTACACCTGCTTCAAGTGAATGTATATGCCTTGTTCCCATATGACCGGAAATACCTTCAATTGCCAAAGACCTCACAACTGTCCTTTTATGAATATTCTCTCCGTACGCTATTGATAAAAGCCTGTCCAGTATCGGAAGGGAGAGGTAGGTGCTGTGAAGCTCATGTTCCTGCCGTCCTATGCTCATTCCCAGGTCATGAAGCATTGCCGCATAAAATGAGGCAAGGAGGCTGTCTTCAAAATCCCCCGCGCCCTCCAGTTCCAGGCTTGTTTTAATACCTGCATTTTTCAATAAGCACATCATTGTAATTACATTCATTGCAACAATGCGCATATGAACCGGTCCGTGGTCATTGAAACCCAGCCTTACTATCGATACATTATTTGCATAATCCTGTATGGACTGTACTTCATCGTCTTTGAGTATTAGTTCCACCGCATTGCTTAAATTGCTGCTTAATTTTTGCTTTTTTAGGGTGTTTAAAATTTTATTGTCCAGTGACTGTTCTTTTGGTGATCTCATGTATTAAATATACCTCTTATTAATGCCATATTCCAGTGATGGATTCCTGCCGATAATTTAATATGATGAATAAAACTGTGCTTTTTAAGAGAATTTTGACCATATTTGTATTTTTATTATGCTCTGTCCCTCTTTTTTCCCAGGATCTGGCTCTAACCATAAATGACTTCCGCATCGAACAATTGACTGAAGACGGCTTTCATCTTTATATAAGAAAGAGGCCGGATATTTCCTCCGTACTGCTTGTTGAATCCACAAGGGATCCTGCCATGGGTGCAGATAATTTTGCCTACAGGGCTGCCGAATGGAATCCCATTAACGGAAATGAAATCCGGCTTCTGGACGGTTTCCCCCTCAGAGATATTTACTCCCTTGTTTCATCCACCCCAGTTCCACATGCAGAACTGGGAGAGGCTTTTCATATCTATATTCCCTGGATTGTTTACTACGGTTATGAGGGTATGCGCCAGGGTGAAGTGTATGTAGGAGACGGCACCTATTTCAATATCAGAGCCTTTGAATTTCCCTATGCAGATTACAGGGGACGTTTTATGGACAACCCCTTCATACTCCATGTGGCACAGAGAATTCCTGAAAGACCCGAAGGCAATTATTCTGCTGAAGCGGAACGCGCATTCCAGGATATTGCTGATGTGAGCGGCGGGGATTTTGTTTACGCTTCCAGCCCCGATGAAATGATGGAGATTATAAGAAACGTCCTTGCAGCAGAAACCGGCAAGAGCGTAGATATAGTGATCTGCCTGGACACCACTGCCAGTATGCGGCCCTATATCAACAGTGTAAGAGCTGAATTAATAACGATGCTTCTGGAATTAATTCCCCAGTACACGGAATTCCGCCTGGGGCTGGTTCTCTATAAAGATTACTACGATGTTTATTTAACCCGGGTCTTTCCCTTCACAAGGGATCTGGGCGCCTTTCAAAGAAACCTGAATGCAGCGGAAGCCAGCGGGGGAGGGGACATACCCGAAGCCGTATATGAGGCCTTATATGACGGGGCAGTACAGTTCCCCTGGGCTGCAGAAAGCAGAATAATGATACTGGCAGGGGATGCACCCCCGCACCCGCGCCCCAGGGGCAGGATCACAGGAGAAATGGCGTTTAACGCAATTGAAGACAGGGATATCCGCGTAACGGCGATATTGCTTCCCCACTAGGCCTAACGTCTGGGGGCTTCCAGTTCGTCTATCCTTGCAAGAACTATATTTGAAAGAATCCTAAACTGCTGGGGGAGCAATGCTCCGTCAGGCACATCGTAGCGTGCCAAAAGGTTATTAAAGCCCTCCCTTGCAGTATCGTACCTTCTTTGTTTGTAATGTATAAAGGCAATCTCGTATTCTGCCGCGCAGATACTGTCTATATCATTGGGATATCTCACGAGTATCGCCTCGTAGTATTGAAGAGCTGTATTAAAGCGGTTCCTGTCCGATGCCTCCTGTGCCAATTGGATCAGCTCCATGGGGCTTAGTCCATCCGGAATATTTGCCGGGCCGCTCGCACAGGAAAGAGCCAGAAAAACTGCCGCAATGTAAATTGCAAATAATTTTATTCTCATGCAGAATTTGTAACACTAAAAATTGTAAAATTCAAGGTATAATTGTTATATATCCAATCATAATACAATAAAATGTTGACATTTTTTGATTTTTTGCATAAAATTTATACGCTCCCTTGCAGAGCATAATATTTTCAGGAGGTTCTTTGTATGAAAAGAACAATTTTAGTCGGTATTCTTTTGGTTTCTCTGGCTGTGATGCCTGTGATGGCTCAGAATTTCAACAGCTCAAATTCCCAGTTCATCTCCTTTCAGTTTGGAGTCCCCATTGGTATAGGCCTTGACGGAAGCGGAAATATTTATTCCGGTACAAACTTTGGCGTGGATTTTGCAATTATTGATAACCTTGCTGTAGGCTTCAATCGTTTAGGACCTGTAAATCTTTTTAGAATCAGCTATTCTTTTACCGAACAGTTTGGCTTTGGTCTGGGTATTGGTACTGTTGCTGCTGCAGACTTTGGTTTAACAGCAAATGAGCCAGCTGCCAGCATCGGTGCCTATGTAAACTTTTTCCAGACCCGTTCTTCCATTGGTTTTGCTTATGGTATGAGTATGAGAATAGACTATATTGCCGAAACTGGTAGTATTGATGACGGCGTTGTTGCTCTCACCCTCGGGTTTAACTTGGGATTATAGCCGGAAATATTTTAGGAGGTTCTTTAATGAAAAGAACGATTTTAATAATTGCACTTTTGGCTGTCATTGCTGTAATGCCTGCTCTTGCACAAACCATAAATGCAAATAATCCAAGGCCCCAGTTTGTTTCCTTTAACTTCGGTGTCCCAATACGTTTTAATATATCGGACAGTTCTCTTTCAGCAGCAGCTGGGTTTGGAGTAAATTTTGCTGTAATAGATAACCTTACAGTGGGCTTTGACCGCCTTCCTGCAGCCGGCAGTGCAGCAAACTTGCTCCGTCTGGGTCTTTATGTAAGCGATACATTTGGAGCGGCATTTGGATTAGGCATTGATGGAACTACACCCACTCCGGTTGTTCAGTTAAGCCTTGGTGCCTTTGCAAACCTCTTCCAGGCTCGTGCAGCATCCGGTCTTACCTATAGTATGGGGCTCAGGATAGATTATTTGGGTCCGGCAACAAATTTTGCCGGAAATGGCGGAGTGATCTTTACCCTTGGTGTGAATTTTGGCATTTAGCCGAATTCATATAATCTTGAAGGAGATAAAATGAAGAAAACATTCATAATCCTGGCGGTACTGATTATTCTGCCCCTGGCAAGTATAGCTGCACAGGATACTTTTACCCTTGTTTCTTTTGATATAGGTTATGGCCCTTCTGTTACTCTGGTAGGCAGCCAGGACTTTACAATAGCCCAGTCCTTTGGCTTGAATGTACGTGTAACCGGTCCTCTTACAGTTGGTGTTCTATATAGAACAAACAACTATTATTTAACTGGCGGAACCCCGGCATGGCAGACCGGCAATATGCTCAGATTGAAATTCGACCTAACCCCTGTGGTTCGCTTCGGATTTGGTTATGGCACAAATAATCATATTGCCCTGGGTCTGGAAATTGTACCATTCAGGCGGCAGTTATCCGGTCTTTTTACCGAGTTTAAGCTTGTTACAGATTATGTATTTACAAGCAGTAGTCTTGAAGAAGGTGCTTTGATCTTTGCCCTTACCTTTGGTATAGGTATATAAAAGAATAGTTAATATTTCTTTAACAGGCTGCCCGCAGATAAAGCATAAGCTTTTGTGTTTTTTGCGGACAGCCTGAATTTTTCTCTTTGGGAATTGACATGAAGAGATGTCTGGTTTTTCTTTTATTGATTATTCCTCTTGCCCTGCTGTCCGCCCAGGCGGATGTATATAATATCTTCTCTGTGGATATTGGGTATAATATAATGGCGGATTCTGGGACCCCGCCTCTGGAATACTTTTTATCCATAGGTCTGAATGCCCGCGTAACAGAAAGAATATCGGCAGGTGTAGAAATTAACTTTCTAAACTTTGTTATCCCGATAAATGTAAACATTCTCAAATTTAAAATTGATATTATTCCCCCTGTCAGGGCAGTACTTGGATTCATGCCCCCCATCACACCTTTCAGCAGTGCCGGTGCATTGGGTATAGGGCTGGAACTGCTGCCTGTAAGGCGGCGTACCGGTGGACTAAGCACAGAATTCAAGTTATTTTTGGATTTCTTGCATGACCTGGATTTCACTGCCGCTTCTCCCTATTCCCTGCGTTTTGGACTGGCAATGGGAATTGGCCATTAGACAATTAATTCATAAACTGATACAATTTTACCGCACAGAAACGTTTCGATAAATAAAGCGGGTAAAACATGAGTAAAAAAATATTCCATAAATTTTTTCTTTCAATCTTTGTAACATCATTAATTACAATCACATTATCGTTCTGCTCAAGGAGCGAACCAAAAATAATTCCCAGCCCCTACGAACGTGCAATGGAAGCCCAGGCAGCGGCTGATGAATTACCGGCTGATGATCCGGCACGTTTTGAATGGAACCTTAAGCTCCCCTCCCTGGCAGAATCATTCAGCCGCTACTTCCTATTCGGGAATATCTGGAGCAATCAAAATAGAATGACCGCTTTCAATACAAATGACGCTTTCATCCATCACTTCAATTCAGTCACCGCTGAGAACGATCACAAGGTAAGCTCCATTGCAAATAATCAGGGTACCTGGAACTTCAATAATGCCGACAGGATAGTTAACTGGGCGGATACCAACAATATCGCCATGGTCGGCCATACCCTGGTCTGGCATTCGCAGTCACCCGCCTGGCTCACCACAGTCCGCGGCAGCACCGAGCCCCTCACCCGTAGTGAGGCAATAGAAAATATGGAAACCCATATCCGCAATGTTGCCGGGCGTTATGCCGGGAGGTTCTATTCCTGGGATGTACTTAATGAAGCTATCTGGGGAGCGGGTGAGATGGAATGGCGCACGACGCCTGACTGGAAGTCTCACCTTCGCAGTGCAGGGAGAGGCCTTGATGCTCAAAACCAGTCCCAGTGGTATGATGCTTTTGCCAACGGAGCTGTTGGGGATGAGTGCGGCTCAGACTATATCTATTACGCCTTCCGCTTTGCCCGCATCTACGATCCCTTTGCAATTCTTTATTATAACGACTATAACGATCAGGTTCCCGGTAAGCGGGAGGCAATAGCCCAGATGGTAATTCAAATCAATGAACGTTGGACTGACGACCCCCTTTATGACGGACGCCTGTTAATAGAAGGAATCGGCATGCAGGCGCATTACAGCATTACAGGCTGGATGACCGAACCTGCCCATGTCCGTACAGCCATTCAGCTCTACGCCTCTACCGGAGCCAGGATTAGCATCACCGAATGGGATCTCACAATCGGCGGTAACAGGGAAAATCCCCCCACCGCCACCCCGGCACTATTTGAAACCCAGGCTGCCCGCTTTGGAGTGCTCATGGGAATATACCTTGAATTCTCCGATTTTATAGAACGGGTTTCCTTCTGGGGCAAGACCGACATCCAGAGCTGGATCTCCTGGGGACACCCCCTTCTCTTTGACAGGAACTACCAGGCAAAACCCGGTTACTTTTCTATCCTGGAGGCTCTGGAATCTGCTCCCCCTCCGAATATCTCTGTGCCTGTGATCACCACGGATGGTGTGTATAATGCATTTCTCAACGGGCATTACGCCTTCCAGTTACAGGCAAGCCAAAATAATTTCGCTCCAATATTATGGACTATTACAGAGGGAACCCTGCCTCCGGGGCTGAGGCTCATTGGCCGCACCGGAGTTATCCTTGGCATGCCTGCCGCTGCCGGAGTCTACACCTTCACAGCAGAAGCCGCCAATGCCCTGGGCAGCAGCCGCCAGTCCTTCACCCTGACTGTTCAGTAGGGTTTTATGCCGCATTTTCACCTTTTCTGCGAATTATATGCCGTTCGTATAACTCGCATTTTTATGCAATTATACGCCCGTCGCCTAAGTGCCATTAGCTGTATTCATATAATTCGCGTTAATTCGTTGATCATATTCTTGGCTGTATCTATCTCCGCGGCTGTCTTCGCGCAGAACCCCTATCTGCCGCTCTGGGAGCATGTGCCCGATGGTACGCCCCGGGTCTTTGAAGACCCCGACAATCCCGGGCAGTACCGGCTTTATATAATTGGCTCCCATGATGTGAACTTCGACTCCTACTGCGGCCCCGATGTAAGGATGTGGTCTGCATCTGTCGAAGACCTAAATAACTGGCGTGATCATGGTGCCATCTTCATGTTTCAGGACCCTGCCACCGGATTATGGGACAATATGTATGCGCCCGACCTTATTGAGATAAACCGCCGCGACGGCAGCAGATCTTACTACCTTTACCCCCACAGCCGCGGCCCCGGGAGGGAAGCCATGGTTGCTGTAAGCGAAAGACCCGACGGCCCCTTCACTGTGATTAATCTAGCTCCTAACGGGAGGAACACCCTCTCCGGAAGCATAGTGGGCTTTGACCCCGGCATTTTTGTTGATTATATCACCGACCCCAATGACCTGGATTACGATATCGGCTTCCGGGTTTATGCCTACTGGGGCTTCCGCCGGGCCTTTGCTGCAGAACTCGATCAATCTACCATGTATTCACTAAGACCCGGAACCCGGATTATCGACAGATTTATTCCATCAGGCGAGGTATTCGGCCAGATCCGCGACCCTGAAGGAACTGTGTTTCCCCATGTCTTCCCCGGCGAAGACCTAACGTATTTTAACTTCTTTGAAGCCGCCGCCATGAGCAAAATCGGCAATAAGTATATTTTTACCTTCGCCGGCTATTCCGGCCCTGAATACGGGCTGGGGAGTTCCACTTCCACCATGCGTTACGCCTTTGCAGATAGCCCCCTCGGTCCCTGGCGCATGGGCGGGGTGCTGGTGGATTCCCGCGCCCCTGTTTTAAACCAGAACGGGATTGGATTAATGACAACAGGCTCCGGCCATAATACCCATGGAGGACTCTGCGAAGTGAACGGCCAGTGGTATGTGTTTTACCACCGCTCCCCCAGGGGCTTCGGCTATGCCCGCCAGGCAATGGTTGCCCCTGTTCATATTGCCTGGGATGAGGCTCCGGTATCCCAGGGCGGCAGAGTAACAATTACGCCTAACGGCAGGCAGCTCCCGGCACGTGCTGCCAACGGGCTTGAGTATACCGGAGCCGAAGTCACTTCCGAGGGCTTCCAGATCTACGGGCTGGATCCCTTTAGGTATTACTCCGCCGGCATTGCAGGTTTTCTTTCCAATCCCGGCACCCTGCAAGATGCCTGGGATATCTGGGACAACCACCAGCCTATAACACATTTCGCCAATGGCAATATTGCAGGATATAATTATTTCGGCTTCGGAGGTCTCGCGGAAGATTCCCGCGGTGTCAGGGCCTTTGAGGGAACTCGACCGGATGAAACTACCATGTTTCACCTCTATCTTATTCCGCGAACAGATCTTGCCATGCGTATCCATGTCTGGCTGGACGGCCCCTGGGCGACACCTGCTTGGGGCGGCACCAGTATTGCCACGATAGAAATCCCTGCCAATTCCCCCAGGGAAATTACCGGCTTCTCTGTGGATGTCTCCGAATATGTAAATCACCTGGAAGGAAAGCATTCAATCTTTCTTGTTGCCGAAGGCAGCCTGGGGGCTCATTGTGATTTAATTGGCCTGGGGTTTAGTACACAGGATCGTGAACTTATCCGTCCCATTCCCCCTGTCGTTAGTATTTCCCTGGACGGGGAGGCTCTGTCCCTCCCCATTCACCCTGTGAGGTCAAACAGCACAAATGGAATATCAGGCTTCAATATATATGAAGTTAATGTGCAGGTTCCCTACGGCAGAAATATACCTGTACTTGAGGCTTCTGCCTCAGACCCCTCTGTCATCATCAATATTACCCAGCCTTTTGATGCGCCTTCAGGGACAGCTATTATTGAGTTTGACTATATGGGACTTGTTAAAACGTATAGGGTTGTAGTTGAAAGCACTCCCGCCTTTAGAGATCCTGCTAACTGGGGTTCACCTCGCCGGTATAATATAATGCGGAGTAATCCGGTTTTCACCGGCTTTGCCCGTGATAATGGCAGCGGGGCAGTAGGCTTTATCAGTACCGGAGATCCTCCAGATTCTGTAACCTTTTCTGTGAACATAAATGAAACAGGTTATTACAGAATGAGGGTTCAGCATAATTCGATGTGGGGAGAAGCATCCCATTTATATACAATCAATAATTCTGAGCCTTTTGTTATGGTTTACCCTGCACGTACCTGGGGGGAGAGCGAAGTCCCCAATGAACTGGTTTTATTCCGGGGCATCAATACTATCAGGGTTGATTATCTCAGAGGTATTACAGAACTTGACTGGATAGAACTTGAAAGGTACCTGGGGGCTGTCCCAAACATTGCTGATTATGCTGACAGGCTTCCCCTGCTTTTCTATCCTGACAGTGATCCCCTCATGCCTGTTGCATATATTTTACTTACTTTAATTTTAATCTGTTCTGCTTACTATGTTTTCATTTTAAAAAGGGGGAAAGTGTGAACACTGTTTACACTTTTTGTGAACAGTGTTCACATATTTTTTAGTTGGCTGTGAACAGTGTTCACGTTTTTTGCGAACAGTGTTCACATTATTTTGGAGAGCATGTAAACAGTGTTCACAAATTCTGCGAACAGTGTTCACATTTTCCCGAACAGTGATCGGTTTTTATTCGAACAGTGTTCGGGTTTTATCCGAACAGCGATCGGGTTTTATCCGAACAGTGTTCGGGTTCAGTCTATTGTTTGTCTTTCTGTCATGCAATAACAGGACTGTAGAAACTGTTATCGGTGAAGCACAGGTAACCGGAGAGTATATGCCGCAGATAATTAGCTCAGTGATCTTTGATACTGACACCCCCGACCCCAGGATCATCATGCATAATGATGCCTTCTATATGATCTCTACATCCATGCATTTTTCTCCGGGGCTTCCCGTTATGAAGTCCTACGATCTGGTGAACTGGGAAATCGTGAACTATGTTTACTATGTGCTTGGCGACTATGATGAAATTGCCCTGCGTAACGGGAAATGGGATTATGCCCGGGGCTCCTGGGCTCCGGAACTTACCTATGAACCCCGTACCGGACTTTTTCATGCGATCCATACAATCAATACAACAGGGAGAACTTACTTCTATAGTACGGACTGCATAGAAACCGGGGTTTGGACCCGTACATCATCCAGTGAATGGTTTCATGACAAGTCTCTGATCTTTGATGCCGATGGCACACCCTATATATTCTGGGGGCATGGGACTATTTACGCTGCGGAACTCCAGCGGGATTTTTCCGGTATAGTACCGGGTACCCGGCGTGCCATTATCACTGCCGACATGACCAACCGCGTTTTGCTGGAAGCCGGCTTTGACAATACCAATACCTTTCTGGAAGCCACCCATGCTCATATAATCCCTGCTTCCCAATCGGGGAGAGAATCAGATACTTACTATGTTTTCATTGCAGGCTGGCCGCGGGGCATGACAAAGATTCAGTTTGTTTTTATGTCTGATACTGTTAATTCAGGATACGAGGGAAGGCTGCTCATTAATGACAATATGGGAAGGAGCGAGGGTGCAGCCCAGGGCGGTCTAATCCCCATGCCGGATGGGTCTTTCATGGGCTACTTTATGCACCTCCGCGGTGCCCAGGGCAGGGGCATGGTGCTGACCCGCCTTGAGTTTGACGATGAGGGCTGGCCGCAAGTCAGCGAAAATAATTCATTTAATATCAGCCGCAATATCGAGGCTCCTGTCCCCGGCGATTTCCCCCATAGGACTATTCATAATTCATGGGATTTTAATAATAATAATCCCCGACCAGCATGGTCACATCAGGCTGTTACCGCAGGCGGAACAGAGCCCTTAGGGAGCGAACCCGGGCGGTACGATTACAATGGCTCCAACTTAAAACCTGGCTTTGAGTGGAACCACAATCCCGACAATAGATACTGGTCTTTAACAGAACGCCCTGGTTTTCTAAGGCTTACAAATGGTTCACTTGCACAGAATGGTGTTGTAACCGGGGCAGTTAATGTGCTTACAACAAGGAGTTTTGGGCCGGAGAGTTTTGGCAGTATAGCCATGGAAATCAGCGGAATGAAAAACGGCGATATTGCAGGTCTTGCAGCCTTTAACAGGCTCTATTCCTATGCGGCTGTAAAAATGGAAGAAGGCCGCAGGTATATTGTTTACAGGCAGAGGACAGGAGACGGTGATAATACAAGTTCCTCCCATCAGAATAACGATCCCTGGCATGAAGTTGTCCTCGCCGAGATCGATGAAGGCATAGAACGGGTTTATATAAGGCTTAGAAACCGCTTTAGTATTTTTGGGCAGCAGACAGCCGCTTACGATTACAGCCTGGACGGCGAAACCTGGATTAATGTAAACCAGTCAAGGCGGGTGAGTTTTGGCTGGGAGCAGCATTTTTGCGGTTACCGCTTTGGCATCTTTAATTTTGCAGCAGAGGAAACGGGCGGCTTTGTTGACTTTGATTATTTTCTTTTGGGGGATCATCTTCCTCAAAAACCAGGAGAGAGCATTATGGCGTATAACGAAAGGGAGGGCCGCCCTGCAGCTGCCGATAGTTTAATCACTGAATCCTGGCTTAGAACCCGGCATTCAAGACCGGCTCTGCCGAATTTTTCCAACAGTTTTGGGGAAGAGGGGAACCGCTTTTTCAATGACATCACTGCTCTTGGCAACGGTTATATGGGGATTACCCTGTACGGCGGAGTACTGACAGAGTATATCCTGGTGAATGAAAAAACCCTGTGGTCAGGAGGACCGGGGGCAAACCCTTCATACCCAGCGATGAACTTCAGAAACAATCCTGTTTTTACCCAGACGGCTTTGCAGAATATCCGTGAACAGCTCGATGAACATTT
>Ga0099364_10006636_pt1 | contig 16775 bp, 9 predicted proteins | sample TergutTh196P3_FD_73070 | JGI IMG/M metagenome (GOLD analysis project Ga0099364, IMG submission 73070) | Microcerotermes parvus P3 segment gut microbial communities from Pointe-Noire, Republic of the Congo - Th196 P3 | ecosystem: Host-associated > Arthropoda: Insects > Digestive system > Gut ... | reverse complement strand
ATTAGATTTTACTATTAAAAAATTTATTATAATATAATTTATATTATTTTTTTTATTTTTGATAATATAGAAAATATGTTTTATATTATTTTTTTATTTTTTTTTATTTTAATAATATAAAAAAGATAAATTCTATTATTTTTCTTATTTGACTTATGTATAATAAATATTGATAAATAATTATGTGTTCACTAAAGATTAACCTAAATTTCTAATTATTTTTAAACAAAGATTAAAAATATGTATATTTTTTAAACATTTTTTATTTTATCTTTTATATCATTGAACAAAAAAAATTATTTCTTAGATTGTATACTAATAGATAATATTTCATTAAAAAAATTCATTTTTATTAGAATTTAATACTAGATTGTTTAGTTTATTAAATGTTTTTCTTGGACTGACTACTGTTTTTCATCAAAATAATTTATAAATAATTTTTTATTCTTCTTTTTATCCTTTATTTTCCTGTTTTTTTTCCAAATTATCCTTATAATTCTAGATGTATTCTTAAAAAATTTGCAGTAAAGTTTATATATGGGTATTCATAATATTAGCTATAATATAATTGGAATAGTAAACTTTTTACTGTAGATAATCGTGTTTTACTTTGTTATATATTGTGTTATGTGAAAAAAATTAACGTGAAAAAAGTATACGTAGAAAAAGTTTATATTAAAAAACTTTAGGTGAAAAAAAATGAACTGGCAATTTTTGCTTGTTATAATTACAAAACTTCAAAAAAATAAAAAAATTTATATATTTATTTTACTAGTTTTATTGATGTTATATGTAATTCCATTATCTATGGCTACTGAAGTCGATTCAATTTTTCAACTTAACTATTCTGATACTTCTTCAAAATTGAATTCCACTTTTCTAGAAAATAACACAGATGAAAATAATAATGCCAGTAATAATCACAATTCTAATAATTCTTATTTCCTAACTAATAAAAAATTTCCAAAAAAGCAGAGTTCTTTTGAAAATAATTTAACTTTTGAATCTGTTGAAAATAATGTAATTTTTGAATTTGTTGAAAATACTTATACTTTTGAATCTGTTGAAAATAATTTAATTTTTGAATTTGTTGAAAATACTTATACTTCTAAATTTGTTGAAAATACTTCTGCTTTTAAATCTGTTGAAAATACTTATACTTTTAAAAATTATTCATTACTTTTATCTAATAAACAAAATTTTGGAAAAAACTTTACATCTTTACCTAGCGATAACATTGAATCCAATATGGTGAATTTAAATGATCATGGTTATAGTAGTGTTGAAAATGACCTTAATATAGATATTATTGCACTAATGCTCTCTATTTCTATGGGCAACATATTAATTTATTTCATTTGGAGTGGAGTTCTAGTACTATTTCCAATTAAAAGGATTGAAACTGACTATAAGGAAATAGAAAAATACAAATTATATGTTATGGTCCCCTCTTTAAATGAGAAAAACGTGGTTGAAAACACAATTCATAGGTTTTTTAAAACTTACAATGCAAATTATCGATTAATTGTCATCGATGATGGATCAAATGATGGAACTGATGAAATACTTAAAAAAATAGCTCTTCAGTATAATAATTTACATGTTATCACACGTACTTTTCCAAATGCAAGAAAAGGAAAGGGTGAGGCTCTCAATGAGGGATTAAGATATATAAAAAATCTTGAAGATGAAGATACTGAAAAAGTTATAATAGGGGTTTTGGATGCTGATGCTCACATTAAAAACCAAGATTATATTAAAATCCTTTCTACTTTCAATGGAAACCCTGATTTATCAATGATTCAAACCTCTGTAGGAATGAATACTGTGAATAAATGGTTACATAGGATGCAAGATATTGAATTCCAATCATGTATCACTTTAATTTCAAACGTAAGGAATTACTTAGGAAATGCTGCTGGAGGTGGGAATGGTCAATTTTTTAGACTAAGTTCTTTTAATAACAAAGAAGAAATATGGGGAAATTCACTTTTAGAAGATTTTGAAATTAGTACTCGTATCTTATTAGAAGGAAAGAAAACATACTTTTTAGATGATATTGTCGTTTATCAGGAACCTGTTGGAAAAATTAAACCTCTTATTATTCAAAGAACTAGATGGGCTCAAGGAGGAATAGAATGTATTCCTAAATACGGTAAATTAATAATTAAAAGTCCAAATATTAGGAATTGGGCTAAATTTGAAATGTTTTTCTATTTAAACTTACCTTTTATCACATCTATAGGTGTGTTAAGTCATATAATTTCTGTTTTTTATAATTTGTACATTATTTTTGTGCTAAATAATCCTGCTAATATAGTTTTAATCATAATGTTATCTATTTCAATTATTATTAGCTTTATTTTTGGAACTATTTATGGTTTAAGAACTGAATATGGTGCATTTAAAGGATTTTTAGCTGGTGCAACAATCCCTTTTTATAGTATTCTAATGGTACCTGCTAGTTTCAGATCAATCATCAGATTTTTAGCTGGTAACCGAAAATGGGAAAAAACAGAACATGTTATCCAAGTTAAAGTCTAATTAGTTTATTCATAGCTATCATGAAAAAATAAAAAAAATGAGTAAAATATTCAAGTAAATACTTGCCTTAAAATTAGAAGTCTTTGAACTTTGAAGATATTATTTTTAAAGGTTTGATGAAAATTTGTAGTCTTTGAACTTTGAAGATATTGTTTTTAAAGGTTTGATGAAAATTTGTAGTCTTTGAACTTTGAAGAAATAAAAACTTATCTTTCAAAAATATCATATTTTATGGGTTTTTATCAATAAAAACAAATAAACTGTTTAATTTTAAGGCAAGTATTTAATTTTCCGAGTGTTTTTGTACTAACATTTTAGCATGAAAATAAAAAAAACGAATATTCACTTAGTAATGGTTTAATTAAATACTTGCTTTTTAAAAAATGAAATAATTTAAAGGAGAAAAAAAATGAAAATGACTACTCATAAAAGTAGATATTCCTTAGTAGCTACTGCTATTTTAGTTTTTGTCGCAATGATGGTAGTAATGTCTACTGTATCTGCAACTGACTATTATATTAGTCCTTATGGAAATGATGATGATGATGGTTTAAGTATTTCTACTTCTAAAGAATCCATTAGTAATGTAACTAATGAAGCTATTTCAGGAGACACAATTTACTTATCCAATGGATTATATGAAGGTTTAAAAAATCGAGAAATAACGATTAACAAAAGTTTAACTTATGTAGGGGAAAATAAAGATACTACAATTATACTTGTTGAGGGAGAGGGAAGAATGTTTACTATCCTCCCTGATCATACTGTAAGTTTTATAAATATTACATTTATAGGGGGAAATTCTAATAATGGTGGAGCTATCTATAATAAAGGCGGATCTTTAACAATTAATGAATGTGTTTTTGAAGGAAATATTGCTTATAATAGTGGTGGAGCTATTTTCAATGAATGGGGATATGGTCTTAAAATAGAAAACTCTATATTTAAAGATAACGCTGCATTAGGTAGCGGTGGTGCTGTTTATAATTTTTATGGAGATAAATTCACAATTATTTTATCTCAATTCTTAAATAACTATGCAGGTAATGCTGGTGGTGCTGTTTTTAATGAACATGGGCATGATTTTAAAGTAAAATTGTGTGAATTTACTGAAAACACGGCTGAAAACTCTGGTGGAGCTTTTTACACATTTCATGCAGATAGAGTTACTGTAACTAATAGTGTATTCGCATCTAACGAAGCTGTCAGGACTTCTGGTGGAGCTATTTTTAATGAACATGGTGATGATTTTACTGTAACTAAATCTGAATTTATAGGAAATATTGCTGCAATTTACGGTGGTGCTATTGACACATTCCATGGAGATAGAATCACTTTATCTTTTAATACTTTTTCTGAAAATAAAGCTAGTTTTGGTGGAGCTATTTTTAATGAACATGGTGATGATCTTATCATCAATACATGTGAATTCATTAAAAACATTGCCCGATATGGAGCAGTTTTATACAACTTCCATGGAGTCAGAACTACAATAATTTTACCTACATTAACCGACAATGTTGCTGAATGGGGTGCAGGAGAATTTTTATTCAATGAATGGTCTCGTGAAGTTAAAATTGAACTATTAAATGATCAGGAATCAGTTTTAAATGGTATTCATACTACTATACCTGATGAAATAACTGTTGATTTTGTTTAATAATTGGAATCAAAGTTTAAGGTTTAATTATAAACAAAATTTTTAATCATGGTCATGAGTATTTAGTTTTAAATTAACTGATATTTATGACTTAATTTTTTTTATAAATGAATAAACCTTTGACTAAAAATATTTAATATAATAATAAATCAAAAATAGGTGCTGAAAATGAATTTAAAGGGTACAAATAAAAAAAAATATGCTTTGTTAATATTTGTCCTGACTTTAGTTTTTATGACTGTAATCATATCTTCGGTTTCAGCTGCTAATTATTATGTTGCCACTAATGGTAATGATATTAATTCTGGTCAAACCGAAAATAAAGAAAAGCAATCACTTTTAAATGTAACTACAACAGCTAATTCTGGTGACACTATTTATTTGTCTACTGGAATTTTTAAAGGAGAAGAAAATAGGAATATTATTATTGATAAAAATTTGACTTTTATTGGTAAAAATAATAAACAACCGACAAAAATTGACGGAGAATTCCAAGGAAGAATTTTTACTATTCTTCCAGACTGTACAGTTAGTTTTTATAATATAATGTTTTTAAATGGTGCAACTTCTGATAGTGGGGGAGCTATCTATAATCAAGGTGGCACGGTTCTTATAAAGGAATGTGTATTTGAAAATAATCTAGCTACTAAACAAGGGGGAGCTATTTTTAATGATAGAGGAAGCAATTTTAAAGTAAAATCTTCTACTTTCAAAAGCAATTCTGCTTTATTTGGTGGAGGAATTTATAATTTCTATGGCTACAATTTTAATGTATTGTCCTCTACTTTTGATGATAATCGTGCTGAAAATTCTGGTGGAGCTATTTTTAATGAACACGGAGGTTTATTATCTATAGACTGTTCTTACTTCACTAAAAATGTAGCTAAAAATTCTGGTGGTGCTGTATATAATTTCCATGGTGATAAATGTACTATTTTCACTAGTAAATTTACTCAAAATGAAGCTGAAAATTCTGGTGGTGCTGTTTTCAATGAACATGGAGATGATTTCAAAATAAATCTTTGTAACTTTAATAAAAATACTGCTAAGAACTCAGCTGGGGCTTTTTATACTTTTCATGGTGATAGAGTCAGTTTAACTAGTACTACATTTGATTCTAATAGTGCAGACAATTCAGGTGGAGCTATTTTCAACGAACACGGTGATGATTTAAAAGTAACTCTTTGTAACTTCAATAAGAATCATGCAGGTAATTTTGGTGGTGCAGTATATACTTTCCATGGTGATAAAGCTACTTTTTCTGGATGTTTATTTACTTTTAATAGTGCAGGTAATTCTGGTGGAGCTATTTTTAATGAACATGGAGATAATTTAAAATCTACTCTTTGTGTATTTACTAAAAACACAGCTAAAACTGATTCTTACAATATATACAACTTTCATGGAAATGATGTTTCTGTTAACTTGCCTATAGTCTTTAAATGTCAATCACATCTTGGAAAAATCATTGTAAATGAGAATGGTGAAAATGTGAAAGTTTCACTTTTTAGCACTATTCTTTCCAACCTCCTAAAAAAGGTATTTTTTTAGGTTCCAAGTAAAAAATAAAAAGTAAGATTTTACTTTTTATTCTTTTTTAATTTTCAAACATAATTTTTACAATTCCCATTATTTTTTTTAGTAAAATTTATTTTCTCTTGAAGTATTCCTAATTAATGGAATATAAAGTCTTTCTTTCTCTATCTCTCTTTCTTTCTCTTTCTCTCTCTTTCTTATTTATTATAAAATTATTTATTAATAATAAAATAATAGCTATAATTTCTCATTTTATTTAATAAACTTAAGATAATTTTTAATTAAATATAAAATATTAAAATAGATAAGAAGTAAATAAGGAATAAGAAATGTAATTTAAATTAAATTTTAATAAAATAATAAATTGAAAGAAAAAGAAAAGCAATAATGTGAAATCTATTTTATTTAATTGAAATAAAGGTGATCTATATTTGAATTTAAAAAGTAATCTAAAATCTATAAGAATTGACATTTTTAATCCTAATATAATTGTTTTTTTGATTTTTTTATTCATAGCTATAGCAATTCCAATACTATATTTTTCAAAAGAACTACATCCTCCTTCATTTCAAGTGTATATTTTCATAACTATTGGGATAATATTTTTTAAATTAGGAACCTTTTTTCCAAAAGTATTGTCAAAAATATCTAAAATAGTTAAAAATAAGATTAAAATTCTTGAAAATATTAAAGAGGAAAAATTAAATGATATTAAATTATTTGAACATTATGATATTCTAGAGCTAATTTTAGTAGCTATTGTATCCATTGGAATTATTCTTCAAATAGCTAATTTATTTATTTTAGGAGGAATTCCTCTTTTTAGTGGGGTTTTAAAAGGAAATGCTGCTACAAGAATATGGCTGTTTTCATATATTTTTTTCCTTTTAGGAATAAACTTATTACTTGCAAAGTTCAAAAGAAAATCTCATTATCTCTTTCTTCTCATTGGGCTTTCACTTTTCACTCTTACAGGATATAGAACAACACCAATTACTATTTTATTAAGTGTTTTTGTAACTTTATACTATACAAGAAATTTTGAAATGAAACATAACATATTTTTCTTTATTCTAATAGCTATTTTACTCACAGCTATAGGATTTATAGCTACTAAATCAATTGAATGGCAACAATGGAGACTTAATCCAATTGATTTAATATCCTATAGGGCGGGATTTACTCTAAATATATTGGATAGAGCTACTTATCTTCAGGGCTCTACTAATGGGAGTTTATTTTATTACACATTAACTGGGTTTTTTGAATCTGTTAATCCAAGGGTTTTAGTTGGTGAGGTTGTAATTGGAAAAAGCCATGCCATTACTTCCACAATTTTTGGTCCAGCTATTTTAGACTTTGGACTTTTAGCTATGGCTATTCAAATGTTTACTATAGGTTTTATTTTAAAATTACTTCACTTATTACAAAAATATTTAAAAGGAATAGCTACAGGATTATATGCAATAATACTAGCTCAAACTATTGTTTGGATTGAAACAGGTCCTACAGATATTGTGGTTTGGATTTTTTATTTAATTGGAATTTTTGCAATAATATACTATTTTTACAAACTAAAGTTGCCTTAGAAGAATGAGGATAAAATGACTAAAAAAGAAGAATTTAACATAGCTAATTTAGCTAATTTAGCTGACGAAGATAACATAGCTAACATATCTAACATAGGTAACATAGCTAACATAGCTATTGCATGCGAACTTGCTCCTGCCAAAACACTTATTCCAATTATAGAAAAATTAAAAGAATTAGAGTCAAATAATCAGCTTCACAAGAGTAAAACTAATATTGTAGCTTTAAGTCATGGTGAAGGCACAGAACAAATTTTAAAACCTTATGTAAATGAAATATTTTCCATAGGAAAAGGTCGCAGTAGTGGAAAAACTAAAAAAAATAATTTTAAATTAGCTTATTTAATTTTTAAAGATATTATAAAAGCTATTAAGGCTCTTAGAGGAAAGCATATTGATCTTTTAATTAGCTGTGGAAATGCTGGTGATGTTAGAAAATCAATAGCTGCAGCTAATTTCCTAAAAATTCCAGTTTTACACATTGAACAGGATATTTACAATCCAATCGAGCTAATTTCTTTTGCAGACCTTATTACTGTTCCATCTAAAAAGTATGAATCTTATTTAAAAAATAGCTATGGTATTATTAATATTAAAAACATAGGTGGCTATCCAATGGCTAGCTATGTTCATGATTATATAACTAATGGAAAATTAAAAACCAAAGATGAAATTTTTAAAGAATGGAATATTGATAAAAACGATTTTAATAATTTTATTTTATTTGTTTTAGGCGGAGATTTAAAGGAAGCTGATTTAAATGATTTAATATTAGCTATTAATAAGATTGATTTTCCTATTCTTATAGCTCCATATAGATTTAAAAAAGAATATATTGAAAATTTAATAACTTCTTCTAGAGATTCAAAAACTTCAACATTAAAAAAAGAAGATCTTAAAAATTTTATAAATACAGCTAATGAGCCAACTAATCATATATCTAAATTACAAAAAATAATGGTATTAGAAGGCTTTTCTGATATCTTAAGTTTAATGAGTGTTTCCAAAGCTATTGTTTTTGGAGCAGGAATGGGAATGACCATTGAAACAGGAGTTTTAAAGATTCCTTCAATAAAAATAGCTGGATTTCATAAAGTTCATGGTAGTGTAGATTTAGCAAATAACTTAAAAATCCCGATTCTTGAAATCAACGAGATTCCAGATAAAATAAATAACTTAGCTAATTTAAATAAACCTCAAGGAGATCTTGTTATAGATAGTCAAGTAGCTATTGAAAAAATTATTAACATAATAAATAACTTTGATTTTAAATCAAAAAAAAACAGATTCAAAAGTATGAAAGCTATTTGGAAAAAGAGATCAGAATTTCGATGAGGTATCACCTTTATTTAAAAATTTCCAAGATTTCTCAAATAAAAATTGCAATTTTTTTTGAGCCAATACACTTGAAATATATGTCTTGTTAATAAAGATTTTTACACTTGAAATATAAGTCTAAGAATTTTTTAATACACTTGAAACTTATGTCTAGAATAATCTTTTAAAAAAAGAATTAACTTTTTAATTTCATATATTATCCTATAATTACAGTATAATTTAATAGTTAATATTTAGATTTTTAATTTGATTCATAATACTGAAAAATATTGATAATAAATTAAATTTATTAAGAATTATTCATTATACTTTTTAAAATTACTTTTTTTTATAAAATTAATTAGAATAATCTTTTTCTTTAAAAATAGCTAAATACAAGAAATTATTTTTAAAATTTTTCTAAATAAAATGAATAACTTTTTTGATTTTTAGAAATATTTTTATCTTATAACTAGAAATATAGTTTATATAAATTCTTAGAACATATTTATTTACTTTAAGTACTAATATTAGAAATAAGTTAAGTATGAATTTTAAATAGAAAATAATTTAATAAATATTTTACATTAATTTATTTAAATATCTATTTAAGACTTAGTCCCTAGCTATTGTTTTTTTTAAAGAAATAGCTAAAACTTTTGAAACTAGTATATATACTTAATGGTTATAAAAAAATCAGAAAATACTTAATAGTTTAGGTTTAAGTAAAAATTGGTGACAAAATGGTTGTTAAAATTGGAATAATTAAAAGTGGTAACATTGGTACTTCACCAGTGTTAGATTTATTGCTTGATGAAAGAGCAGATAGACCAAATATAGATGTAAGAGTCGTTGGTTCTGGAGCTAAAATGAACCCAGAACAAGTAGAAGAAGTAACTCCTAAGATAAATGATTTCGACCCAGATTTTGTAATATTTATTAGTCCTAATCCTGGTGCTCCAGGACCTGCTAAAGCAAGAGAATTATTATCTGCTGGAAACATTCCTGCAGTAATTATTGGTGATGCTCCAGGAGCTGGAAAGAAAGATGAAATGGATGAACAAGGCTTAGGATACATAATTGTTAAAGGAGACCCAATGATTGGAGCAAGAAGAGAACTCTTAGATCCAACTGAAATGGCTTCTTTCAATGCAGATGTTATAAAAGTCTTAGCTTTAACTGGTGCTTATAGAGTTGTTCAAAATGCTATCGATGCTCTTATTGATGCAGCTGAAGCGGGTAAAGATTTAGAATTACCAAAAATTATCTTAACTGCTGAAAAAGCTGTTGAAGCTGCAGGCTTCACAAACCCTTATGCAAAAGCTAAAGCTTATGCTGCATATGAAGCTGCTGGTCAAGTAGCTACTATCGATACAAAAGGTTGTTTCATGGTTCAAGATGCTAACCAATACATACCTATTGTGGCTGCTGCTCACGAATTGATTGGAGTTGCTGCAAAACTAGCTACTGAAGCAAGAGAGATTGAAAAATCTAATGATACTGTTTTAAGAACTCCACATGGTGGAGATGGACAAATAGTCTCTAAAACAGCTTTAATGGATAAACCAAAATAATCCTCATTTCAGCCGTGAATTCACGGCTTTCTTTTTTATTTTTAATTTTTTCTTTGTTTATACATATTCAAACTGTCTATAAAATCTTTTTAATAATTTCTTTGTTCTTCAATATTCAAACTGTCTAATAAATCTTTTTAATTTTTCATTTTTGTTCTTACATACTCTAACTTTCTATAAAATCTTTTTACTTTTTATTAGATTTCATATGGCTGAAAAAGACAAAAAAATTATTATAAAATTAGATTTCTTTAACCTATCGTTTATTTAAAATAAATATTCATTAAATTAATATGTTTTTATTTTTCTTTTATTTATTTAACTAACTTTTTAATATAATTCCTTTTTATGATAATTAATATATTTAAGAACTCTTTGAGATATATTATATGCTATATATCATACTATATTTTATTCTTAAATTTTATCGTTTTAAGAATTATAATTTAAAATTCTTTAATTTCACTGCTTTAAGAATTATAATTGTTATTTTATTTGTAATTAAATTATTTAGATATTTTTTTTTTTTTTAATAAAAAGAATAAAAAATTGATTTTTTTAAAATAAAGATTTTTACTAAATTATTAATCCAAATTTTTTCTTTTCAACTATTAATTAAAAAAATAAAGGAAAGTGTAATTTTAAATAAATTTTTTTTAGAATTAATATATAATTGCTCTTTTGGTGCCTGGAATTTTTTAAATAACTCCTTTTGTACTTGGAATAGAATCATGTTCAATTTTACAAGCATCTTTCAGTGATTTTGCAAATGCTTTAAAAATAGCTTCAGCTTTATGATGGTCATTAGAGCCACTAGCTTGAATATTAATATTGATTTTTCCTGCACTTCCAAATGATTCAAAAAAGTGTTTTATAATATCTGAAGTCATATCTCCAATTTTACTATTTTTAAAAGAAAAATCCATTACACAATAGCTACGCCCACTAATATCAATAGCTACAGTAGCTAATGATTCATCCATTGGAATGATTCCATGTGCCATTCTTCTAATTCCTTTTTTATTACCAATGGCTTTTAAAAATCCTTCACCTAATACTATTCCAATATCTTCTATAGTGTGATGATCATCAATGCCAATGTCTCCTTTTGCCTCTATATCTAAATCAATTAAACTGTGTTTTGAAAAAGATTCAAGCATATGGTTAAAAAAATTAACCCCTGTGTTAATAGTATAAATACCTTTTCCATCTAAATTTATCTTTAATTTAATATCTGTTTCAGAAGTTTTTCTAGAAACTATAGCTATTCTTTCTTCCATAAAATCCCTACAAGTTTTATCAATGATATAATTTTACTATTATATATTGTGTAAAAGTTTCATAAGTAGATAGCTATTTTTAATAAGCTATAATTATTTTTTTAAAAAGTAGTTAAATAAAAATGTTATTATCTTAAAAGCTTTAAAAGTAGTTAAAATAAAAGGTTACAATATTAAAAGTTTTTAAAATTTTTTAAAAAAAAAAGTAAAGATATTCCTTTAAGGCAATTCTGTTTTAAGCTTGTTTACATTTTCCCTGCACATTACCTTATGCTTAATCATGAATTATTTTGATTAAATAAGATTTAATCAGAAATACATGAATAATTGAATACCTGCCGTGTTTAAAATCGTTTTAATAGATACCTTATGTTTTAGAAATTTAACATTTTGAGAGTCAATATATTTTATAAATTTTCACCCATTTTTTATTATGGATATTTTATAACTATAAATAGGAACTTATAAAAAACATGATAATAATCATTATTTGGCTTTTTGCAAAAGTTTCTAAAATCCGTCAAATTATATTGAAGTTATTGGGTTTTAATAGAAATTTAAGAATTGCCAAAAATTGTGATAGATGAAAACAATCCTTTTTTTATTATCTCTCACTCTAAAAATCAGTATTGAATCAGTTATCCGATTTATTAGTTTTAATGTCGATATTTTCCTATTTGCATATATTTAGAAGGTGTATATCTAGAATGTTGCTAATAGTAGTCTAATTTTCAAATATAATTATTATAAAATTTTACTATATTTTAACTTATTCATCTATTAGCTAATTGTTTATCTATAGCTCATCCAGTATAAATAGTTTATCGTAATTAAGACTATAGTTAACTATTCGTTATATAACAAACAATAATATTTATATTATCTTTCATCAAAGAGTTAGTTTATAAGCACAGTTTTTTTTAAATAAAATTTCATTTTTTTGATTTAAATTATAGTTATTCTGCCGAATATTCATCCTGAGCATTTCTTATAACTTCAATGGCACTTTCTGGACATTTAGAAGCACATATTGTACAAACATGACAATATTCTAAATTAGAAGTATGAGCAATCTTGTTTATTTTCCATATTTTAGGTCCTTTAGGACAAGCCTCTATACACTCTCCACAACCAGTACATTTTTCTTTATCAATAGCAATTTTTAAAATATAATCAACCTCAAAAATATTTTTAAAGCTTGTAAAATATACAATATGAACTTATATATTTTACATCAATTTAACATTATGTTTTTTTAACTGAGTGAAATTTTAAAAGCAATAATTGTCAAGAATTTATAAAAATAGCAAAATAAGATTTGTAAATATAACATATAATGAAGAAATAATAAAAAATAATAATTTTGTTGAAATAGTGAATATTAGTGAAGTCATTAGTAAGCATCGAATATATTCAAAGTTTTAATTATTTTTTATTATCTTATTCTCTCTTACTTTTCTCTCATCAAAGATAAATAAACTTTATTTCTTAATTATTTATCATTATATGCAAAATAGCTATTAACTACTAAAATATGGGATAATATCTTTGTTTAAGAATTGTCCTATTGTTTAATATGATAAATATATTAAAGTTAATATTGTTTCACTAATAGCTATTAATCGCATATGTTAAGACTTATATAAATATATTATCATTATTTTAACTATTTGATCAAATTGTTTGTTAAACACTAAATCTTTTTTTGAAAGAAATTGGATTTTATATGTTGTGGAATAATTAAAAAAGAAAATTTTAAATGAATATCATCTAATAAAGATTAAATAAGCTTTAAAATTAGAAATTATCATTATTTAACATTTTGCTTATTTATCAATTTATTCTCTTTAAATTAGAATTATTATTCTAATTGAACTAATAATTAACCATATTCAGTTCATTGTGTAAAATTATATCCTCATTTTTGAAATAATAGAAAAAATCGAATATTGATATATTATTTAAATAAAATATATTATATATTTTTTTATTTATATTGTAAACTTTCAAAATAATATTCTTAAAAAAAAAAATTTTACTTAACAATGTTTTTTTCCCATGCAATTTTATCATTTACTATAAATTTTCCCAAGGTTTTTTAATTATTTTGAAAGTTTTTATTTTCGTGCCTTGAATTTTTTAAAATATTTTGAAAGTTTTTATCTGTTTTTTTTCCCTTCTTTCTTTACCTGAATTTTTTATCACTTTTTATAATTTTAAAGTAGCTATTGCAAGAGCTTTAAATCCAATATATATTTCTTTTCCTAATTTCAGATTAAGATCTTCACTTGCAGATAAAGTAATATCTGAAAACAGACTAATATCTCCAATATCAGTTTTCACACGAATCATATCATTTTCAAGAGTCATTTCTTTAATTGTTCCTTTAAATATATTCCTAATACTTGATTTTTGAGGTTCAAGCATTACAAACACGTTATCATAGCTAATAAGTGCTAAAATTCTATCTCCTACAGAATACTTATCATTTAAAGGTATGGTAATACTCACTTCATTCATTTGAATACTCATAATTCGTTTAGAGTTGTCTACAGAAACTACTTTAGCTTCAATTTCATTTAATTCCCTATGAAGCTCCATTATTGCATTGATTTTCTTACACTCTTTTAAAATCATTAATCCTTCTTCAGTTAAAGATGTACTTCCACCACCACCCTTTCCTCCTTTAAAGGTATTTACAATAGCTATTTCCAATGTATCTTCGATTTTATCAATATAATTTAAAGCGGTTCTATAGGAAACTTTTATTATCTTCGAAGCTTCTGTTATAGAGCCTGAGGTGTTTATGAAATAAAGTAAATCATACTTTTTTCCATCTAAAAGAAAAGTTTTTCCATCAATGTTTATTTTATATTCTACTCCAGCTTTCACTTCAGTCATAATATCTACCACTAAACCTCATTTATTAACATTATTTAATTGAATTATAGCTACTAATTTTATATGTAATGCTCCAATATTATCTTCAATTCTTAAAAGTCTCAAGAACATTAAATTTTAATCCTGCTTTATTTTTTAATATTTTTTTAATATTTTTTTTAATTATTTTTTAATTATTTTTTTTTAAATAATTATTAAGAATAAGTCTTTTTCATTTTTTTTTTTTTTTTTTATTATTATTATTTTTTTATTATTATTAAGAAATAAATCTTTCAAATAGCTTGAAAATTTTATTAATAAACTTATTCAATGGTCCAATTTTCTTTGAAAATTTTTGAATAGCTGAAACATCATTTTTATCAAAGGTTTTTAGTAATATTAATCCTAACAGATAAATGATTGGACATAAAATAATACTCATAATAAGCCCATAGCTATTTTGAGGAATAAATAAAATTATTACCCCCATTATTAAAGACGCTATAATTATCTTTCCAAAGACACTATAAGGAAATTTAACTTTGGTTAATTTAAATGTTTGCTGTAACATTGGAATCATCATTATAAAACAAGCTATTGATGTAGCTAATGCCCCTCCTTCAATTCCATAAAGTGGAACCATTATCCAGTTTAATATCACTGTAATAGCTGCTCCAAAAAGGAGGATATACATGGGAATTCTTGGATTTCCTATCCCTTGAACTATACTTGATGAAATTGCAAACATTGAGTAAAATGTCATTCCAACAACAAGTATACTTAATGCTGTACCTCCTAAAATATATTCTGCTCTTGTAAAGTAAACTAAAGACATTATTGGTCCTGAAAACATAGCTATTCCAATACATAGAGGAATAACAAATATCATCCCGTACTTAAATGCAGATAAGACATATTTGTTTAAAAGGTCCTGATTTTTAGTACTAAATGCTGCAGAAGATGCTGGCAAAATCGTGGTTGCAACAGATATAGAAATTACAAGGGGTAATCTAGCTATTGGATCAGCTGCTCCAAAATATCCTATAAAATTTGAAGCAAGAAACTTTCCCATGACAAATGTACAAATACTATAAATTCCCATTTCAGCTAATGCTGTAACAGTAACAGGAATAGCAAAGAAAACTAACCTTTTAGCTAATTTTAATTCTTCTTTCATTGGAAATTTATGTTCTTTTTTAGGCTGTGGTATATACTTGCCCATGTACTTTAGAAATATAATCACTGATAAAACTGCAGAAGCTACAAAACCTAAAACTGATCCTAAAACAGCTCCAGCTGCTGAAAGACCTAATAGAACAAGCAAAGTTGCAAAAACTATCATGAATATTTGTTCAACTGTTCGAGTAGCTAATATGTATTCCATCTTATAAACTCCTTGAAAAGATCCTCTAAAAGCACCTACTATAACACTAAAAGGAGTTATTAAGCCAACAAATTGTAATGGAACCAATGCTTCAGGTTTATTAAAAAAATCATTTGCAAGCCAAGGAGCAACAAAGAAAAACATCAGTAAACCAAAAAATATTCCTAAGAATATCATTATTTTTAAGGATGTGTAGATTGTTTGCCTTGCAAGAATTTCCTCATCTAAAGCTGTATATTCTGAAATATATTTAGCTATTGCTGGAGGCAATCCTGCTGCTGATAGTACTTGAAAAATTCCTTGAAATTGTAAGGTTATTGTTAAAATTCCGTAAGATGCAGGTCCTAAAAGAGATGCCATTAAAAAGCGATAAATATATCCTCCTACACGAAAGACAATATTTCCTATTAATATTAAAAAACTACCTCTAGCTAACTTTGAACTCATTAAAACACCAATTAATAATAAAAAAACAGTTTTCATATTTTTATTTCTTAAATAAACACTTTTATTCGATTTTTATAATTTATAAAATTGATTATTAGTGCTTATTGTTTTAAATAAAATTAAAAATTCATGAAATATCTATATAATTAAATGAAATGATTCCTGTGTTAAATCTTTATTAAAATTTCATTTTTGAATTAATTATGAGATTCTTATTAATATTTTCTTTTTTTGAACTAATTATGGGCTTTTATTTTAATTTTCCTTTTTTTGGATTTATTTTTAGATTATTATTTTAATTTTTCTTTTTTAAATCAATTTTTTTTTAAATATTTTATTAATTGATATCATGAAAATTAAGTTTTTAAGAAATTATAATTATTAAAATTATCATGTTAATTTATTTTATTGATTTAAAGAATTAAAATTTATTTTTTATTATTCATGAAAATATCCATTATTATTTTAAAAATTAAAAGAATAAAAATTTATTTTTCATTTTTCATGAAAATATCCATTATTATTTTAAAAATTAAAAGAAATAAATAATTATTTTTTAAAATA
>Ga0099364_10006635_pt1 | contig 16776 bp, 21 predicted proteins | sample TergutTh196P3_FD_73070 | JGI IMG/M metagenome (GOLD analysis project Ga0099364, IMG submission 73070) | Microcerotermes parvus P3 segment gut microbial communities from Pointe-Noire, Republic of the Congo - Th196 P3 | ecosystem: Host-associated > Arthropoda: Insects > Digestive system > Gut ... | reverse complement strand
AATATTACGGTAAGGCAAGGTTGCTTTGAGTTGCAGAATATTTCTTTTTCGTTGAACGAGAAGGAAAATCTTGCGGTTACAGGCGCTTCAGGAAGCGGGAAAACCACGCTGGCAAAGGCTTTGTGCGGACAACTGTTTTTGACGGGCGATTTGCAAACTATCTATGCCGCCGATACCGATTTGTTGCCAAAAGCCGTGTATCTTGAACAACGCTATGCAATAAAAAATCGCAGCAACATGTTTGACGGCTACTATCAGCAACGTTACAACAACGCTGAAAATGAGAACTCATACACGGTTTCGGAAGAATTGAAATTTATTTCAGATGATGAGCAAAGAATTGATTTTTTGTTGAACGAATTGTCCATTGCATATTTAAAAAATAAACCGTTGCTGCAACTTTCGAGCGGCGAGCACAAACGATTTCAACTCGTCAAAGCATTGCTGAAACCCGTACAGTTGTTGGTTTTAGATGAGCCGTTTGTCGGGTTGGATGTTGCGAGCAGAAAAAAACTGAACGAGATATTGAGCGGCTTATCTAACAACGGAACGAAGTTGGTAATAATTGTCGGCGCTCATCATCATTTTCCCGACTGCATTACGCATGTGTTGGAGTTGAACGGCGGCAAACAAAAAATTTTCACGGAGAAAGAAAATTTTGCAGCCGTACATCAGCCGGCGGCGCAGGTTTTCAACAGCACATCATTACCTTTATTCCGCAACGAATTGAATTTTGAGAACGCTGTATTGATGAAAAATGTTACGGTAAAATATGGCGATAAAATTGTTCTCAATAACATCAACTGGCAGGTAAAGAGGGGCGAGCGATGGTTGGTGAAAGGCAAAAACGGCGCGGGAAAATCAATATTGATGAGTTTGATTGTTGCCGATAATCCGCAGGCTTATGCCAACGAAATTTATTTGTTCGACAGGCGGCGCGGTTCGGGTGAAAGTATTTGGGACGTTAAGAAAAATATCGGTTTTGTATCGCCGGAATTGTATGCGTTTTTCGACAGAAGTGTTTCCTGTTTCGATGCCGTTGCATCGGGATATTTTGATACTGTGGGCGTGTTTAAAAAATTGTCCGCCGAGCAAATCAGGCATATCCATGATTGGCTGAAAGTTTTGCACGTAGATAATTTGGCACATAAACGATTATCGGATATTTCATCGGGAATGCAAAGGCTGGTTTTGTTAATACGCGCATTTATAAAAAACCCGCCGTTACTGATTTTTGACGAACCTTGTCAGGGGTTGGACGAGTATCAAACAAAGGCTTTTGTAAAATTGGTGGACGATATTTGTGCTCAAACCGATACTACGATGATTTACGTCAGTCATTATGAAAATGAAGTACCGGGTTGTGTTTCTCAGATGTTGGAGTTGGATAAAGGAAATCTTGCTTACAACTCAAACAGAATAGAGGGCGGCAAACTTACCGCAAAACAAAGTCGAATTATGTGTTTGTAACGACAAATCAAATATTGACCAGGTTTAAGGAAGCTAACATGTAGAAATAAAAGGAATTAACAGATAAATTTACTGTTTTCGTTTTTTTAATAACGTTATGGAAATCTTAAAAAAACTAAAAAAATAAACCGAAAATATTCAAATGTTATTGTTTTTAAAAAAGCAAAAACTATATTTGTCGAAAATCAATTTTGAAAAACATTATTAATTTAACTTAAATTCACTAATTATTTCATGAAATGAAAAAAATGTCTTTTAACCAATGGGCTTTATGGTTTGCCCTGCTGATGGTATTGATTGCTATCGGCGCGATGATCGCAGGCAGCAGCAATGTCGCCGGAATTTCTCTAATACTAATGTGTATTGCCCTCTCGTATGGAGTTCAAGCATTCCAGGCGACAAAGGGATTGATGCTTACGATGTGGATACTTGCTTCGGTATGTGTTGCCATGTTTTTTCCGCAATTTTTTATTAATTGGGGAACGGAAGCAAAACCATTTATTCTTGAGAACAGATTAATGACGCCTCTGCTTCAGGTAATTATGTTCGGCATGGGAGCGCAGATGAGCCTTAACGATTTTGCGGGCGTTATGAAAAGACCGGGAGCCGTGATAATCGGAGTAATCGGACGCTACACAATCGGTCCGCTCTTGGCTTTTGTTCTTGTAGCGCTTTTTGGAAACATGATTCCGGTTGAAGATCCTGCAGCTCGGGGCTTAATTATAGGAGGTATATTCCTTGTCGCCGTTTTGCCGTGCGGTCTTGCCTCAAACGTAATGAATTTGCTGGCAGGCAACAATCTTGCTTTTGGAGTAACAATAGGCGCCACCACCACGCTGTTGGCTCCGTTTGCAGTGCCGTTCCTTATGCAGCTTTTTGCCAGCGACTATGTTCCCGACCTTAACGTTTTGGGAATGATGTTCAACATTTTTAAAATGGTAATTTTCCCGATTATCGCGGGATTTGTATTCAACCTGTTTAATCAGAACAAAGAGGAGATGAAGACAAAAATAATTCAAATCTCTTCATTCTTTGCAGTAATTGTTCTTGCAGGGATTCTCGGCAAGGCAGCAAACGGCGACGCTTTTTGTTACTTTACGCAAACTGCCATTTTTACGTCCATATTCATCATCGCTCCCGCAGTAGTGGGCTATCTGCTTAATCTTCAGTTTAAAGGCGACCAGACGCTTATTAAAAAGGTGCTTGGAAAACTTTCGCAGATTGGAATTGTGGCTATCGTTTTGGTAATTACCGCAGCAGGGCAGGACATTCTGGTAAAAGCCGGAGCAATCCTGGTGCTTTTGGTAATACTTCACAACATTTTGGGATACGCTTTGGGATATTGCCTCGGCTGGGTGTGCAGAATGAACGAGATAGACAGAAGAACATTGGCGTTTGAAGTAGGAATGCCTAACGCGGGACTCGGATCGGGTTTGGCGCCGGCAATAGGTCCTGCCGCTGTCGGACTTGCTTCTGCAATTTACGGACCTGTTATGAACATATTCGGTTCTACGCTGGCAAGCATCTTGAAAGGCAAGCCTCCAAAAAATAATAAAACGGAAGAAGAAACTAAAAAATAATATATTATGAAAAAAATAATTTTTCTATTAACATTATCAGCCCTGATGGTTTGTTGTTGCAATAATCAGCAGCCGCAACCTGTCGTATCGCCTCAGTTATCTGAAGCCGATGTTACGGCGGCTGTCGGACAGTTTGTGCAGGGAATGCTGACTGCCGATGAAAACATATTAAATGCAATTCTTGCAGAAGAACTCGATTTTGGACATTCCGGCGGTAAAGTCCAGAATAAATCCGAATTTATTGCGGAAATACTCAGTAAAGATCCGTTTGTTTATCTAAGCATAGAGCCGTTGAACCAAACGATTAAAATGGCAGGAGATGCGGCTATAGTGCGGCATATTTTTACGGCTGAAACTATAAATGTCGAAGGCGAACCGGGAAACCTGAGAGTCGGCAATACTATGGTGTGGCGGTTGCAAGACGGACAGTTGAAACTTTTAGCGCGTCAGGCTTATAGACTGCCGGACGCATTATAACATAAACAATTTAAAATAAATTTTAATTAATAACTTAATTTTTTATTATGGCAAGATTCACAAGAATACAAGTAGCCACAAAAATGGCTGAAGCCGGAATGATACCGGTATTTTATCACAAAGATGTCGAAACCTGCAAAAAAGTTCTCGAAGCATGTTACAACAGCGGCATCAGACTGTTCGAATTCACAAACAGAGGCGACTATGCACACGTTGTTTTTGAAAACCTTACGAGGTTTGCAGAAAAGGAGTTTCCTGAAATGATACTCGGAACAGGTTCGGTTATTGATGCTCCGACTGCGGTTATGTACATGCAGATCGGCTCGAACTTTATCGTATCGCCGCTCTTAGACGAAGCGACTGCCATTGCCTGCAACAGACGAAAAGTTCTCTGGTCGCCCGGCTGCGGCTCGGTAAGCGAGATAACAAAAGCGGAATCACTTGGAGCCGAAATCGTAAAAATATTCCCGGGAGCGCAGGTTGGAGGTCCTAAATTTGTCGCGGCAGTTAAAGGTCCGATGCCATGGACGCACATTATGCCGACAGGCGGCGTAGAGCCTACCGAAGCTAACCTTACGGAATGGTTTAAGGCAGGCGTTATTTGCTGCGGTATGGGATCGCAACTCATTAAGTCCGACCTTATTAAATCCGGAAACTTTAAACAGATTGAAGAGGATATTAAAACAGCTATGGCTCTTGCAAAAAGACTTAGAGAACAATATCCTGTGAAACTGTAATTTCATTTTTTACTTTCATTTAATTTAACAATACGACCCCGCGGCTTGCTGCGGGGTCGTTATTTAATACCTGAGATAATGATAGCCGATACACTTAAAAACAGATATTTATACGAGAGCATTTCGCCAAGAATAAAAACCGCTCTTGAATATATTGCCGATACGGATTTTTCGGAAATGGAACCCGGAAAATATGAACTTGATGGCGCAAACCTTTTTGTTCTGGTGCAGGAATACGACTCTGTTCCGCGCGAACAGGGCTTATGGGAATGCCACCAAAAATATATTGACATACAATATATTGCCGAAGGCGTTGAGCAAATTGGAGTAAATAATATAGATAATATGCAAGTTACCACCGAATACAATCCCGAAAAAGATGTGGCTTTCCTCAGCGGGGCGGGCGATTATGTTACTTTTTCGAAAGGCTCTTATGGCATTTTTTTTCCTGAAGACGCTCACCAGCCAAGAATTGCACCCGAAAATTTTTCAGAAAAAGTAAAAAAAGTTGTTATTAAAATTAAAATTGATTAATTTTGACTGTTTTTTAATCGTTTTATATGGAAAGAGGCTGTTTCGTCCAAAAAATAGACAGCCTCTTTTTTTTATTTAAAAAATTAGGTTTAATAGTCAAAAGTTTAAATATATGGTGTAGTTGTTTTCAAAGACTGTCATACAAAACGTATTTATGGCGCAAATTTGACCTATAAACCACAAATTTTGATTTTTTTTGCTTGCGGATTTAAGGATTTTTCTCAAATATTATTTTTTTACAAAAAAAGTTGTATTTTTGCAGTCCCTAATTTATTGGGTTTACTTGATTAATATAAAGAATATCAAACTATAAATGAATACCTTAAGCTACAAAACGGTGTCGGCAAATAAGGCTACCGTAAACAAAGAATGGGTCATTATTGACGCTGAAGGCAAGGTTTTAGGACGGCTTGCGGCGGTTGTTGCGTCAATGCTGAGAGGCAAACACAAGACTAACTATACCCCTCATGTCGATTGCGGCGATAACGTAATTGTTGTCAATGCCGAGAAAATTATCCTTACAGGAGATAAGATGACTGATAAAGAATATGTAAGACATACGGGTTATCCCGGAGGGCAGAGGATTGTAAAAGCCGACCAACTGCTTAAAAAGAAACCGATTGCGCTAATCGAATATGCCGTTAAAGGCATGTTGCCCAAAAACAGACTTGGAAGCGCGTTGTATAGAAACCTCCATGTTTATGCAGGCAACTCGCATCCGCATGAAGCGCAGACACCAAAAACAGTTGAAATATAAAATTATAACCAACGTATAATGGAAACAATAAATGCTCTTGGAAGAAGAAAAGCAGCTGTAGCGCGGGTTTATTTAAACGATGGCAAAGGCAAAATAACTATTAACGGAAGAGATTTTAAAGAATATTTCGGCTCGGAAATTCTTCAGTATGTTGTTACGCAACCGCTTGTAACCATGAATGCTACGGAAAAATATGATATTAACGTAAATCTCAATGGCGGAGGCGTAAAAGGTCAAGCAGAAGCGCTTCGACTTGGAATAACCAGAGCCCTTGTTGAATTGGACCCCGAATGCAAGCCTGCGTTAAAAGCCGAAGGGTTTCTTACCCGCGATCCGCGCGAAGTGGAAAGGAAAAAGCCCGGTCGTCCGAAAGCGCGCAAGAGATTTCAGTTTAGTAAACGATAGAATAGAAGCAAGTTTAGTATCAAAATTGCAAAGACTCCCGCGAATGGGGCTACTTTACAGTTGATTTTTAAAAGAATGTAAACTTAAAACAATAAAAAATGCCAAGAACAAATTTTAAAGAATTACTTGACGCAGGCGTTCACTTCGGACACCTGAAAAGAAAATGGAATCCCGCAATGGCTCCTTATATATTTATGGAGCGCAATGGAATTCACATCATCGACCTCGAAAAAACTATCGAGAAAATTGATGAAGCCGCATCGGCAATGAAGCATATTGCCAAATCGGGCAAGAAAGTGCTTTTTGTAGCCACAAAAAAACAGGCAAAAGAGATTGTATCTGAGAAAGTTAAAGCCGCAGGTATGCCGTATGTTACCGAGCGTTGGCCCGGCGGAATGCTTACAAATTTCCCAACCATACGCAAAGCCGTCAAAAAAATGTCGTCAATCGACAAAATGGCTGCAGACGGTACATTTATGAACCTGTCGAAACGCGAAAGACTGCAAGTTACCAGACAAAGAGCAAAACTCGACAAAAACCTTGGAAGCATAGTTGACCTTGTCAGGCTTCCGTCAGCGCTCTTTATTATTGACGTTTGTAAAGAACACATTGCGGTAAGAGAGGCTAAAAGGCTTGGTATTCCGGTGTTTGCAATGGTTGACACCAACTCCGACCCTTCGGATATAGAGTTCCCGATACCGGCTAACGATGACGCATCAAAGTCAATATCGCTAATTGTAGATATTATGTGTCAGGCAATTGCCGAAGGAATGAACGAAAAGAAATATGAAAAAGACAAAGAGCCTCAGCAAAAAGATAGGAGAGATAGGAGAGCCGCGAGGGAAGAACTTGAAACAAGCGCTATGCCCGCCTCTTTTATAAAAGCTATTGTTGAAGAGGAGGAAGAAATAATAGAAGAAGATGGAGAAACCGATGTGGTTTCCGATTTTGTTGAAGATACGGACGAAGAAGAATTAAATTAAAACATTACTTAATACATTTATACTATGGCTGTTATTAGTGCTGCTGACGTTGCCAAGCTGAGGAGAGTTACCCTCGCAGGAATGATGGATTGTAAAAAAGCTCTTGAAGAAGCCGATGGCAATTTTGATAAAGCAATTGAAATAATAAGAAAAAAGGGACAGGCAATCGCCAATAAACGCGCCGACAGAGATGCTACTGAAGGCGTTGTAGTTGCCAAAACCAATGGAAAACTCGGAATTTTGATAGTTCTGAACAGCGAAACAGATTTTGTCGCTAAAAATGCCGAGTTTACCGACCTTGCAAATAAAATTGCCGACCTTACCCTTCAGAATGCCCCCGCTAATCTTGAAGCCCTTTTGGCGTTGCCGCTTGAAGGAACAAAAGTTGCCGATAAAATCGTTGAATTTATCGGAATAATTGGCGAAAAACTCGAACTTTCATATTACGAAAAGGTTGAAGCAGAACATGTTCAGGCTTACATACACCCCGGCTCGAGGCTTGCCACAATAGTTGGTTTTACAAAAGCCGATGTTGACCTACAGGTTTATAAAGATGTAGCGATGCAGGTTGCAGCGATGAATCCTGTGGCTGTCGATAAAGATTCGGTTCCTGAAAAAGTAATCGCGCAGGAAATTGAAATAGGCAAAGAACAAGCCCGCAGAGACGGCAAACCTGAAAATATGCTGGAAAAAATTGCTCAAGGCAAATTGGCAAAGTTCTTCAAAGAAAGTACTCTGCTTAATCAGGAGTTTGTGAAAGATAACAAAATAACTATCAGAGATTATCTTCAATCGATAGATAAAGACCTCACTGTTGTAGACTTTAAACGGTTTACACTTAATATATAGAGGTAGTTTCATATTTCATTTGATTACTTTTGCCTTACTTAGGGAAAAGTGGGCGACCGTAATAAACTCCTCTCATCTTTTACAAAAAAAGAAGATGTGGGGGAAATTTGCAAAAACAAAATCGGAACAAGTTGATTGTTATCTCGTTCCGATTTTTCAATGAGGTCGGTGGCGCACCTCTGATATATTTTTCTATCTTCATCTAAGTTAATTATTATCATGCTTATTAACAATGATATATAGTGATATTTAATTCAAATTAATTAAGAATGATTAAAAGAAATTAATAAGATGTGGGGAAAATGTGGGGAAAGTTTTTTATATTTGCAAAAACAATATATACAAAATATGGCGACTTTAAACTACATTATAAAGTCGGAGAGAAAGGCAACTTTTGCAACTCTATGGATTCGTTTGCGAAGTGGTCGCGAATACGATATATTTGTACAGTCTGGTTACGCAATACCGCCTGAGCTATGGAATAACAAGACTCAGAAAATCAAACAGAAATTTACCGAAGTAGAAGACTTTACCGAAAACATCGCACGTGAGTTAACAAATAATCTTAATACGCTCCGAGCTATTGTTCTCAACGCTCTGAATGATAATGTAGGTAAAGTTATAAATAAAGAGTGGCTCGAAAAGATTGTACATTCATACCACAACCCTGAAGTGGCTGTAGAGAAGTCGAAGATGACTTTGGCGAAATTTATTGATAAGTATATAGAGGAGATTGAGAAAGGCACCCGTTTAACTGCCGATAAAAAGCGATTTTCTCATGGCACGATTAAAGCTTATAAAGGTTTTCGGGAGCGATATAACGAGTTTTGCAAATTTAAGCGTAAGCAGTTTGATTTCAGTGATATAAATCTCGATTTATACAACGATTTCGTTACATATTTTACGAAGAAAAACTACTCGATAAATACTATTGGTCGCCATATCAAAGAGTTGAAAGTCATAATGCGAATGGCGCGTGACGAGGGCTACCATAATAACAGTGAGATTGAGAAACGTAAATTCCGTGCCGTTACCGCTAAGGTTGATACTATTTACCTAACCGAGAGCGAACTCGCAGCTATGTACGTTCTTGACCTGTCGGGCAAACCCCACTTAGATGCTGCTCGTGATGTTTTTTTGACAGGTTGTTATGTAGCCCAGCGGTACAGCGATTATTCGATTATCAGCGAGCAAAATATTCGCAAACTCAACAATGGCGAAACGGTTATTGATTTAAAACAACTCAAAACAGGAAGCAGGGTTGTTATTCCGGCGCGGAAAGAGGTGCTTGAAATTTTGGCAAAGTATGAAAACAATCTCCCTAAAACCTACGAGCAGAAACTCAATAAATATATAAAAGAGGTTGCTAAAATGGCTGAAATTACCGAACCTATTGAGGTTGAACAAATGGAGAACGGGCGATTGGTTAAGAATGTAGTGCCGAAGAATGAGCTTGTAAAAACTCATACTGCACGCCGTAGCGGAGCAACAAATATGTACTTGGCGGGCATTCCTGCAATTTCGATAATGAAAATCACGGGACACAAAACCGAAAGGGAATTTATGAAGTATATAAAAGCTTCCGAAGAAGAAACCGCTATTGAGTTAATGAACCACCCATATTTCAGTGGAAAAAAATAATTTTATACCTTTGTTGGTAAATAAGTAAAGGTTAATGACACATTCACAATCATACAATACAGAAGAGCCTACACTATTTGACACTTTGGCTTTTGTGGAAAAGATCGAGTCTCTGATGAGCGATTCCGAATCTTCGGAAGTCGAGTTTAAGTCGGCAAAAGGAGGTTTTCCGGGTAATTTGTGGGAAACTTATTCCGCATTTGCGAACACTTAAGGCGGAGTAATTGTTTTGGGAGTAAAAGATACAAATGGAAATTACAGCATAGATCGTCTTACCCGCAACGATATATTGAAATATAAAAAGGCATTTTAGGATAACGTAAACAATAAACAGAAAGTCAGTGTAAACATACTGAAAGATAGTGATGTGCAGGAAAGAGAATATGATGGCAGTTATATATTGGTATTCAATATTCCTCGTGCCGACAGAAGTCAAATACCTGTTTATTTGAATGGCAATCCCGACAATACATACAAGAGAAATCATGAAGGAGATTACAAGTGTACGCCTGACGAAGTGCGAAGAATGTTTGCCGATGCAGATATAGAGCATCCACGAGACAGTAAAATCTTACAGGAATTCTCTATTGAAACTGATATTGACACAGAGTCGTTGAATCAATATCGGCGAATGGTTTCTGCTATAAAACCTTCTCATCCTTGGTTACGTCTCGACAATAAAGAGATGCTGACAAAGCTCGGCGGTTATAGAATTGACAAAAGAAATAAAACTGAGGGCTTGACACTTGCCGGTTTGTTGATGTTCGGCAAAACAGAAAGCATTGCCGATCCATATTGTTGTCCTTCATATTTCCCCGATTATAGGGAATACCTTAGCTCCGATCCCAAAGACAGATGGACGGATAGAATATACCCTGACGGTATATGGGAAGCCAATCTGTTTCAATTTTATACGAAAGTTTTTCCAAAGCTATCTATGGCATTACCAAAGCCTTTTACATTGAAGAATGGAATTCGCATAGAGGAAACTCCGACACACGTAGCTCTACGCGAAGCATTTATAAATACACTGGTACATTGCGATTATGCAGTCAATTCAAATATTACGATAGAATTGAGGCGGGACAAATATATGTTTTCGAATCCGGGTACATTATTAATATCTATTCCCCAATATTATAGAGGTGGCGATAGTGTATGCCGTAATAAATCGCTTCAGCAAATGTTTATGTATTTGGGAGCTGCCGAAAAAGCAGGTAGTGGAGTTGACAAAATTTTGCAAGGGTGGAAAGTGGCTAACTTCAGAAGCCCTCAAATCGAGGAAAAGACAAAATCTGATAAAGTTATATTGGTGTTACCATTGGTAAGCCTGCTGTCCGATGAAGTAATAGATCGTCTGAAAGAGTTATTTGGAGAGGGTATTGTATCAATAGATCATAATAAACTCTTGACATTGGCAACTTGTTGCTCGGAAGGCGAAGTTACAAACAACAGGCTGCAATTAGTAATAGACAAACATCGCAGCGATATTACCAAATTATTGAAAGAGTTGTGTGTAGATGGATATTTAATATCAGAAGGAGCTGGCAGAGGTACTAAATACAAACTCAATACGGATTATTTTGACAATACTGCCGCTGATAGTGATACAAGTAATCATGTAAGTAATCATGCAAGTAATCATGCAAGTAATCATGTAAGTAATCATGCAAGTAAAAACACATTCAATCAACCCTCAAAGCGAACTCAATTAAGTGCGAGTGAATTACAAAAGCAAATATTGGAAATTTGCGCTGAATATTTAACTGTAGTTGAAATTTCAGTGAAAGTAAATAAAAGTATTCCTCATCTTAAAAATGCCATTATTCCACAATTGGTAAATAGTGGTTTATTAGAGAGAGAATTCCCCGATACCCCAAGACATCCAAAACAAAGATATAGAAGAAAGGAGTAATATGCCAGTCCCATTTATAACTAAAGACAGAATGCGAGAGTTGGTTGATAACATCAACCTGTTGGCTCAATATCTAACTATATTTCTTGATGAAAGAGATAGAGATTTTTTTTACAAAGAGATTGATTCCAAACTTTTCGGTCAAAATGCAACCGGAAAAGATGAAATTACGCCGGATAATCAATTCAAGATAGCAATAGATAAGTTGCCGAAGAAAAAGTAAAGATTTATTTGCTGGGCGTTCAGTGAACGGATACAAGCGCCGTTAAATTTTATCAATTTTTGTGCCGTAATTCTAATTCAATGAACTATGGCACAATTATTTTTAGAGGGTATGACCGTTGATACCCTGTCGGATATAATCCGCGAAACGGTCAGGGCAGAAATAGGCACGAAACAGTCAGTGTCACCATCTGTTGAAGATAAATATCTTACGCGCAAGGAGGCAGCCACACGATTAAAGGTCTCTCTTGTAACACTTACCGAATGGGTTAACCGTTCGCGCTTGAAAGCCTATAAAATCGGAGGTAGGGTGCTATTCCGCGAAACCGATGTCAAAGAGGCTCTTGCTCAAATCGTTCCGCTTAAACATAAACGCAGGTAGTTATGGGACAGAAATACATCCGCATCGGCACATCTTTATATAAGATAGTGCAGCGACCGCTTATCAGCGGCGACTATGTTGAAGAAAAAATCCTTTGGAGTTACGAAACTCTCCGTCAGGATTACGGCAAGAATAATTTGCCGGAAATTGAGAAATACGATGGTTTTTGTATTATTCCCGACCATGTAAATTACCGGCAAGTTCATGGAACATATCTAAATCAATATGAATACTCGTATATTCACCTAAAAAGATTATCTTTGGATATTTAAACTAAACTATCTTCGGCTAAAAGCCGAAGATAGTTTAGTAAAATGAACATTTTAACTACACAACGAATTTTTAAATGGGTGAACAGGGCTGTACCCAGAAACAGATTGCTCTGGCAATTGACAAAGACAAGCCGGTCATATGCCGTGAGTTAAAACGAAATGTTAATCATAGCGGCAGATATTCCTTTACATACGCCTATGGTATGGCATCTTTTCGTAAAGAACTAATGAAAAAGCCGGGAAAGTTGAATTCATGGCTCAAAAAGGAAATCATTGGGCTGATTAAACAGGAGTGGTCGCCGCAGCAAATTGAAGGCAGGTTAAATCATGAAAATAAACCCTCTGTCTGCCACGAAACAATATATAAAATCATTCGGCAGGACAGGACTGACGGTGGAAATCTTTACAGGCATAAACTCAAATATCAAAAACGAAACACAGTAAAAAAAATAACCGTTAGAAACAGGATAACAACAGACCGGCGTCCGAAAATTGTAGATACAAAACAACGATTAGGAGACTGGGAAACAGACACAATTATGGGAAAAAACAGTAAAGGTGCAATACTTACTGTGGTAGAAAAAAAACAGCATTTGTGATGATGGAAAAATTAAAATACGGAAAAAATGCAAAAGAACCGGCCAGACTGCTAATGGTATATATAAATCATGTTCACACTATTACAGGCGACAATGGAACCAAATTTGCAGAACATCAAAATATAGCCGAAAAACTAAATACAGAATTCTTTTTTACAAATCCATACTCGGCATGAGAAAAGGGAATGATTGAAAATTCTAACAAACTTATAAGACAATGTATACCGAAAAAAAAACTTAAATAACATTAATGAACAACAAATCAAAAAAATATAATGCAAAATTAACAACACACCAAGAGAAAAATTAAGTTTTTATGCACCAAAAGAAATTTTCTTCCTATATTTACGACATAAAGTTACATTCAGTAGTTGAATCTACCACCGATGATTTTTTGTCAATAATTTTTTTAATTAAATAAGAAGTTTTATCTTTGCAGTCCAAAATTGAAAAGTTATGTCCGGAATATTTACAATACCTTTCAAGGGATTAAAAGTAGGGCGGTATAGTTTTAGTTTTAAGATTGATAATGAGTTTTTTGAAGTATTTGAAGAGTCGGAAATAAAAGAGGGAAACCTTTCGGCAAACGTTGAGATGGACAAAAGAGAGCCGCATCTTGATTTGCTGATAAAAATATCGGGAACAGTTCCGATAAATTGCGACAGGTGTCTTGAAGTGTTTTCGTATCCAATAAGTTGTGAAAACAGGTTGATCGTGAAATTCGGAGAAGATATTTCAAACGATGATGCAGATGCGATTTTCCTCTCAACCGATGAACAGGAATTGGATTTACGGCAACATTTGTATGATTTTATTCATTTGGCTCTTCCGATAAGGAGAGTGCACCAGCCCGACGAAAACGGCAAGGTTGGCTGCAATCCTGAAATGATAAAGAAACTCAAAGAGTTGCTTATAGATAAGGATAAACAAAATAATATAGATCCCAGATGGGGAGAATTGAAAAAATTGATAAACAATAAAAATTAAAAATAATGGCACATCCCAAACGAAAACAATCGAAAACCAGAAGAGATAAGCGCAGGACGCACTATAAAGCGACCCCGCCTACCGTGGCTAACTGCTCAAATTGCGGGTCGGCTGTTCTCTTTCACAGGGTATGTTCTGAATGTGGTTATTACAGAGGTAAACCTGCTGTCGCCCAGAAAGCAACAGCTTGATTTTTGTTAACTTAACAACATGCTTATGAGAATAGGTCTCGATGTGATGGGCGGCGATTTTGCTCCTGATTCAATTATTGAAGGAGCCGTTGACGCTTTATCACTTTTGCAAAGCGACGATATCCTTGTTCTGATAGGAGATAAAAACGCGATAAACGGTAAATTGGCTGAAATGAACGCAAACATCTCTTTATTTGAGATTATTCACACAACTCAAGTAATAGAAATGGGCGATCATCCGGCAAAAGCATTTTCACAGAAAAGAGACTCAAGTATTGCCGTTGGATACGGAATGTTGAAAAACGGTTATCTTGATGGTTTTTGCAGCGCCGGAAATACCGGAGCGATGCTTGTCGGAGCCAGCTACACGGTAAATGTAGTTCCCGGAATTTTCCGACCGGCATTGGCGGTGGTTTTGCCGCGAATCGATTACAGCGAATCGGTTATTCTTGATGTAGGATTAAACCCAGACTGCAAGCCTGACGTTCTTTTCCAATACGGACTGTTGGGAAGTATCTTTGCGAAATATGTCCTTAAAAAAGAGAATCCTACGGTCGGACTTCTGAATATAGGCGAAGAAGAGAGCAAAGGAACATCGGCGGTTAAAATGGCTTATGAACTGTTGAAAGGGTATCCCGATTTGAATTTCATCGGAAACGTAGAGGGTAATAATATGTTTCGGGAAGCTATGCCGGACGTGGTTGTGTGTGATGGTTTTGCCGGCAACGTTATGCTGAAACTTGGCGAATCGTTCCACCATATTTATAAACAACGCGGCTTGCAAGACGACTATTTCGACAGGCTGAATTTTGAAGAGGTGGGCGGCACCCCTATTGTCGGCATTAACGCCAACGTTGTTGTAGCACACGGCATATCAAAACGAATAGCCATCAAAAACATGATCCTTCGCACAAGGGAAGTGGCAAGCGCCAATCTTGCCCAAAAGCTTAGAGAAGGCATTTAATATGAAGATGATACGAGCCGCAATTACCGGTATTCATGCTTGGGCTCCGGAATACAGACTGACAAATAAGAAACTCTCTAAAATGGTTGATACTTCCGATGAGTGGATAATGCAAAGAGTCGGAATAAAAGAGAGAAGAATCTTAAAAGGCAAAGGACTTGGAGCCTCTGATTTGGGCGAAAAAGCCGTAAAAGGACTCCTTGCGAAAACCAATACGGCTCCCGAAGAGATTGATTTGCTGATATGCGCCACTGCAACGCCCGATATGCCGTTCCCTGCAACAGCAAACATTATTTGCGATAAAACAGGAATAAAAAACGTGCTGAGTTTCGACTTAAACGCCGCTTGTTCTGGCTTCTTATTTGCGCTTCAAACAGGAACCGCGTTTGTAGAATCGGGACGTTATAAAAAAGTCGTTATTGTAGGCGCTGACAAAATGTCGTCAATTACCGATTATACCGACCGCACAACATGTACGCTTTTCGGCGATGCTGCCGGAGCCGTTTTGCTTGAACCTGTGCCGGTTTCCGAAAATGTCGGCATAATGGATCATATACTTCGGAGCGATGGCTCGGGAAGAAAATTTCTGCACATGAAAGCGGGAGGCTCGTGCAAACCGCCATCTCACGCAACAGTTGACGCCCGCGAACATTTTGTGTATCAGGAAGGACAAAGCGTTTTTAAGTTTGCCGTTTCTAAAATGGCAGACGTTGCGGTAGAAATAATGGAAAAAAACAATCTCAAGCCCGAAGACATTGCATGGCTTGTGCCGCATCAGGCAAACATGAGGATTATAGACGCAACGGGAAAAAGAATGGGACTTCCTGCGGAAAAAGTTATGATCAACATTCAGAATTACGGCAATACTACGGCGGCTACAATTCCGCTATGTATCTGGGAATATGAAAATAAATTGAAAAAAGGCGATGTATTAATCCTCGCAGCATTTGGAGGCGGATTTACATGGGGCGCAATTTATTTAAAATGGGCTTATTGATTCAGGCGTTTTGATATAGTCTTAAAAACGAAGCGAAAAGGAAAAAAGCGTAATACTAAAACTGAATGACCGAAAATTTCCGTCATCGAAGTCTGCCTTCTTCAATGAAACTTCGTTCATTGTTTTGTTGCAGTAATTTTTTGCGTTTTGCCTTTGGCAACGCTCACAGTTGCAGGCGATACCGTTACGCCGGTAGCGACAGGCATATCTTCGGCGTTCTTTACCGAAACGGTGAAGTCGGCGGTAAAAAGCGTGTTTTTCGCAATGCCGCCGGCAATAGTTGCGGTAACGGTTCCCGCAGTCGGAGCAGTCAATGTGTTGCCGGTAATGGTTGCGTCGGTGGTTCCTGCGCTTTTTACCATCCATTCAATAGATTTGTTGGTAGCGTTTTCGGGCGCCACCGTAGCCGCGAGGGTTAGCGGCTTGCCCACCTCTGCCACTGTCGGCACACTCGTGATGCCTGTTACTGCCACAAAATTGTCGCCGTTCTCTTTCTCCTTCTTGCAGCCTGTTAGCGATATGCCGACTATTGCTGTGATTAAAAATATCTTTTTCATAATTAAACGGTATTAATTTTCAACAACAAAAATCAACGCGCCCGGAGGTTGTTTTTTCATATTTTCTTCACAAAACCCCATAGCTCACGCACCGTCAGTACCATTGTAACTGACGTCATATAATAATATGACACAAAAATCGTGCCAAACGGGGGCGCTATTGCACAAAAAAACGTAGAGACGTTGCACTCAACGTCTCTACAATTTTTTAGTCTATAGTCAATAGCCCATATTTTGCAACTTCAAAAATACAAAAT
>Ga0099364_10006634_pt1 | contig 16779 bp, 16 predicted proteins | sample TergutTh196P3_FD_73070 | JGI IMG/M metagenome (GOLD analysis project Ga0099364, IMG submission 73070) | Microcerotermes parvus P3 segment gut microbial communities from Pointe-Noire, Republic of the Congo - Th196 P3 | ecosystem: Host-associated > Arthropoda: Insects > Digestive system > Gut ... | reverse complement strand
TGGGTGCCATGGGAGTCCGCTTTTCATGTGGGGAATTGCTTGCCGAACAATGTCCGTTTTGGCAGTGGTACGAAAGTAGGGTGCCAACTCCAGAACAAAACGCTCCATAAAGCGGTACGCTCCGTCAGCCTCTCGAATCTTTGCGAGACGTAACTTCACGTAATCATATGTATCTTCATTTTTTCGACGTGAACTCGGGACAGCCATTCCCATAACACTTTGAGCGGCAAGCCAGACTGACAGTCCGAAGACCAACGAGGAGGCAACGAGTATGTGGTCGTAATCGACAATGTCAAACATAGGTATTATTGTTCAAAAATCAATACTGAGAACTTTCATTCCGATACGATAGCCGATGCCGACGAGCAGAATGACGAAAAAGAGCGTCAACTGTCCGACAAAGGTTGTAAACAACAGTGCAGTACCTGCCGGATTCATAAAGTAGGCAAGTAATAGAAAAAACACAGGAAAGGCGGATAGGAGGTTGATAACCATCACACCGGTCGCCGTATCCGCTTCTAATTTGCGTTCCAAACGTTGATTTTCCAGCAGACTTTTCCGCAACCGCTCGATGGTGTCGGAAATATCGCCGCCTCGTTTTTTGTTTGTAATCATAGAGGCGGCGAAGAGAGTGAACGAGGAAAGAGCCAACCGCTTTTTTGCTTCTTCGACGGCATCGACGAAGGAACGTCCATGTCGGTATTCTCCGGCAATTCGTTTGAATTCTTTTGCCAGCGGATCAGGCGTTTCATCCGCTGCGGTCGCCACTGCCGCTTCGATGGTCAGACCGGCACGAATGGAATTGGCAATAACGGAAAGGGCGGGCAGTAATTGGTCTCGCAATAGTGTTTGCCGCCGCCGAATCAACGATTGCAGAATAACTCGCGGCGAAAAATAGAGAACACCGAGAATAGCACAAACGATGGGCCACATGCCGAGATAAAAACCGACGACGATAATTGCCGTCAAAATCAGCACTCCCCATAGCCGTTCATAAAAGACTAACACTTGCGGATCAATATGCAACTTCGCAAGTATTCTGGACATGTCTTTGATGTAGGCGGACGAAATACTGTCCCAAATTGCCAATATCGGCTTGGCGAGCAACCAAGCGCAAACGGCAAAGAGTGGCATTCCGATAAAAGGATAGTAATCAATCAATGTGGCGGTCATGGAATTGCTCATTGTACACTGCTTGCAACCCTTTGGCAAGAGTCTGCGTAAGCAAATTCGTCCGGCTACAAATAGAAGGCACCGAGATTGATCAAACCGCGATCCACAAGTACATCCATGTAACTCGGTAACACGCCGGTCGGAATGAGTTCCGCATCGTCATCAGTTTCGTTCTCGTGAAGGAACAAATCCTGTATGATGATCTCTTTCGTTGTCGGATCGATATTTCCGACCTCGGAAATTTGCGAAACACAACGTCTTCCATTCTTCATTCGGGTCAACTGCACAATCAAATCGACAGCAGAGGAAATCTGCCGATGAATAGACGCTATCGGTAAGTCGGCTGCCATCTGAACGAGAACTTCCAGACGCAGTATTACGTCAGACGACGAATTGGCGTGGATCGTCGTCAACGAGCCATCATGTCCGGTGTTCATCGCTTGAAGCATATCGAGGGCTTCCGGTCCGCGGCATTCGCCGATGACGATTCGATCCGGTCTCATTCGGAGAGCATTGCGGACGAGATCGCGGATCGTGTAGGCTCCCTTGCCTTCGGCGTTGGCGTTTCTCGCTTCCAAACCGACCAAGTGTTCCTTGTTGATTCGCAACTCGGCGGTGTCTTCCACTGTAACGATACGTTCATTGTCAGGAATAAAATCGCTCAAACAGTTCAAGAGCGTCGTCTTGCCGGTTCCCGTCCCGCCGGAAATGATAACATTACGGCGATTCAACACAGAAGCACGAAGAAACTCTGCCGCCGATTGAGACAGAGCCTTCATGCGAACCAAGTCATCGACGAGGAGACGCGATTCTGGAAACTTGCGAATCGTCAAGCAAGGTCCCGTTACGGAGAGCGGATCGATAATTGCATTAACCCGGCTGCCGTCAGCCAATCGGGCATCGACGAGCGGTCTCGATTTATCGATACTGCGATTAACATTCGCCGCAATGCGGTTGATAATGGTAATAGTCGTTTCGTCATCCAAAAAACGCCGACCCGAATTCTCGATACGTCCCGACTTTTCAATGAAAATGTGATCCGAATTGACGACCATAATTTCGGAAATCGTCGGCAACCGAAGCAGGTCTTCGAGAGGTCCGAAACCGAAAACGATGTCCTTAATGTTTTTCTTGAGGTGCCGCAGCGCAAGATAATGCCGGAACTCCAATCGGATATTGCTCTTGGATAGAATCGTCTCCCAACACTCCCAGAAATTTTTATCGACGATAGTAATTTTCTGTTCGAGTTCCTTCTGTTCGTCCGTTTTCAATACCGAAACGAGATGTTTTGCCGTTCCGATAAGTTCCGTTTCGAGCGAGCCGATGGAAGACATAAGCCGTCCCCAGTGCCGTCCCTCTTGGAGAACGCCGATGACCGGCTTGCGGGCACCGCTGGAAAGAAGTTGCAACGCCTCATCCCGAACACAATACCCGGAGAGATGATCGACAATTTTACTGCGCTGTTCCGAAAGGATGCCGTACTCTTTGGCAATGCCTTCGATATGTTTTTCGATATTCAAAAGATACACGTCATCGATTTCTTTTCCGGTGTCCGTTTTCATGTCGAGATTCATCCGTTTTAACAATTCACGGTGAATCGATGCGGAAAATTCGGAGAGTTGCCGATCCAGTTCCGCAAGGCGTGCCTGCCGGGTGATATCTTCTTTTTTGGGAAGGTCTAACGTGATGTCATACGGAAAAATGCGGATCGTTTCACTGTGATTCAACAGATAGCGGTCGCCGCCGTACAGTTGTTCCTCTCCGATGAGAAGCCCGTTGAGACTGAGAACGTGCAACTCCCAGACACCGCTCTTGCACTGCAAAATAGCGGCGTTTTCCGCGATGAACGGATTGGGCAAAACAATATCGTTCGCCGGATTCCTTCCGATTCGGATGACCGAACTGGAAATCTCCTTGCGGTATTGCCGGGCATCGGTAATGTGGTTGTACCAAACGATCATAATGTATTTTGTTTTTTCTTACCAATCCTCCCAATCGTCTTGTTCATCCGAGGGAGTTCTGGTTCTTTCCAATGAGCGGACGACGGTTGCCGGGACGAGGAATCCGATTTGCGGCGAATCCTCACGGAGCAGAACTTCCGGGATCGTGTCGAGATTCGGCAACGGCACGACGAGAGCGAGTTCGCCTTCGTTCAGACCGAGATTACGTCTCGGCGGGTCTGGAGAATCAGCAACAGCCGGTGTACTCGGCTGATCGGTCATGTCGGGTCGCCAAGCGACGATTCCAACCAAACGTAAATCGGTCGCCCCCCCAGAGTCGGTTCGGCGCGTCTTTTCATTTTCCACGATTTGGACGAGCCGCCGTGTCATCACATCGATTTTTTCCGCATCGTCTCCATCGTAAGGGATGGCAATGGTAATCGCCGACGATCCGCTGCCTTGGTCTTCGGAATCGTCGGCGTTGGCAAAGCGTCCGCCGACGGCAAGCAAACGGAAAGGTCCCAAAATGTCATAGTTGGGCAGTACATCAATGGCGGCAACGTCGGCTTGCTGAACGATTTCCCCTTGCTGAAAGGGACGAACCGCCTTGAGTCCGATGAAGGAATGGATTGCCCGCGAAGGCAAAAAGGTTTCGGTATAAACTCTTCCGCCGGGCAGTTTGATTTCACCGAGCATTGACCGCTCGATGCCCTCTCCCTGACCAATATTTTGGTTGACGATGACGTATCCTTCGGAAGGAGCCTTGCTAGTCATCCAAATGTAGTTAAGGATCGTTGCAGCGGCTGCCAAAATAAGTGCAAAAATAAAACGACCGGTAAATTTCATAGTAAGTTCCTTATGATGTTTATTGTCCTTTGAAAACTGCTAATGTTTGCAGGTTTTGGGGGGGATCGGTTGACCAAACGTTCAACGTTTGGTCGACACGCGTACATTGTACAAAAAACGGCGAAGCGGATGACGGCTCAAATTCTTTGACTGTCCAGCCGTTGCTTTTCCAAAAGCCGGTCAGTTCTTTGGACGAAATTTCGACCGAAAAGAACTGGAAGACCGGCTGTCCGTTGCGGTCCAATCGGCTGCCGACCGGCAGCGTATCGCCGGGAAACGGCAATAGGGGCAACACATCGTCTTCGGCATCGGTGTTGAAGTGCCAGCCTCCCATTGGATCGCCGAGGGCGGCGAGGTCGAGGCTGCACATAGCACTTTCGAGTGAGGTATCGTTTTCCGTTGTGAACGTTTCCGGCGGCGTTTGCAAGGTCTGGTGAAAACGCACCACGCCTTGCACGGAATAACACGCGGCGAACAGGATGACGACGATCCACGCGCCTCGGATCGCTTTCCGTAGAAACGGAAAATTGCGGTGCGGTACTGGTTCGGATTGTTCGACGGATTTTTTCTTCGGCATGGATGAGTTAATAATATACCATATTTTTTGACGCTAACCACACGAACCTTTGCGAAACAACGCTAAAAATTTGCCTTTCGTATTATTTCGCAAAATTTAGCGCGGTTCGCGTTGGAAATTTGCTACGTTGCACTCGGATATGCGTTGCCATATTTTACTCATGGAAAATTGGATAACATGTCTTTTCCAGAATCACGTATCTCCTTTTGTGCATCTAAATCGAGTTGTTCTTCTCTTAACTTTTGGAACTCGCCGATATTATCTACAATAAAAACATCTTTCGCGTTTTCCGGTTTCTTGCGGTCTTCTTCTGACATGCCATTGACTTTATCAACGATGTTCTTAAATACATCGGGATAATCCACTCCATTGAAGTCCCTCGAGTTTATCAAACTTTCCAATGTCGTGGACTCAAGCCCCGGAGTTTGTGCTAATTTTCCCGATAGCGAGTTTTTGAGGTTTTCGATATTCCTTTCGTGTTTTGGGATTTCAGACTCGGCTTGATCTATACTCTTTTGGATTTCTTTTCGCCCCACCTCTATGGCATCATCAGCGGCTTTTTCGCTTTCTTTTTGCATACGCTCAATATCCTTCTGGTCGATGCCTGTATCTTTTTTTCCTTGTTCGAACCCCGAAAGGAATTCATTAAGAGCACGTTCCAAATCTGAGAGAAATTTCGCAACCAGCCCCTTTAAGGCATTACCGTACAATCGACGCACAGGTTCTTTTCTGTGGAAGTCCGTATTTTCAAATGCCTTGACTTCACGCCAGTCCCAAGTCCCGACATATAACAAATGCTTGGACTGTGCTGAAAGTCCCCACTGATCGAACATCGGTATGCCGGAATGGATCGAGGCAGACTCTTCAAGTACCGTAGGAGGATTGGCAGACGCACTAAAATCAAATGGCTTGGTGCGTGCTGTTTCATTTCGTTTTTTCCACGTGTTATTTCGGCATTGTACATCCAGGTCTATCATCGTCATAAATGCAACGATTGCATAGACCGCCGCCGCAAAAAGAATGACGAAAATCGGCAGTACCATCACAAATTCCAAGGGTGCGACTCCGCACCGACACAAGTGAGGGTGATGACGAAATCTGCGGCAATGGTGATGAGCGGGTAACATAAAAGTTCAGTGCGTTATTAGTTGGGTATGTTTTAATATCCAGTCTTGTTCTTTTTCGATTTGTGCGAGTCTTGCTTTTGTAATAGGAACCAGTTTTGCTTGCCAGTTGACAGATGCTTTGGCTTCATCACGCAAGTCAATACTCCCTAAAAACTTATACGGAAGAAGCGGATTTGGTCCTTTGAAGGGCTTTGTAGATTTCCACTCTGGTGCTTTGACGGGATAGTTCCACTGCAATGTATCCCAACCCGTATTGGCTTGAACCATGCCGGATGATCGCGACAAATCTATCCCGTTTCCTGCATAGAACATTGCTTGCGCATAAGCGACATCCCCTTTGGAATCGTTACGTGAAAAAAGCGTGGGAGAGAATAGCGGCTCACGTTTTTTGCCTTCCACACGAACGACGACCGAAAAAAGGGCTTCCGCCCGCTGCGCATTGCTCACCCAAGGTTCTTTTCCTTTTTGTTGTGGAGTCATGTCCGCAAGAACAAGCATGTGTGCAGGAGAACGATATTTTCCCTTTCCATTACGGATACAATGAGATTCGTTAAGTGTATAGCGATAAGTCCAGTTCGTAAAATACGTAGAGAAATTCGAAATGTTAATTCGATTCCAAACAGCGCCGTCTCTTGCCCATTCACGAATTCCTGCCCGCATGGAGTCAACGTAAGGATACGTCGCTCTAACCCACTGGCTTTCTGCTTCCGCAGATGTGTCAAATTCTTCGAGTTTTTTTCGACTCGGATTGTCTTTAAGCCCCTCATCATCCACTGTAACTAATTTAATGCCAAAAGCCCTTTGGAGTTCATTCAATAAATTTTTCAAAGCTCCCTCGCTCACACCCAAGGCTTTCAAAATCGGTTTTAGTATGAAACCGGCGTAGTTCAGTATCTTTCCAATCCAATTCGTTATTTTTTCAGCAGTCTCGACAAGACTCAAGAGTTTTTCAATTAGGTTTGGTTTTTGATCATTACCCCAGTTTGGAAAACCCGGTTGGGCTGGTCGTCCGGTTGCCTTGATTTTATCAACGACCAGTGGCAGAACACCCGTCTTTGTGCCGCCGGGATAAATCTCCACACTTTGCAACAGGTAATGAGATTTAATTTTTTGCAACGAGTCTTCAATGGGCTTTTTCAACAAGGGAGTATTCGAGGAAATACCCGCAACTTGTTCGGCATACTGGCTTAACAGAGGCAAACCTTCTCGAATTATTGGCTTTATAATTGGAGCAGCCGCTATGACTCCAAATGTCATTCCCTTGATAATAACTCCTTCCCATATAATGAATCCAATCTGAACATTAGCCAGCCCATGAATCCCCCACCCAACGAATTTCAGCCAAGCCAAAGGGGGAACGTTACCAGCCAACTCGCAAGCACTACCAACGCATTTGAAACGTAAGCACTCCACATATTTGGCTTTGAGTGTAATTTCCGCTTCAAGAATTGCTGCTCCGCACCTTCTATATTCGTTGTTTTCATAAACCAAAAGTTGTTTTGCCCACATGAAAAACCGTTCGTCGATTGCCCCGATTATGGGATTTCCTGATTTGGTGAATTCTTTTAGTGGTGTGTTCGTCCACACATCAATGGTCGTATCAAGAGTCTCTTCAATCTTCGGACATTCGCTTCGAGGTATCCAATCTTTTCGACTATCCGCCTCCGGTCCTCCCATCGCTTCCAGAATAACGATGTAAGCGGTCAATTCTCCCATCATGTGGTTGAGCGTACAGACAGTATTCATTCCGCGTGCCATCCAAACGGCTGAAGAATAAGCGGCAGCGTCGGCAGCCATCTGGAGACGCTGCTTCTGCACAATCTCATTGCCGATGTTGCCGACCATGCCGATCAAGACCGCCAAGCCGAGAATCACAATGCCCGCCGAAAAAACCAACCCGCCCCGCTCGTCACGATGAAAAGAAGAACGACCGCCCACGCCGTAAGGCACCGTCGAATCGTCAAACAGGATTTTTAATAACCGTTCTTTCATTTTGTTGCCGTTGCGTAATTTATACCGAGCGATCCCGCGGCGTTCATCGGACATTCCGTCAGCAGTGCCGCCTTCGATTGAATCGGAAGGCAAACGACCTTGACACCGTTGATAGTTTTTACCTCGCCGCCCAAAAGTCTGCCGACGTAAGGAAGCAAAAACGGGGCTTGGTACGTTACCGTCGCTTCAATGTCCTTTTCCCAAATTTTGCCGCTGCCGACAGATTTCAGCAACACCGATACCGCCTGATCCGCATAATTGTACTTGTTGATAATGTAGTCGTCCCGGAGTCCGCCCTTGCCCTCGGTATAATCTTTGTACGCTTTGAGGTAAGCATTTGCCGCTGTCGATTGCGACGTACCCTTGCCCGGATGCATACCGCTGGCAAAAGGTACCATCGCTTGCACCGCCGCTTTCTTCGCCATCCCCCAGGACGTGAGCGTGAGATCATTTACCCGATCATTCGGTTTTTCAACGGTCGTCCAGACAATCGCCGACCTTGCGGCGGCGAAGGCGGCGTACATCGTTCCCATCTTGGCAACGAGCATGAACGTCGCTTCTAGAATCAGTGCGATAATCAACACGTAGATCGGAAAGACCATCGCAAACGACAGGGAGTAGGCTGCTCCGCTTTCGCCTCGGAGAAGTCCCCGAAGTTTGCCTTGCCAGTCCCGAATCGGTATCTTACTCAACGTCCGCAGACCATAGACCGTCAGCACCAGAAAGAGCGCAACGGAAGCGATCCAGACGAGCCAGATCGTCTCGACGGAGCGAAAGTATTCCGCAAATTCCGGTGAATATTGGTAAGGTGTCATAATATAGCCCAACCGACCGTTGCGGTGATAAACTCGTGCAACGCCGTGAATGCTCGAATCATTAATTGTAACGAAATAAACGCCAAAGGGAATACGACCGCCAGTACCATGACGTAATCGAGCGTTACCATTCCGCGTCGGGGGATTTTACGATAGTGTTTTTTCATTTTTGGCTTGTTTTTTTGACGCGAAATACGCTAAAATACCGCGAAACATCGCTAAATTTGCGGTTCGCATTGTTTCGCGAAAGGTTCGCGTGGTTAGCGTCAAAAAAATTAACGTGAATTGACAATACGATCAACAGTTGCTTTGGGATAATGTCCGAAATTGACTAACAGTCCAAGTTTCAATCGAGACATTTTCAGATAGTTGAGAACTTGGGCTTTGTGTATCGGAGCAATATCTTGGACGGCTTTCAATTCTAAAATGATTGTGTCATAACAGACAAAGTCGGCACGATAAGTTTGTTCAATCAGTTCTCCCTTGTAATAAAGTCGGAGTTCCTTTTGAGCAGCAAAGGGAACGGAGGCAGAGTGAAGTTCTCTCGCCAAACATTCCTGATAGACCGCTTCAAGAAAACCACTGCCGATCTCCCGATAAACAGCGTAGATTGCTCCTTGAATACAGTAACACTCTTTTTCGTACAGTAGGTCTGCCATAAGTTGTTTTTTTGACGCGAAATACGCTAAAACACCGCGAAACATCGCTAAATTTGCGGTTCACATTGTTTCGCGTGGTTAGCGTCAAAAATCGAAATTCACTCAAAAAAGGCACGAACATACGGAACGCTCGTGATAACAATTCCGATCAAAAAACTCGGTGCCATGGGAAAAGGCTCCCGAAGGAGGGCTTTCTGTTCTTCTGACAGCGGTGCAATCCAAAGCGGTACGAAAAAATGACCAATGCGATGATAAATCGTCTTGGCAACGAACAGCGGTCCACGCCTCCAAATCAGGAGAGTCGTTGCCAGTACTCCGGCAACGACAAAACTGACGAGGACGGCAATGATTCCTTTTTCGACTCCCAGAGCGGCACCGATGACTGCTCCCAATTTTGCGTCGCCTGCTCCGCCGGTGTTGGTCAGGTAGGGAATCGCCGTAATGGCGAGGCAAATGGCTGCACCGGCAAGGGCATAGCCTACCCCGACGGCTCCCAGCCTTTCGTTTCCCCAGCCCAGTGAGGCAAAGGCGTTGAGCAGTATCAGGCAGGCAAACGTCGGGTACGTTACCGCATTGTAAATCCTCCGCCAACGGATGTCCGTGTAGGCGGAAAACAACGCGGCGGCGAACAGTAAAGCCCAGGCGACGCTGGCGGGCGGCATCGAAAAATCCATCGGCGAGATCGTTCTAAATCCGAAACGTCAAACAAGGTTGCAAACACTCTGTTGCGTTCACACTGCTAGTGCTGGTCGGCAATAAGCCTTTCATCCGCCGCCCATAGTTGTAGTACCAGTAGGTAGTAAGCCTTTCATCCAGCTGATAATCTGATTTCCAGTCGTAATCAAGACAACAACAACCATCGCAGCGACGGCGAGGAGCATAACGGTGCTAACAGTATCTTGTCCTTGTTCGTCTTCGTGGAAGCGGTGTAACGCCTGTAAGGCGTTTTGGAATACGGTTTTCATAGAGGTTCTTTGTAGAAATGATTTTCCCGCATTATCTCTAAAAATTGGGTTTTGTCAACAGGGGGAGCGTGGATTTTGTTTTTTAGGATTCCGCTTCCCCTTGAAATCTTGACCGGTTGTTGTTAAAATTATCGCGTGACTTCGCTGGACTTGCCTGCCGAGTATTTGACACAAGTTTTTGCAAAAAAACGCCCTCTAACAATCCGAACATTGAAACAATGACTCAATTGGTTGATTTAACTACTTTGGCGAAACATGAAAGTGAAAGTGTTGAGTGGAAAAAACATGGCGATGACTTGAATATCGCACAGTCAATTGCCAAAACTATTAGTGCGTTTGCAAATGATATTGCAAACACCGGCGGCGGTTATGTTGTATGTGGAGCAGAGGAAAGCAAAGATGAATATGGTTTCCCTAAGGTTATATTTAACGGTTTGACTTCAACACGTTTTCAGGAAATAGAAAATACAGTTTTAGCACTGTGCCGTGACAGGGTTTCGCCGTCCATTATACCAAGGGCTGTTCCACTTGAAAACCCGGCAAACCCCGCAACAAAAATCCTTGTTTTTGTTGTTCATGCTACAAACGATGCGCATACGTTCCGTGACGGCACCAAAAATCTTTATTACGTTCGGAGTGGGCGGCATACGGTTGAAGCCAGGAATGGCATACTCCGCGAATTGTTAGAGAGAAAAACAAGAAAAACACCGTTTGATCAGGTGGTTAATCAGGAGGCAACATCAGAAGACATTGATCTCCCCTATTTTCGCGATCAATTATCTGAAATGCGGTTGTTGTTCCCCGATAAATCTCTCGAAGATTATCTTTCGAGTAAAGAACAAATAGCCGAGTTTGTATTACCGCTTTTCGGAAAATTGTCGCTAGAAGAACAAGACCGTCCACGTAATTTTACGCTTTTGATGTTTGGCAAAAAGAGAACTATATCCCATTTGTTTACCAATTCATATACGATTTTTTCTGTTTATCCAGGAAAAGACCGCAGTGAGCAACATGCAGAACGCCATGAATTAACAGGACCGATCATACTCCAAGCCGTAAGAGCCATCGATTTATTAAATCTTCAATGTAATACCGTTTATGATAAATCAAGCGACAAACCCAACCAAAGAAAATATCCTGACCGGGCAGTAAAAGAAGCCGTTGTTAACGCGATAGTTCATCGTGATTACGAAATATCAGAGCCTAACCAGATAACTGTGTTTTCTGACCGAATCGAAATTAAGTCAATAGGATCGTTACATTGGGGAGTCAACAGAGGAAAATTTCTCGAGGGCAAATCCAGTGCAAAGTGGCGGAACCAAACGTTTGCTTATCTTTTTAGCAAACTACATCTTTCACAATCTGAAGGACAAGGGATCCCCACTATATTCCGAACAATGAAAGAAGAGGGTTGCCCGCCTCCAAGATTTGAAATTGAAGAAGACAGTGTTACGTGCATTTTACCTGCCCACCCACGGCATGCGCTAATGAAAAATATCGCAACAATCGACGAAAACATTAATTTACGGAGATTCGATGTCGCCTATGACGAGATCATATCTTTATTGGAACAAGACCCATATAATTACCGCCTGATCGACCTCTTATGTGAGGTTTGCCATTTTCTTGGCACTCCAGAGCACCTTGTCGGTTTTATGAGGAAATTTAAGATTTCGTTTCAGGAACTAACTCCTCATACCCTTATCAGCATTGCTGACCTTTTGTTCTCGAAAGAAAAAACCACCGAGATGGCGGAATTAGCACAATACATCAGCCAAAATGCTTCGATTGCAACTTTGGAGTTGCGTGATATTGAAAAAGCGGTCATCGCACTGAATCGTCTGAGAAAAAAAGAGGAAGTTATTGATTATGTGGAACGTGTTTTTCGCGAAAAACCAACTTTTAAGAATAGTCACGTTTTATTGCAAAATCTTGCAAGAGCACAAATTGATAGAGCGAAAGATTCTATTGAGACCGCCAAAGATAGGCATGCCACATCGGAACGAAAGGCTAAAGCGTGGGATTATGTTCGCAAAGTATTAGATGAGGCGGATCGTCATCTTAACCTTGCATTAGATCATTGTCCTAGCGAAAGTGCCCGTGAATATATTCTTAAAGACAGAGATTACCTTGAAAGTTTGAAAAAAATTGCCCAAAAGCCAACGAACAAAAAGCATCATGGTGTCTGGCGAAAGCCGAAAGAAAAGCCGAGACAGTTTTAATCGCTCTTCGGGCAAAATTCAAGAAAGTTCCCAAGCGAATTGAGATAGCAATTCGTCGGATGACCGGTTCGACTGCCCTGGTTCTTGGATTGCCCAAGCCGCAATCTGTCAATCGCTAGACGAGTTTGCCGAAATGCTAAAATAAGTCTCAATCTGGTCGCATCCTGAAATTTTTGACACTGGACAGAAACGTTTGCTTCCAAATTTAACACACCGCCAACACCCACACGAGCGAACCAATCAGAACAATTATGGAAAACAACGGAAATTCGCCACGGTACGAAAACCGGATAACGCCCCCGATTATCAAGAGGAAAAGGGCGGCGAGCCATCCGAAAAACAAAAAGGAAATAAGCATGACTATCAAGTCCGTATGAAACGGGGCGGCATCCCAAAGGTGATGACTCAAACAGCAGATAAGCAACACAATTCCGATGCTGTACACCGTTGAAACGGCAATCAAGGTAACCAAATAGAACCGCTGCGAAGTGTGCCAAACTTCTGGAAGGCACTGCGGGAGCAACCAATGTTCGGGGATAATCGTTCCCAAAACTCCAATGATGACGGCAATCAGCAAAAAGCCGAGCGGCGGTTGCCGGTTGCCCCTTTGGATGCAAACGATGACGAGAAGAATCAGCAGATAGAATCCGTACCATAGCGTCAACATGACTGCCGAATCCAGAGTCTTCGGTTCATCCATGAAAAAGCGAAATTTGAGAAAAAGTGCCGCAATCGTTGCCGCACTTGCCAATTCCAGAAAAAGATACTGGCGGCTGATCGGGACACGGCAGAAGCGGCAGCGTCCGCCAACAAGCACATATCCAATTATCGGCAGATTGTCGAGCCATCGGAGTGTTGACCCACATTTGGGACACATCGACGTACTTGTCCAGAGGTTGAAGCCTCGCGGCAGTCGATAGACCAAAACGCCCAAATAACCGCCGTACACAGTACCGAGGAAAAGCATCCAAAGAAAAAGAAGGGCGGTCATGCAACTGGCGGAGTCTTCTTGAAAAAATCAAGGCAAGAGACTAAAATTATCGCTGTTTATTGTAATCTGAAAGGTTTTCGGTTTCAAGTTCCGTTCTGTTTTTATGAGTTCCAAAGCGATTTTTACCGAGTCGATCCGGCACTTTCTCGCACCGGTGATCACATTATTGGACGATGCCGATGTCTCCGAAATCATGGTCAACGGTCCGAATACGGTCTATTTTGAGAAGTCCGGCAGACTCTTTTTGGCAGAAAACCTTTCTTTTCCTTCGGAAAAGGCACTCATGGCGGCGGCGGTCAATATCGCCCAGTTTTGCGACCGACGAATCGGCGGAGACCGGCACAGCATGGATGCCCGACTGCCGGACGGTTCACGAGTCCACGTGATCGTGCCCCCCTGCGCACGCAGCGGTGTTACACTGACCATCCGAAAGTTCAAAAAATCGACTTTCGATCTCAAACAACTCGTCGCTTGGAATTCTATCACGTCCGAGGTTGCCGAATTTCTCAAAATCGCTGTTCGGCTTCACAAAAATCTGATCGTATCCGGCGGCACGGGAAGCGGTAAAACCAGTTTGCTCAACGCTCTATCGACGGAGATTCCCGATCATGAACGCATTGTCGTCATCGAAGACAGTTCCGAATTACAGTTAAATCAACCGCATACAGTTTATCTGGAAGCCAAGCCGCCGCGTCCAGACGGTACCGGTGCCGTTTCGATCCGCGATCTTTTTGTCGATTCGCTCCGAATGCGTCCTGACCGAATCGTCGTCGGTGAAATCCGGCGCGGCGAAGCACTCGATTTAGTCCAGTCGATGATTTCGGGACACGACGGCTCCATGACGACGGTACACGCCAGTACCCCGCATGATGCCGCCGTTCGACTCGAAACGCTCAGTATGATGAGTGATGTGTCGATTCCCGTCCACGTCGCACGAACACAAGTGGCTTCCGCCATTCATTTGGTCGTCCAAGTGTCACGGCTTCCCGATGGTTCCCGACGAGTGATAGAAATCGCCGAATGTTGCAAATTGGACAAGAACGGAAACTACCGCTTCCGCCCCATCTACGTCTTTGAACGAACCGGCACGGACGAGCAGGGCAAAATCGAGGGAAAATTGTGCCGGTCAGGTCGCCCTCTGTCATTCCGGGAAGTTCCCAGAATGGAAGGTATGGCAGATATCATCGTCGAAACAGAAGGCGTGTTCGATAGATAGCGGACAATGCGGGTAACAATAACGAAAATGCGGCTTGTAGTAGTACGCCGCAAGGAAAAGAAAACAAAAGGGAGAAAACAAAGGGATTTTGTCCCGGTAAATGTCGATGTAGGACTCTGTACCAATGAGGGTCAATTACAATTAAACACAGGAGGTGCCCCCGTTTACTTTCCGCATTTATAATTGATCCTCAGAGGACATAATGTCATTAGCAACACGAGTGCTTGCCGGTTTTGCCCTTGCAGTATTTCTGCTCTCTGGTTATTCCAATGTTTTTGCTGCTGAAAGAACCAAGCAGACAAAACCGAAGGGGACTACGCTTCTCGGATTTTTTGGGTTGCAACCCTGTCCGCCTGTCCAGCGGTGGGGTTCAGAATCGAGTGTCCCGGAGTTGTCCACTCACCGATACAATGGTCTATCGACTGAAGGATACCGCACATATAGTCAACCCAACGAACGTGGCGGAACGTCGCCGAGCGGAGACCGCACCGGTGGCTATCGGCAGGGGAACGATACCTCGGAATCATCCTTTCCCGGACAGAATGGTTCATCGTCCAACGGTTCACGTACCGACAGCCAACGCCTCTTTGCCGGAGGCGGTGTTACCCCCAGAGGTGCCGCTATCGGTATGGAAACCTTTGGTGACTCCTTCGGCTCGCTCGGCGGTAACCAAGGAATCAAAGGGAGTGTTGGGTATGCCGTTTATGGCGGGGAATGGTACGACACCTTTAATGGTAGCAGGGGGCAAATGTATGAAGGCGAAGTCTATTTGAAGGTGGTGAGTTCTGGAGTAGCATACGCGGAAGTTTTCGGCGAATTTACTGGCACGATACCAACCTCGTCGAATCCAGTATCAGTATTCCGTCTCGGGGAACCAAGTGCATTAGATCCTTGCAGTCATGATGTCATTGATATAAAAGTCGATGCAAGTGCTTACGCCAGTAGTCAGCTAGGCATCAGCACAGGAGTTACCTTCAACCAAGCGGCATCTACGGCTACTGGGGTTTACAGTCCCTCCCAATATTCCCATGGTGTTCTCGAAGATGCCCGGTTGGTTTACAACTACGAGATTCCTTCGGCATCGCTCGTTCAGTATGCATTGGGGCGTGTGAAGATTTCGGAGAACATGAGTCCCATCCCGCAGGATCGCTTGATTTTCGATTACAGTTTCTTCAAAGGAGTGCCTTTGGCCGACCGCAAGAGCGACGTACATCGGTTCACGCCGGGATTTGAAAAGACATTGTTCAGGGAAAAAGCCTCATTTGAAATGCGGTTCCCGATGGGCGTAACGATCAACAACACCCGTTACACTGGCGGGGGAACTGACTTGAGCAGTGCCGAGTTCGGCGATATTACGATGTACCTCAAAGGGTTACTGTACCAAAACAAGAAGTTCGCCCTGTCCGCCGGTCTCGGTCTGACGGTTCCCACTGCCGATGATATAGGACTCTATAACGCACTCACCGGAGACAAGATCATCGGTATTAAAAACGAAACTGTTCACCTGATGCCGTTTGTCGGGATGTTGTGGACTCCGAATGACAAGTGGTTTGCTCAGGCTTTTGCTCAATGGGATGCTGATGCCAACGGGAATGTCGTGAGTTTTCGGGACTTTGGTACTGGACAAATGACTCGCGGTAGCTGGCGGTCAAGAGACTTGACTTATCAATACTTGAGTGTCTCGGTCGGTCGTTGGCTTTACAAAAACGAGCATAAACGTAGCGGACTTACGGCAATGAACCTAATGGGGGAACTCCATTGGACGAAATCGCTCGATTACGGTCGTGATGTGAGATTTGAAGACTCGGCAGGAAACTCAATGACGATGGGCAGTTTTGGACAAGGAAGCAACGTATTGAACATGACGGTCGGTTCTCGCATGGTTTTCGGTCAACGTCATAATGTCGGTCTTGCGTTTTGTACGCCGTTGACTAAAGGAGACGGCAGACGGCAGTTCGACGGAGAATTTCGCTTGACCTATAATTTCTACTTTTGATATACTCCGAACGGCATGAAATGGGGTAGTTTTTATGCCTGCCTTTGTGGTAAGGCTTCCGCCAGAAAGTGATATACCGCAAACAGGAGCCAAAGTCATTTTTTCTTTGCGTCCCTTGCGCACTTTGCGGTTAAATCTTTTTTCACCGCAAAGCAATTGTGTTTCCGTCAAGGGGGGTTAGGCGGAATTTTGGACTTTTTGCAGGAGTTTATTTTCCCATTTGACACCATTTTTGACCAGTGAATGAGCAATGATGAGCA
>Ga0099364_10006633_pt1 | contig 16779 bp, 18 predicted proteins | sample TergutTh196P3_FD_73070 | JGI IMG/M metagenome (GOLD analysis project Ga0099364, IMG submission 73070) | Microcerotermes parvus P3 segment gut microbial communities from Pointe-Noire, Republic of the Congo - Th196 P3 | ecosystem: Host-associated > Arthropoda: Insects > Digestive system > Gut ... | reverse complement strand
CGATCGCATAATAGACGCAAGCGTATCAACCCAAATGGCAAACACCACAGAGCTGTTTAAGAATACCTGACATCGTCCCGCCCTCTCCGTCACGCCACGGCGTGACACCTCTCCCAGAGGGAGAGGCAAGGTGACACACAGAATTTGTATGGAAGATCCTTGGCTCTCCCTTTGGGAGAGCTGTCGGCGGCAACGCCGACTGAGAGGGCTTGAACAATTAAACTATCGGAGGTAATCTGTTGACCGCTTTTCTTGAAATGCAGGATCTTATAAAGAGATCCGAAACGGTTAGCCATATAGGCAAAATAGAAAACGTAGTCGGAATGACCATCGAGTGTTCGGGAAGCAAGGCGAGCATAGGCGACATAAATACAATATCGAGCGACAATGGGACACGGCAGGTTATGGCGGAGGTAGTAGGGTTTAAGAACGACAGAATTATACTGATGCCATATGAAAATATAAGCGGATTATCAGCGGGAGATTTTGTGCGTAATACAAATATGCGGCTCAAGATACCCGTGGGAGATTTTCTGCAAGGCAGAATAGTGGATTCTATGGGCAATCCCATAGACGGCAGAGGAAGTTTTGATCACATAGAAGAGCGGTATTTTGTCGAAAGCACAATCGTAAATCCTCTCACCCGTCCCCCGATAAGGGAACGGATGGATTTTGGAATAAAGGTTATAGACGGAACACTCAGCATAGGAAAAGGACAGAGAATCGGGATTTTTGCAGGAAGCGGCGTTGGAAAAAGCACGCTGATGGGCATGATAGCCAAGAATGTCCGAGCCGACATAAATGTGATTGCCCTGGTAGGAGAGCGCGGACGTGAGGTGCGCGAGTTTCTTGAGGAAGACTTAGGCGAGGAAGGTTTGCGGCGTTCGGTGCTTGTGGTGGCGACATCAGACCAGCCTGCAATGCTTAGAATGAAATGCCCGCTGGTTGCAACGGCGATAGCCGAATATTTCAAGGATCAGGGCAAGGATGTACTGCTGATGATGGACTCTCTCACCCGTTTTGCTATGGCACAGCGTGAGATAGGGTTGGCGGTAGGAGAACCCCCCGTAGCAAGGGGATACACGCCGTCGATATACGCAGAGATGCCCAAGCTGCTTGAGAGAAGCGGAAACTTTGAACAGGGGTCAATCACGGGGGTATACACCGTCCTTGTCGAGGGTGACGATACCAACGAACCGATAAGCGACACGGTGCGGGGAATACTTGACGGGCATATAGTTTTATCGAGAAAATTAGCACATAGGAATCATTATCCCGCAATCGATGTAAACTCAAGTGTGTCACGTCTGATGAATCTGATAGTATCTCAGGAGCATCTCGATACGCAGGGAGCCATCCGAGACATACTGAGCGAATATAACGAGAACGCAGACCTTATCTCGATAGGAGCATACAAACCGGGACTGAATCCGAGACTTGACCATGCTGTTAAAAAAATAGACAGCGTGAATGCCTTCTTAAAACAGGGTACTGCCGAAAACTTTTCTTATGACGAGACGGTCGGAATGATGAAATCTCTTTTAAAATAGGAGTTATTGTATGTATGAAAAAGTTTAAATTTTCACTCGACACCGTGCTTGATTATAAAAACATGATACTTGACGAATTAAAAAGAGAGCATGGTTTGTTAATAGCCCAGATAGTACAAAAAGAGGCGGAAATAGCAGCAATGGAGAATGAGTGCAAAAACACCAACGACGAATTTAACCGCCAAAAATCGATAGGAATATCTGTGCCGGACGCCATTAGTTTTAAAAGACGAATCCATGTGCTCCATGCTAAGATAAAAGAGGAATACATCATACTTGAAGAGATGCAGAAGAGAGAGGCGTTAAAGCGTCAAGAGGTAGTAGCGGCCAAGGTTGAGACATCATCGATAGACAAGCTCAAGGAAAAGCATCTTGCCGAATATAACAAAGCAGTAATGAAATCGGAGGAATTGTTCATAGAAGAATTTGTATCGAACCAGAGAGCGGCAATGGCAAGAGCGTAGCGGTATATGGAGGTGGTTGAAGATGAAAGCAATTACCACAATCGAGCAAGAGGTTAATCAAATCCGTCTTGCTATATATGAGAAGATAAAAGACATGACACCTGCACAAGTCACCGAGTATTACCGCAAGAGCGGCGAAGACACCGCCAAGAAATACGGTTTTAAAATAATCGCAAGTGCGAAAGAAGCCGCACAATTATAAAAGGCAGGGAGAATGTAACCCACAACAATTTGGATCATTATTCCGGATTTATCCGGGTTATGATATATCTTAATAACAAAGGAGGTGAATGAATGAATGGGTGAAGTGCAATTTGCTCCGAGTATAATTCAAACGCTGATCGGAACCGCAGGCATTACCGCATCACACGAGGGTGAATCCCAGGGATTTGCGGAAATAATGCAGACGATGATGAAAGAGGCGGAGGGAACGATACTACAGAGCAAAGCTAAGCTTGCCGAAAAGAGCGCACCCGATCAACCAGAGCAACAGGATCCTGTAGGACATGACCAAGTTGACATGGCGGAGTTTGTTTACCCGGGATACATAGCCGGCTACATACAACCGCAGATAGTTGACTATCAACCCCCGGAAGAGACAATCAGTCTGATAAAGGCACCGCAGACCGATGATTCCGAGCACCAAGACACACCGAACGGAACACAGGTCAAACAACCGCCGCAGACAGCCCAACCACCGCCCGTGCAAACGGGTCAGATACCGGAACAGGATCAAGAGCGGACAGAAGTCTTCGTGCAGAACCCCGCACCGATGGAAGCTAACGAGATTCCCAAGACGCAGGAAGGAATCCTGAAAGCACAGACAGAGCAGGAGATTCCCAGGACACAAGAGGGAATCCCAAAAGCACAGACCGAGCAGGAGATTCCCAAAACGCAGGAAGGAATCCCAAAGACACAAACGCAGATACAGACATCAGAGAAGACAGACATTCCGCAGATGGAAAATCGGACAACGCAGACAGATCGGCAGCTACCGGAAACTGATATTCCAAGACAAACGCAGGCAGAACCGCATGAGGCGCAAACAACGATTCCGACAACTATGACCGAGGTAACGGTCACAAGCTCAGAAATGCGGACAGAATGGCAGACACACTCGGCGCCGATAGCAATATCGGATACAGAAGACACCGAGAATCCGGAGATAAGGGATCAACAGGCAGATAATGCTCAGTCCTTTATCAATCGAACCGACAAAACCCAGCAAACCGATACCGGAAAGATACAACTGTATAGATCGCATAGAGGGTTGCCTAATGACAGAACGACCGAGCAGGCAGATGCTCAAACCGGTACGCGGATACCGGAACAGAAGGAAATAATCCCAATGTCCGGAATGCAGACAGGGCATACCGCGGGACCAAACCAAAACCACACAGAAAGACCGATAATACAAATCGAATGGGATAATGAATTTATATTAACGGAAATAACAACGGGTTTGAACCAAGGAGTTCAGACAAAAAATCTTTCGCAGGATACGATTCAGCATGAATCGGCCGATATGCGAAAAGAGACATCACCGCAGATCACGCAAAGACCGGAATCAATGCCGGAACCGAACAGGGAACCAATATTCCAAACCAAGACAGAATCAATCTTCTACGCTAAGGCCAATACAGAATCAACATTCCAGACGAATGAAGAAACAACATTCCATGCGAATGAGGAATCAGTACCGGAGGCAGAGAACAGGACATCGCTCAGGACGGAATACGGGACAACGGCAGATACCGAAATCGAGACGAAATCTGAGACCGGAAACAATATACCATTTACACAATCTCAGACCATCGCCGAGAAAGAAACTGCGGTACAAAAATCCCAACAACCGACAGTCAGGCAGACAGAGACACAGCCGACAAAGGCAGACGCTATGACCGAAAAAAGCGAGACCAAGCCATTAGAGACTGCCAAGCAAACCGCCGAGACTCCTACGCAGGAAAAGGCGATCACAACTCCGCAGCAATCGGCACCGATGCCGATGGCACAGACTGTCCTCTCTAACACAGACACGGTTTTCGTAAGGGTTGGAGACGGAGCTAACATTCTATCGGAGGGATTCGCAGAGACGGCAGCCGAAAAGATTATCTACAGCGCCCAAAACGGAATAGAACAGTTTGAAATGCAGCTGAATCCGAGGGAACTGGGTAAAATCACAATCAACATCACATTCCAAGCGGGAAAAGCTATTGTAACTATGATTTGTCAGAACCAAAGGGCACAATCGCTTTTGGGGTTGCACACCGAAAGCATAAGGCAAATTGTTGAGGAAAACACAGGTAACAAGACTACAATCCTCACGCAACAGGAAGAAAACCCGTGGAACAAACAGGATAATCTCGATGGCAGAAGCAATGGCAGACAAAGACAGCAACAGCGTGAAAGCAAACCTAAGCAGGAAGAGGTCTCAGACTTTATGAACAGGCTCAGATTGGGAATGCTGACAGCGGTTAATGAATGACATCAGTAAAAAATTATTTTGGAAGGAGTGCTTTGAAAATGCCCGCAAATGCAGTAGGCAATGACCTTGCGTCAATGTTTATTAAGCAAACTCAGGTAAATCAGAAAAAGAGCAACAGTTTGGGGCTTGACGATTTTGTAAAGCTTATAGCGGCACAGATTCAGAACCAGGACATGATGAACCCCCTTTCGGATACTGAGTTTTTGGCACAGATGGCGCAATTTTCAGCATTGCAAACACAGCAGGACATAATGAGCCTCAATCTCACAACCTATACAGTAGGACTTATCGGTAAGGATATTACGGTTGCCCGTATAGATAAGCAATCAGGTGCACTGATCAGCAAAACGGGAGCTGTTACGGGAGTAGGTCTTTATGACGGAGAACCGGTCATCTTTATAGGAGACGAGCGATACTCACTGGGCGAGATAATGATTGTAGGCAGACCTCCAAACTCTGACGTTACACCGGAAGCGGAAGACACAACAAAAGCGGACGAAACACCGCAAACAAACAACAATACACCAATCGCAGACAGCGAATCAAAGACAGACACAGATGACACAGACGGAACCGATAAAGACGGAGAATAACTAAGTTGCACAGGTTATTAAGTCTTTTTTACAGCAAAGGAGTGATAATGAAATGGCTGAAGTGTTTAACGACATAAATAGTTTAAGACTAGGCAGAATAAACAACGCACCTAACCTGAATCCCGGCAGAATAAGCAATACCGGGCGTAAGGATGCTACAACGGCAAACTTTGGAACCATCCTAAAGGAGCAGCTGGACAAAAACAGCAAATTGCAGTTTTCCAAGCACGCTCAGGAACGGATAGGTCAGAGAGGAATCGATGTTAGCGAAACCCTTATGGATAGTCTCGAAAAGGCTGTTTCAAAAGCAAGGGACAAAGGAGCACGGGATGTTGTGATTTTCGATGCGACCAACGCATTTATCGTGAATATCCCTAACAACATGGTAATAACAACTATGGGCGGAAATGACATGAAGGAAAACATTTTTACCAATATTGACAGCGCCGTAATGATATAGCCGGACCATTTATGGAGGCTTCCGCTGTTTTTACGAATAAAAACAGCATTCACGGCGTAAATTGAAAGGAGTATTTTTTATAAATGGTTAGATCAATGTATGCTGGTGTGGCGGGTTTACGCGCACACCAAACAAAAATGGACGTTATCGGTAACAATATCGCTAACGTAAATACAAACGGCTTTAAAGCCGCGAGGGCAGCTTTTAAAAGCGCGCTCTATCAAACAAGAACAGCTTCTACAGACCCAGTTGGCAACTTTGGAGGAAAAAACGCATCCCAAATCGGATACGGAGCAGCCGTTAATTCCATCGACGTAATGCACACTCAGGGTGCTTATGCTCCTACAGACAGTCCTCTCGACTGTTTTATCGGCGGCGGCGGATTCTTTATGACAGGACAAATAAATGTTGAGGGATACGGCTCCAGAGACGGTTCCATTTCAGACCTCAACCTTACCCGTCTTGGCATATTCACCTTTGACAGCAACGGATACCTCACAGATGCTAACAGAAATGTTGTATACGGATTTAATGTTGTTATGGAGCCTGTTGCTAACCCGCTCTACATCAACCCCAACGTAACCCCTGACCAGCCTGTGTTCAGACAGAGAGCAAATCCTGACTTTGACCCTGTTGAAGCGGCAAACAGAGCTGTTCTCAGCGGACTGTATACCTATCAGAACCCGGTATGGGAAGAGGCTATGATTTCAATCGCCGTTGCATCTCAAGACATGGAGGCTGATGGCGGCCAGCCCGGCGGAATACCCTCGAACTGGATAACAGAAAAAACTCACCCCGGATACAACAGGCAGGAACTCTTAAACTTTGCTCTGCTAAACGATGTCGGAAGCGCCGCCTATATGACACGGGTGACCGACCATGCGCTTGATAAATTAAACCAGCAATACGCAAGAGATTTAGCCTCTTACGGAAATGCGGTTGATGCACACAATAAACAGCTGGATAGACTGATGGAAACCTATAAAACCGCAAACAGAGAGAGTTTGATGCTGGATGCGGCACAGGCAATGACAGGATTCGATGCAGCTTTCCCGCTATTCGACATCGATGACCCCACTTCTTATGATGTTGACGACATAATGGCATGGATGGCCGGAGAGAGTGCTGCAGCCGCAGAAACAGACGGTATTGTTATAGCAGACATCACAGATTTACAGCCGGACGAAATCGCCGAGATACTCGATTGGGCCTTCGCTCAGATACCTCTCGATGCCGCTTGGTTAGATAATCCCCCGGCCGCACCCACAGCTCCCGTACAACCGACTTTGGATGATGTAGTTCTCACCGACCCTGTAACTATCGAGATGATCATACCCAATCCGAGAAAAATAGAGGTTGCAAACCTTGAGTATTCTATCGAAAAAGTAGTTGACATGGTATCTAAGAGTGCTGCGTTTATCAGCAATCCTGCGAATTTCCTGCCGGGAGAAAACCCCAACAATATCACCACATGGTCTGCCGAAACCAAAGAAAGAGCGGATGAATATGCGCGTGCCAGCTTGGGATTCAATGTACCCAAAACTATTATGAGAGACAATCCGTCCTTCAGCGTAAACGAAGCTGCCGATGTAGCGGTTAGAGAAGATCTTTACACAATTCCTAGAACTCTGAATGAGCAGATAGGCGTTCCTGTAACCGACAGGGTTTATCCTATCCAACTGCCAAGAGATTCGGTTGGTAATCTGATACCGCTTGACAACATCAGCGTTGGAGCAGACGGCAAAATATCAGGCAGAGCCGCAAACGGCTTGATAATTGAGATAGGCATGATCGCACTTGCTAATGTTCCTAACCCTGAGGCTCTTGAGATGACCAACAACTCATACTACAAGGCAAAGATGAACACGGGTGAAATATCAGCGGTGTTACCGGGCGAAGAAACATCCGGTTCACTCGAGGCAGGCGGTCTTGAGATGTCCAACGTAGACCTGACAAAAGAATTTACCGATATGATCACAACCCAGCGCGGATTCCAGGCAAACTCAAGAATCATAACGGTTACCGACGAAATGCTCTTAGAACTTGTAAACATGAAACGATAAGATTGTAGACCGTAGGTAGGGGATGACCGGGGTCGGTCATCCCTTGCCGGAAAACACCCGCCGATGGAAAAACACGGATGACCGGGGGCGGTCATCCCTACAAGTAAAAACACCCGCCGATGGGAAAACACGGATGACCGGGGGCGGTCATCCCTACAATGAATGAGAGGGGCTTATATACATGGTAAGACTTACCAAACTAAACAGCGAGGAAATAGTTGTCAATACCCATCAGATACAAACGATAGAAATTATTCCGGAATCTAAGATAGTTTTTACTAACAAAGAGTTCTTGATTGTCATGGAATCGGCAGATGAGATAATCGAGAAAATCATCGATTTTAACGCAAAAGTTTATGATCTGCATAGTACATATACGATTGAAAAATTAGGGTTTGAATAAAATAATAGGAATTTTATTTGGGTAATAAATTCTTATTTTAATATATATTTCAAATTAGCACTTGTATTTTTAATAAAAATTTGTTATAATTGGTTGGGGTGTGCAAAAAAATGAGTTTAACTACCATAATTGGTATTGTTCTTGCGTTCTTTTTCCTTATCTTTTCGGTAGTCGGCGGAGTAGAAATGAACTTTGCCGCATTAGGGAATTTTTTAGAACTTAACAGTTTTGTGCTTGTTATATTCGGAACGATTGCGGCGCTTGTTGCATCATTCCCGTTCCGTATAATCAAGATGGTTCCCAAGCATTTGAAGTTGGCGTTTTTAGGTCAAAAGCAGGATCCGCTGATATATATAGATGTTATCGCCGAATATGCGCAGATGGCGCGTAAGAGCGGACTTCTTGCCTTGGAGGACAAGGCGAATCAGGAATCGGATGAGTTTCTCAAGTCCTGCGTTCTGCTTATAGTAGACGCTATGGATGCCGACAAAATCCGACAGTTGGTCGAGAGCGATTTAGAAAAGCTATGTGTCCGGCATGAGGAAGCGGTTTCACTTTATGACAGAGGTGCCGCTTTATCACCGGCTTTCGGTATGATAGGAACGGTTATCGGGCTTATAAATATGCTTAAAGCTATGGGTGAAGGAGTAGGCGGTCCCGATGAATTGGGTGCCGGAATGTCCCTTGCATTAATCACAACCCTCTACGGCTCCATCTTCGCTAATGTTATATACACTCCTATCTCGAGCAAACTCAAACTGCAGCATGAAGCTGAGCTGCTCTGTAAGGAAATCATATTAGAGGGCGTTCTTTCGATACAATCGGGTGAGAATCCCAAACTTATAAAAGAAAAACTCGCCTCCATGTTAGAACAGAGCAAGAGAAATCCCGAACAGGCAAACAAGAGCAAAAAGAAAGCGGCGGCACAGCCAGCCGAATAGATACATAACAAAAATCTCAGCAAAGGAGCGGTGTTGATATGAAAAGAAGATCATCGGGAAACGATATAAACCCTGATGCGTGGCTGACAACATATGGCGACATGATTACGTTGGTATTGTGCTTTTTCGTATTGATGTACTCTATGATGAGTATTGATGTGGCAAAATGGGAAATGCTTGTAGGGATATTCAATCCGAATGCCAACACTCCTTTACAGGCGGGACATGAAGGCGATTTGGAGCAACAGGGAATAGATCCCGATATGCTGGTAGATTCGTTTGAAGAGATAGCCGAAACCATCAATCAGGCGTTGCAGAACGCAGGACTTGCGGGATCGGTGGGACTGTTCACGGCGGACGGAATCACATTTATACAATTCAAGGACAGTGTCTTTTTCGACCCAAACAGCGCTATACTGCGGCCATCTGCTGCAGAACCGCTAACTATAGTTATAAACTCGCTAAAAGGAATCGAGAGCGAGATAGGACAGATAAAGGTATACGGTCATACGGCTCAGGTACAGGCATCACAAGAAAATCCTAATATAGATTTTGACCGAAAGCTGTCATCCGAGAGAGCGGACAATGTTGTACTCTATCTTCAGAGAAACGGGACTGTGCATGGTTCAAGACTGGAAGCACAGGGCATGGCGAGTTACCACCCCATGTATCCTAACGATAACGAGGCTAACAGACAGATGAACAGGCGGGTTGAGATACTCATAGCCAAGAGCGGAACCGCTACTAAGACGTTGCAGGAGATATACGAAATCATACAGGAACACGCACCTGCAGATATTGTAGAAAACAGCGGAGACGGTTTAGAAACACCGGGTAACGATCAGATAGATTAAAACCTAAGAATATTATGCAAGGGGGGAATGTTAATGGGGGAAGTTCTGTCACAAGCCCAAATAGATGCGCTGCTCAATAATCTCACAGGTCCGGGCGACGGCGGCAACCAGGGCGACGACCCATCCCACAAAGCCAAAGAACGCAGGTATGACTTCTCCACCCCTAAGCTGTTCACCAAGGAGAGAATAAAACTTCTCGACAGCATATACACAGATTATGCGCGGATAATATCCTCTCATCTGTCAACAATTCTGCGGTTGGCCTGCGATGTTGAGTTGGTAGATGTCGAGGAACAAAAGTACGGCGAGTTTCACAATGCTTTGGGTGATAACGATATATTATCAATGCTCGATATTTCATTGGGAGGAAATTCTTACGAGGGTAATCCGGCGCTGATGAAGATGTCAAATTCGGTGGTATACCTGATGATAGACAGACTTATGGGAGGATCCGGCGATACCGACCCAAACGTAGAGGAAGAGGCATATACCGACATAGAGCTTGCACTCTATGAAAGCATTGTTCTCCATATAACCCCTCTTATGAACGATGTTTGGGGAAACTATCTCGATGCTAACTTCAATTTCTCAAAGGTAGAGGTCAATCCCCGTCTTATGCAGCTGATGGGCATGGATGATGTAGTGGTTATCCTGCTGTTTAATATAAACATCAAGGATGTCAACGGTAATATAAGCCTTTGTCTTCCCGGATCTACCTTAGAGACCATGTGCAAGGCCTTTGAGTCAAATATATACTCGTCAACCAAGCGGAGAGAAACCCAGAGTGAACAGACCGCAGAATCTATATTCACGGCATTGACGGGAAGTATGCTCGAGATCAAGGTAGAACTGAGTGAGGCTGAAGTTATGCTTAGCGACATATATTATATGCAGGTGGGGGATATTATTAACCTGAACAAACCGAAAGATTCGGATGCGGTAATTTATGTTGAAAATCAACCGTGGTTCTCAGGAGAACTGGGTGTTGAAAACAAAAATCTTGCGATAAGGATAAATGCTCCTGTTTCAAATTCGTAGAAGATGGTGGAGGAAAATATGCAGTACGAGAAATTATTTTCGGCGCTTCAGATTGACGCTATAGGCGAGATATTGAATATAAGCCTGGGGTCATCGGCGACGGCGGTATCCAATATGCTTGACAAACGCGTCGATATTACAACGCCGCACGTTGAGGTTGTTGCGTTGGATGAGTTTGAGTTTACAGCGCTGGAACCTGCGGTAGGCGTCGAGATTACTTATATACAAGGGCTTGAGGGTAATAATATATTATTACTCAAGCGTTCGGATATAAGGGCTATAGTCGGTATACTCATGGGGATGGAGTTTTCAGAGGAAGAATTTGAGCTTGACGAGATGAATCTGAGCGCCATATGTGAGGTTATGAATCAGATGATGGGCGCCTCCTCAACCGCTCTGGCAGAGTTTTTGGGCGAGCCTGTAAATATATCGACCCCTATATCATTCGCCATAGAGGATGCAGACGAATTTAAGCGTAAATATTTCAGCAGCGATGAGCCGATGGTGGTAGTAAGATTCAATCTTCATGTGGAAGATGCAATAGACAGTGAGTTTATCAATGTTCTTCCTATCGAGCTTTCTAAAAAAATGATCAGCAGTTTCGGTCTGCTTGACGACATAGATGAAGAAGAGTCTGCTCAGGAACCCGCACCCGCACCAACTCCCGCACCTGCTCCTGCAGCGGCACCCGCACCTCCCCCTGCTCCGCCTCAGCAGCCGATACCCCCGCCGATGGCAGCGGCACCTCAGCCTGCTCAGGCACCGCCGCCGCCACCCGCATACGATCCGATGCTCCAACCGCAGCCTCAGCCTATGTATCAGCAACCTGTATATCAGCAGCCTGTTATGTACGAGCCGAGAATCATAAATGCTCATCCGCAATCTGTGACAGGTCCTCCGACCGTGCAGATGGGAACGGTGGCACAGGCGCATCCCTCTAATCTCGATTTGATAATGCAGGTACCTCTCCAGATTTCGGTAGAAATAGGACGGACCAAAAAACTGCTCAAAGAGATATTAGAGTTCAACAGCGGAACGCTGGTGGTTCTCGATAAATTGGCCGGAGAAAATGTAGACCTCTTTGTAAACGGTCAATGTGTGGCAAAGGGCGATGTAGTTGTAGTAGACGATTCTTTCGGTGTAAGAATAACAGAGATAGTTAATAATGACCTTATATAATAAATAAAGATATTTTTAGGAGGAAATTTTAATGGCAAAAATTTTAATGGTGGACGACGCAGCTTTTATGAGAATGATGATAAAGGATACTCTGTCTAAAAACGGATACAGTGACCTCCATGAAGCGGCGGACGGTCAGATCGCTGTCGATAAGTACAACGAGCTGAAACCGGATCTTGTGATTATGGACATAACCATGCCCAATATGGATGGGTTGGAAGCACTCAAGACCATAAAACAGCTTGACCCCAATGCAACGATAGTTATGTGTTCGGCAATGGGTCAGGAAGCAATGGTTATCGAGGCTATCAAACTGGGCGCTAAAGACTTTATTGTCAAGCCCTTTAAGGCCGACCGTATTCTGAAAACCCTTTCTTCTCTCAACATACAGCCTTAAAAAAGGGGGAAAAGATTTGAACACAAGCACCTGGACTGTAATGTTACAGCTGATCGTTATTGTTGTAGTAATGGCTTTTGTCTTTTACCTGAGCTATTTGTTCAGCAGATATATGTCTAAAGGAGCCCTCAAGATCAATGCGGCTAAACACATGAAGGTTATAGACAAACTGGCGGTTGGGCAGGATAGATATATATTGATAGTAAAGATTACAGACAAGTTTTTTCTGATTTCTGCAACGGGACAGTCGGTACAGATTCTTCAGGAGCTTGACGGAGACGGTTTGGACGAATCCGGCGATGAAAGCGGAAAGATAATTGATATTGATGCTTTTAAATCAATATTTCAGGGATTTATGGGTAAGAAAAAGCAGTGAAAAATAAATGTCAATTTCTTAAATTGACCTAAGGGGGCATTGTGTGAACGATTCACTTGTCAACATAAACGGCGATGGTATACAAACGATAGAATTGCTTGTTACTCTCACACTTATTTCGTTACTGCCGTCTATTCTTATAATGATGACATCGTTTACAAGGATTATCGTTGTGCTGTCCTTTCTGCGTAATGCTATGGGTCTCCAGCAAACACCTCCAAACAATGTTTTGATAGGAATATCCTTGTTTATGACCCTCTTCATTATGTCACCCATAGTGTCAAACATTAATGAAAACGCATATACGCCCTACAGAGAGGAAACCATAACCCAAGCTGAGGCGCTGGATACAGCATCAGTCCCGCTAAAGAGATTTATGCTGAATCAGACCGAGATAAGGCCGCTCGATATGTTTTTGGGATTCGCTAATCAAGAACGTCCCGAAAACCTTGAGGATCTTCCCATGACCATAGTCATTCCCGCCTTTATGACCAGCGAGCTGAACAGGGCGTTTACGATGGGGTTTTTGATCTACATCCCATTCCTGCTAATAGACATAATTGTATCGAGTACGCTAATGTCGATGGGTATGATTATGCTGCCGCCCGCAATGATTTCAATGCCCTTTAAACTCCTGCTCTTTATAGTGCTGGGAGGCTGGGAATTGATATTCAACACCTTGGTCAGCAGTTTTAACCTATAGCGGAAATGATATGTAGAAAGGCGGTGGTTGTTTATGACCGCAACGGATGCCCTATCTGTACTGCAATCTTCTATTGTAGTAGCGGCAAGAATAGCCGCTCCGATCCTACTGCTGAGTATGCTTGTCGGGCTGATTATATCGATATTTCAGGCGGCTACTCAGATCCATGAGCAGACCATTACCTTTGTTCCCAAGCTGCTGCTCATAGCCCTTGTGCTTTTCTTGACAGGCTCTTGGATGCTGCAAACTCTTGTAGATTTTGCAAACGAAATAATTGCATTGATGGTGGGATAATGATACCTCTCACTCTTGATAATATAACTATATTTACCTTTGTTTTTATGAGGATGACCGGATGTATCTTTTTCAATCCTATCTTGGGAAGAAGAGAGTTTCCGAATCCTTTTAAGGTAGGACTCACGATACTACTGACCTTTACGGTTATGGCCTATACAACGCCGCAGGTTCCGACGCCGGTGCTGCCGATAGAGTATATGGTGCATCTGTTGTTCGAGCTGTTGGTAGGTTATGTGATCGGATTTATAATAACCCTATTTATCTCTGTAATCGCCTTTGGAGGCGAGGTCATAGATATGCAGATGGGAATGTCTATGTCGAAGGTATACGATCCGCAGAGCAATGCCCAGATGTCGATCTCGGCTACCTTCTTGAATATAATGTTTATTTTCTTGTTTTTGGCAGCAAACGCCCACATTAATCTGCTCAATCTTTTTTTAATTTCAGAGAGGCTGATACCGTTCGGAGAGATGCAGTTACCCGCAGGATTGGCGGCAATGATGATGGATCTGTTCTGTCAATGCACGATTCTCGCAGTAAAGCTTGCCCTTCCTGTAATAGCTATGGAAAAGCTGTTGGAGATAGGTGTGGGAATCATAATGAAGGCAATACCGCAAATAAATGTGTTTGTAATAAATATTCAGGCAAAATTGTTAGTAGGTATCATAATGCTGTTGGTGCTGTTTGTGCCCTTTTCAAATTTTCTCGATGATATGATAACCGGAGTTTTTGAAAACATAGACTTAGCCCTCGGCATAATCGCAAGCTAACTGTCAACTGTCAACTGTCAACTGTCAACTGTCAATTGTTATAAGGGGGGATAGCTTTGCCAGCCGGAGGAGGAGAGTCCAAAACCGAAAAAGCCACTCCTAAAAAACGGAAGGACGAAAGAAAAAAAGGTCATACTTTTTCCAGCAAGGATGTTGTCAGCGCTGTAACTATTCTAACCGCTTTCTCGGTCTTGGCTATGCTTTTTCCATCGATAGTAGACAGAATGGATGCGTTTGTCAACAGATATTTGGGTTTTGCCGTTACACAGCATACACTGGATGATGTTTTCATAATGAATGTAGCGCAGGATGCCATCATAACCGTTGTACTCATAGTAGCTCCGCTGATGATTGCGGTCATTGCGGCGGGTGTCGCCGCTACAGGATTTCAGACAAAGTTTTTGATTTCGAGAGAATCTCTCAAGCCAAAGTTTAACCGGATGAATCCATTGCAGGGAATCAAGCGGATGGTTTCGCTCAAGAGCATTGTAGAGATTGTAAAAGGTCTTATAAAGATAAGCATTATCCTTGTTATTATCTATAACTTCTTTATGGGAAAGATAAATGATATAATAACGACCCAGTTTATAGGCATCAGAGAATCGGCTGTTTTCCTGCTAAATTCGATTTTGCAGATGGTATACAGTATATGTATCATATTTGTGTTTATAGCGGGTCTTGATTATATATACCAGTGGTGGGAATATGAAAGACAGATAAAAATGTCTAAGCATGAGATAAAAGAAGAGTATAAGCAGACCGAGGGTGACCCTCAGGTAAAGAGCAAGATAAAAGAGAAACAGCGGGCAATGTCTATGTCGAGAATGATGCAGCAGGTTCCCTCAGCCGATGTGGTTATCAAGAACCCTACGCATTATGCCGTTGCCCTCAAGTATGATATAGATAACGATGCGGCACCGAGAGTTGTAGCGATGGGAGCGGATCAGATAGCGCTCAGGATAATACAGGTTGCCGAGATTAATGACGTTTATGTGATGGAAAACAAGGAATTGGCGCGGGCTATATATGCGTCGGCAGAGGTGAATATGGAAATACCGCTGGAGTTTTACTCAGCCGTTGCAGAGGTGCTTGCGTTGGTCTATAAGATAAAAGAAAAGCAGATATAGCAATACAGCATTACAAGCGTCACGGCAGTATCGGGCGAAAATGCTGTAACATAGGAGAAATTTTTAATGGGCAAAATGTTTAACAACGCCATATCAGTAGCCGTTATCTTCATTGTGCTGCTTCTCGTAATTCCGTTGCCTACCTTTTTACTGGATTTGATGTTTGTTATCAACATTTCGGTAGCCATTGTAATTTTACTTATGACAATGTATGTAGGCAGTGCTCTCGAGTTTTCGATATTTCCCTCAATGCTGTTGATTACCACCCTTTTCCGCATATCGCTCAGTATTTCATCTACAAGATTGATTCTGACACAGGACGGATATGCAGGCGAGGTTATAGCGATGCTTGGCAGCTTTGTTATACGGGGAAACATCGTAGTCGGTGTAATTATATTTCTGATTTTGGTTTTGGTGCAGTTTATAGTTATCACAAAGGGCGCAGAGAGGGTATCGGAGGTTGCGGCAAGATTCACGCTCGATGCTATGCCGGGTAAACAGATGGCTATAGACGCCGACCTTAGTTCAGGACTTATAACCGAAGACGAAGCCCGCACAAGACGTAAAAACATCCAGCGGGAGGCCGATTTTTACGGAGCTATGGACGGTGCCAGTAAGATAGTCAAGGGCGATGCGATAATGTCTATAATAATTGCGCTTGTAAACTTTGTAGGCGGAGTTATCATAGGTATTGTATACAGCGGAATGTCTTTTGACCAGGTTCTGAGCGTCTTTTCTATCGCTACAATAGGCGATGGTCTTGTCTCCCAGATTCCTGCGCTGTTAATATCGACCGCAACGGGAATGATAGTTACAAGAGCTGTTTCTGAAGGAAACCTCAACGAGGATGTAAGGACACAATTCTTCTCACAGCCTAATGTATTGATAATATCAGGATGCTTTATAATGCTGTTTGCGGCATTGCCGGGAGCGCCGAAACTTCAGCCGATTGTATTGGGAGCAATATTCGTTGTTTTAGGCCTAAGGATGCTCAGAACAAACAGCAAGTTTGTACCCGCTCCTGCCGATGGTGCCATGGACGACACGACGATCGATCCCTCTATGGTTGATGAAAACGA
>Ga0099364_10006632_pt1 | contig 16783 bp, 11 predicted proteins | sample TergutTh196P3_FD_73070 | JGI IMG/M metagenome (GOLD analysis project Ga0099364, IMG submission 73070) | Microcerotermes parvus P3 segment gut microbial communities from Pointe-Noire, Republic of the Congo - Th196 P3 | ecosystem: Host-associated > Arthropoda: Insects > Digestive system > Gut ... | reverse complement strand
AAGCGAGCGGGGGGCATTAGCCCCCCGTTGGACTCCACACGTTTCGCAACCCAACGGGGGGCTAATGCCCCCCGCTCGCTTGCACTACACCCACTTTATTTTTACACACTGCCGTATACACGGATAAATTATCCGTGCTGTCGGCACCATCTGCGGCGGAAAACGTCCAATTAGATCCCGTTTACCGTTGCACATTTCCCTCTTGCGCCCTCCTCTCTACATCAGAACTTTCTAATGCGGGATTCTGCATCTCTCCCGTCAGGTAATTCGCAAAGACCGACTGTTCGCGCAGTTTTTCGAAGTATCTGGCAACAATGATCTGCTGCTTTTTCTCAAAAATGTCGGCTATCAAATCGACACGAACCTCCTCAATCGTTACCGACACCGGAGGAATATGACGAACACAAAAAAGAATGACAAAACTGTCATCGACCTGCACAATCTGCGATAACTCTCCCGGCTGCAACGCAAAAACAGCACGCTCCAAATCAGGATGTCCAAAGTGCCGAGAAATCGGCGGAATAATCCCGCCACTCTGACGGCTAACCGGATCAACCGAATACCGACGGGCTAAATCACTAAAAGATTCCTCATTAAGATTTTGATTCGCCATCCGCCAAACATCCATCGCCCGACGCTGGTCTCGGGCATCGAACATAATCGCTAAACATTGGACTTTTTTACCGTAATTTGCCTCGAATGAACGCTGAATATCCTCTTCCGTAACCTGAACCAAGGGGCGAGTCAGACGTTTAAGCGACAACATCGGCACCACGACATTTTTACGGTACATCGGCTCGGACAAACCATGCTCCTCCAATGCCCTTTGAATCCATAGGTCGACATTCGGCGCCCCTGTCGGCAGAGGCGGAAGATATTTCAAAGCCATTTCACGGATTTCATTGTCGATATCCTGTTCCGCAATGATAATGTTTTCTCGACGGCACGCCTGCTCCACAATCCGCCGATTGATCATATCGCTCAAAACTCCTTTGCCGAACTTTCGGATACACGCATCGGCTAGTTCCTGCTGCATAATGAAGAGCGGATTCTGCCCCTGCCGATGTAAAATCGCCGCTACGCCCGGATGTTGAACTTGCAACGAATGATTACCGGAAACAATCTGAACCTGCGTCTGTTTTTGCAAATCGAGTAAAATCTCATTAGCAGCTTGCGGGAGTTTAGAATCCCAAATACGGATCGACAACTGTTGTTTCACCCTTTCAAAATCAACTTCTTGCGGTTGCAAATGCTGTTCGCATCGGAAAATGGTGAAAAACCCGACGGGAAACTCAACGACCGGCGAAAGGTCTCCCGGCTGCATCGAAAAGAGCAGGTTTTCGATCTGCGGTTGATAAGTATGTCGTCGGATCGGATGCATCATTCCTCCGAAAGGGGCGGTTGCTTCATCGACCGACTTGTTTTGTGCGACCCTGGCAAAGGTTTCCGGGTGTTTTGCCACCGTTGCTAACACTTCTTCGGCTTCTGTTTTGGAAGCGAGCACGATCTGCCGGGCTTGCACAGCGGCGCCGAAATTCTTTTCGTATTCTGTCAACAATTCCTGCGGACTGATGGTGAGCCGCGATTCGGCGAGTTTTCCTAGTGCCAGTTGCCAATGAATGTCCTGTCGATACTGTTCCGGCGGAATTCCGCGATTCTCCTCAAGCGTGTTCAGCCAGGTTTCGCTGGTCAGGTTGAATGTTTGTGCTCTCCGTACAATTTCGGCGTCAACTTCGTTGGAGGCTATCGTGATTTTTTGCCGCTCGCATTCGAGACGGATGAGTGTTTTATTGATGAGGTCGTGCAGTTCGTCGGCGCCGTGCAGTTGGAGACATTCGGCGGCGAGGCTGCTTCGGGAGATTCTTTCGCCGTTGACTTCGGCGACGTTGTCAGGTGCTTCGACTCGGACTATCGGTGCATTTTGTCCGCTGGCAGTGCAAGTTAAAATGGGGCAAGTTAAAACGAGAAGAGATAGTACAGTTATGAATGAGTATTTCATCGTCGATTTTCCAATTATTTAGCCGGTACTCTTTCACCCAGGGCGGGAATGATAAAGATTTTGCCGTTTGAAGGCAAGAGCATTTTGATTTCGTACTGTCAACGGCATGAAATCAGACTTTACGTTCGTATTTTTTGTTTTCTTTTTGCTTTTGCGGTTAGAAAAGGATTTAACCGCAAAGAGCGCAAGGGACGCAAAGTAGAGACGCAATCGTCAGATTGCGCAAAAAAACCGCAATCTTACGATTGCGGTTCTGTGCGCCGCACAAGTGCGGCGGCTAATCGATTGCGGCTCTGTTAACGTTTTGGTATAATCGACATTATATATGACAGTCCGCACACGTTTTGCTCCCAGTCCCACTGGCTATCTCCACATTGGCGGAGTCCGTACCGCTCTGTTCAACTATCTGTTCGCCAAAAAACACGGCGGACAGTTCATCCTCCGCATTGACGATACCGATCAAAGCCGTAACGTCGAAGAAGCGTTGCAGCCGATCCTCGACGGGCTCCACTGGCTCGGCATCGACTGGGACGAAGGACCAAATTCAAAGAGCCGGGGATGTAGCGCAGCGCAATCCCCGGATGAGTATTATCAATCGCAACGTTCCGATAAGTACCAAGCGGCGGTCGACGAACTCTTGCAACGCGGTTTCGCCTATCGGGACTTTGCCTCGCCGGAGGAAATCCAAACCGAAAGAGAAGCCGCGATTGCCGAAAAGAGAACCTTCACCTACAGCCGACGCTGGATGGCAGAAACCGATGCCGAGGGAAAGCGTTACGAATCAGAAGGACGAAAAGGCGTTGTCCGCCTTACCATGCCGAGGGAAGGAAAATTGGTCATTCACGATTTGATTCGCGGCGATGTCGAATTTAACTGGGCAGATGAGCAAGACCATGTGATTCAGCGTGCCGATGGTTCGTTCATTTATCATCTTGCCAATGTAGTGGACGATGAGGACTTTAACATTTCGCATGTCATTCGGGCGGAGGAACATCTTTCCAACACGCCGCGGCAGATTTTTATGATTCAATCGCTCGGCTATCGTCTGCCGGAGTACGCCCATCTGCCCTTCGTTGCCGAGCCGGGAAGCAAGACGAAATTGAGCAAGAGGAAACTGGACAAATACCTGAAAAACAAAGACTTTGCGAAGTTAATGGAACACGGCAAAAGCATTGCCGACCGAATGGGAATGGAAACAGCGGCAGACGGTTTTAATCCGGTGATTGTTGATTTTTATAAGAAGGTAGGTTATTTGCCGGAAGCGATTGTCAATGCGATGGCACTCATCGGTTGGTCATTGGATGACAAGACGGAGTTCTTTACGATGGAGGGTCTCATCGAGCATTTTTCATTGGAAGGCGTAACGAAAGGAGCGGCATCGTTTGATCCGATGAAACTTCTTGCGATTCAGGAAAGGCACATGGCGGTGAAGACGGTCGAGGAAAAAGATAAACTCTGCAAGCCTTTCCTGTGTAAACATGTGGATGAAAGAGAGGACGTAAATTTCTTTTGTTTTAACAATGGAGACGATTGGGACGATACGAACATTGAATCACTAGGGGGAATGTTCGAGGGACTTGGCATGGATAAGTGTTTGGCAGCCTACCGGTGGTTACGCCAAAAACTCATTACAAGTGCTGGTGACCGTATCAAAGTGGCGGGAGACATTTTGGATTTCGTGGACTTTTTCTTACCGGACGATGCTTTTCTTTACGACGAATCGGCAAAGGCAAAACGGATTACGGAAGAGTCGATTCCGTTATTGCGTGCCTTTCGGGAGGAGTTGGTAAAGCAGGAGGATTTCAGTCATCCCGCTTTGGAAGCACTTATGCAACAATTTTTGCAGAGCCGCAATCGCAAGATTGCGGACATAATCCATGCGTTGCGTGTTGCCGTAACGGGCAAGAGCGTCGGCCTGGGAATGTTTGAGACATTGGAGATTCTCGGTAAAGAGCGGGTTTTGCGGCGGCTCGACCGGATGCTGGAAGTTACACCATATTAGACTGTACAATGCCGATGATTGCAATTTTTGCTTTGTGCTCTTTGCGGTAAAACAAAAAGAGCTAACCGCAAAGTGCACAAAGAGTTACGCAAAATACGCAAAGAGTCGATTCGTTGCGTTTTCGGCACACATCAATATAACATTTGATTTTTAGAGGTTCCCTATAAACAAATCTACTCTGTTTGTCCCACTGCGCTAGGATAGAAGACTTTGTGGCAATCATCGCAGGATAAAGCCATCGCCTTGATTGCAGAGTCGAACGCTGCATAGTCCGGCTCCCTTTCTGCGGCGGCGTCTTCGGCGTATTGGCGGGCAGCGGCTCCTGTTTTCAGGACGATGTCGCGGAACTCTTCGCAGACTTTTTTCCACTCTTCGATTGCGTCTGGTTTTTCCGTTTGGGCAACATTGGGAATAGCTCCTTGAGAAATCACTGCCATCGCAGCTAGCGGAGGAAATACCCGCTGCGGTTGCCGGGTCAATACCGTATTTAGTTTCCTTTCTGTATCAGTTAGACGTTTCACCGAGGAACTCAGAGCCGGTAACGCTTTCATTGCAGGAGCAAGGTCGGATACCTTATCCGACCAGGAAAGCGGAGTCCCCTCGCCCGTGTTGGTCAACGATGCTTGCAATGCGGCAAATGCTGCTTTTCCGCTTTCAAAATTTTCGGCGGCAGTGAGAAGCTTGGTAGCGGCAATAACGTGCGGCGCTGATTTCTTATACTTTGATTCAGCATCGGCGAGTCCGACCGCAAGCGCGAGCAGTGCGACGGCACTTGCATCACGAACGACGCTCGCCGATTCAACCGCATAGTTGGCGCTTCCATCGAGATTCTCCAAAGCTTTTTCAATTTCGGTGATGTATATTTCAATTTGTACCGTCAGGTCGTCAAGCGGCGGAAGGGGTACACCTCCGGCTAACATCGCGAGTTGTTCTGCTGGCGCAGCGGGCGGCTCTGCTGGCGCAGCAGGCGGCTCTGCTGGCGCAGCGGGCGGTTCTTCCGGCGCAGCGGGCGGCTCTGCTGGCGCAGCGGGCGGCTCTTCCGGCGCAGCGGGCGGCTCTTCCGGCGCAGCGGGCGGTTCTGCCGGCGCAGCGGGCGGCTCTGCTGGCGCAGCGGGCGGTTCTGCCGGCGCAGCGGGCGGTTCTTCCGGCGCAGCGGGCGGCTCTTCCGGCGCAGCGGGCGGTTCTGCTGGCGCAGCGGGCGGTTCTTCCGGCGCAGCGGGCGGTTCTGCTGGCGCAGCGGGCGGTTCTTCCGGCGCAACGGGCGGTTCTTCCGGCGCAGCGGGCGGTTCGACTGGTACAACCGGCATGTCTGCTTCTTGCGTAGCGGGAACATTGTTGACCGGAGCTGGTTCGTCAATCGGATCAGAATCGACAACTGGCGGTGTGGGCGGATCGGTCCTGGTCGGTGGAGCCGGCGGACAGCCGATGCAGAAGACGAGGAGAAGTACGGAAAGTGTTAAAATTTTTCGCATAATGGTTTCTGAAAAAGGTTGAACGTTCATCAATGTGAAACCATTCTAATGGAAAGAAAAAAAAATTGCAAGGGCTACCTAGTGCTTTGTAATTGTCAAGTCCCAAATTCCGCCTACCCCCCTTGACGGAAACACAATTGCTTTGCGGTAAAAAAAGTTTAGCCACGAGTCGATTTTGGATTCGGTCTGGTCTTCCTTATAGGTCGCATAGGGCGGCTCGCCGCCGATACGGTCAAGCCGTTCATAACGACCGACCAGTTTTGCCCAATGGACGGTGTGCTTCAAGAAGTTCGGCACACTCGCCTTCTTACTGATTCTCTGCCAGACGGTCGGCACTTCCTGATACGCTTTGCCGATGGTCGCCGTGTTAATCAACACATGAGCGATGCTGCTTGTTTATGAATTCACATAATCATAAAACTCGTGTGCCGCAACGTCCTTAACCGGCACATCGAAATACATCGCGAACACAAGATCGTCGATTTCTTTCTTTATTGCGTTCTGTTTATCAAAGTCAATGGCAGGCAATGATTTTAGTTCCGACAAAGCAATAGATTGTGCAGTAACCAATCCGCCGTCTTTATACTTTTCCTGAATGACCTTTTGTACCAACTTGCTGTTGCCGTCTGCTATCTTCAATCGGAACTCTTTACCATTGGACAAGACCAATTCGCTTTTCTCAACATAGATAGTGTCGAATTTTTGTACGTTCAATCGGGAAAAATCGATAATGTCCCGAAGCGTTACGCTTTCGAGAGCAAGCATCGACTCGGTCAGAGCGATGATTTTGTCTTTCAGTTTTTTGTTGTCCTTTGTGATTATCGGAATACGGACGTAATCCTTCAACGAAGATCGGGAAATTAAAAAATCCTTTTCGTTTTCATTTTTCAGTTGCTTGAGGAGTATATTATAATTCAACGGCGAATTAAGCAATGCAAAAAGATAAAGCAATTCGCTACGGTTATTGCTTCCAATGGCATTATACTGATTTCTCGCCCAAATCACCGGTTTGTCCGTAAAATAAAAACGCTTGGTATTTGCATAAGACCATAAAATTTTGTATTGCGTATCAAGCAAATTGTATTCCTGATTACCCTGCGTTAAGTCAATGCGCTGCGGCGAATTGCCCGACCGGATATTTTTCCAATAACCGCGAAAATCCCTTATAGTATAAAACCGATGATTGATTTTCGGATACGCATAATCCGCAGATGTCTCCTGTGTTTGTTTCTCGTCTATGGCATAACCGCCGTCAAACCAGAACTCGGAATCGAAACGTTGTGCTGCCAGTTTATGATTATAATAAACTTCTATACTTTCTGAACGTTGCAGATACGTTTCATAAAACCGGAGAAATGATGCGTCGTGATTGATAAAATTCCAGTTATCCCAATGTTTTGCGAATGTCGCTTGCGGGATGGACTTCGTTTCACGTTTTCTACTTTTCAACAGTTTAGCAAAATCGCTACCTTTTTTATCTGTTTCAAATTGAAACCGGACGACTTTGACAGTGTTGTTTATGCTTGGTTGTTTCTTTTTCGCAATAATAATCATGGACGAAGTCGGTACGGCTTTGTTCTGTTCCAGACCGCGACCAATGAACATATTAGCACTAAAAGTAAAGATTTTTTCAATGGATACATTTTTTGCTAAATGATAGCGCAGTACATCTAAATCGCCAGCAGTAAGAAGTGTTTGCGGAACGATCATGCAGAACTTGCCATTCTCTTTCAGTAACGCAATTCCCAATGCAAAAAAGAACGCATACAGATTCGGGTTGGGACGATATCGTTTCGGATGTTCAGGAACGCTATGTAAATTGACTCCAAACACATTCCCTAATGTAATTGAAGTATTCGACTTATCTTTAATTTTTTGCGTAAATTCTGTTTTCTGCCGCAAACATTCGAGGTATCCGACATACGGCGGATTCATCGCTACGAAATCAAAACGCAACCGATCCTCCCCATTCCCCTGCATCGAACGCAACATCTCCAAGAGATTTTCATCGTTCCGCATGAACGATTTATAATCCAGTGCCATCGCTTGAACTTGCGACAACAAATCAACCGGTGCTTTCTGTGCAGTAATTCCCGTATCGAGGAATTCCGAAATACTATCTCGTGTCTTGAATAGTTTCAATTTCTTTTCAACAGGATCATTGTAGAGATCGTTCACAATCAGCGGCAACTGACGGAGCAGAATACACATTTCCGCAAGAAACAAAGGAAACTCTGCCACATCCAAGCCGAAAACATTCTTGTCCACTAACTCTTTGATAGCGGCAGCCTCGGCAATCGTTCCTTTACCTTCAAACGCTTCAACGATTCGGTCAACGGCACTGTACAAAAACGTTCCCGCCCCGCACGCCGGATCAATGATCGAAATCTTCGTCTTGTCCTTTGCCAATTCTTTGGGAGTGTAACCCAATTCGTCCAGCATAAAATCGACCACAGCCGGGTCAGTAAAATTCTGTCCCCAGTTGTCGCCGTATAAATCTTTCAGATAGTTTTCATAAACGAAACCAAAAATTTCGTTTTGCAAATTGGAAAAATCAAACTTGTTGATGAACGCAACGATATCCAGCCACGGAGCAATGTCTTGAATTGTTAATTCCCGTTGCAGGTCGGCAATCAGTATTTCGTTGACCGCCTGCTGCTCCTCCGCAAAGGGACGATAAATGTTTTGCGTAATGTACTCCGATATGTTCCTGATCTGAAAAACAACAAGGTTGTACAAGTCTTTGTCCCGAATCGCTTTGACAATCTGTTGCTTGAAACGCTTGTATTCATTCTCGAAGCGAACGAACCGGTTATCGACAAGAGATTTGTACAGTATAAATTGAATCAAATAGGCATAAGAAGTTTCCAGAGCGGTCTTGTTGTCTTTGATTCTAATTTTAGTGCGGAATCGGGCGATTAACTGTGAGGTTTCCTTGAAAAAGATTTTTTGATTTTCTGCATCGTTAAGGTTAATCGGCTCCTCGAACAGGACTTGCTGTCCGCTCGGCTGGAAAATTTCGGTGTAGTAATTTTCCGGTGTCAGATATGTTTCCCAAAATGTTCTAAAAAGTTTTGGATTGTCCAGTATTTGATCGAGAGTCCAAATTTCATACGAATGTGAACGGTAAAACCGCCAAATAAAACCATCGGTCAGTATGCCGTATTCTTTGGTGTAGTCGGTACGATACCGTTGCAACTGTTTGATGCCTTCTTCGATTCGAGTGTAACACTTTGCTTCGCAGGGCATCATCACGTCTTTGTTGACATAGAGAACGAAATCCGGTCTGCCGTGTTTGCCTGCTTCGGTATCGTGAACGTAAGTTTGCTATGCTGCCGTTTTCTTGGGTGTTTTTCGTAGCGCAAAGAGCCCGGGATGCGTCAGAACATCGTTGACGAAGTCGTGGATACCGCTTCCGACTTCGGCGGTTTTATACGCTTCGGCATTGTCGTTCCATTTTTTGCGCAGTTCGTCGATGTTCATGATTTTTTCTTCCGGCTGACGATGCCATTGTACCGGGAATTTTTTGTTTTGCAAATTTTGATTGTTGCTTCTCTTGACAAAAATACAGCAACATTCTAAAACGTTTCTCATGTATCGGCAAACCGAAAATTGGACATCACAGATCGGCATTATCATCGCTGTCGTCGGCAGCGCAGTCGGACTAGGCAACTATCTTCGATTTCCCGGTCAAATGGCACTCTACGGCGGAATCGCATTCATGATTCCCTATTTCTTCGCCCTGCTCCTCATCGGTTTGCCCTTGGCATGGACAGAATGGGCTCTCGGTCGCTACGGCGGTGTGAGAGGACACAATTCCGCTCCCGGTATCTTGCGAAGCGTCGTCAAAAGACGACGGGTAACCTACGCTGGCTCACTCTTCGTGATGATGCCGGTCGTCATCTTTTCCTTCTATATCATCGTTGAAGCCTGGTGCCTGATCTATGCCGTCAAATATGCAATGAGAATAATGAACCCAGGTTCTCCCCAAGCCTATAAAGAATGTTTTGTGGGTGTCGCAGGGATGTCGGAAAACGGCAGCGTCTTGATAACGGCTTTTTCCCAACCCTATTTACTCTGCATTGCACTCTGTTTTTTTCTGAATTTTTGGTTGGTCTATCGCGGAATCAGCAGAGGCATTGAACGGTTTTGCCTCTTTGCCTTGCCGATACTCTTGATTTGTTCCGTCATCATTTTTATCCGTGTTGCCACGCTCGGCAATCCTACCGGCGAGCCGGGGCAAAGTTTTTTCGATGGTTTGAAGTTTGTGTGGAGCACCGCCGGTTCCGATAAAACCATTCTGCAACACCTTGCCAATCCCGAATGTTGGCTTGCCGCCGCCGGACAGGTTTTTTTCTCCCTTTCCATCGGCTTCGGATTGGTCTTGACCTACGCCAGTTATCTGAAAGCCAAAGACGACGTAGCGGCTTCCTGCGTAACAGCAGTCGGCAGCAACAGTTTTATCGAAGTCGTCTTCGGCGGAATGATGATCGTACCGGCGGCATTGATGTTTCTCGGTACTGCCGCCATCAACAAAGAAAATCTCGGCAGTTCCTTTGCGTTGGGGTTCCAGACTTTGCCGAGTGTCTTTGAGATGATGCCGTTCGGTCAGTTTTTCGGTTTTTTGTTTTTCTCTTTGTTGTTTCTTGCTGCCGTAACGAGTTCCATTTCGATGCTTCAACCCGCCATCACTCTCTTTGAAGACGGACTCGGATTGAAACGTAAAGGAAGCATTTTGCTGCTTGGCGGACTGATGTTTGCCGCGACTTCGTTCGTCCTGTATTTCTCGAAGGGATTGATCGCGATGGACACCTTCGATTTTTGGGTCGCCAACATTTTTATCCTTGTTGCCGCAACGTTTATGATTATCTTGTTCGGCTGGGGATTGGGAATTGACACAGCAATGTCCGAACTGGACAAGGGAGCACAAATCCGTATCCCTCGATTTGTACGTTACCTTATTAAATATGTGTCTCCGCTTTTTTTGATAACGATTTTGGTCGCATGGTGTTGGTTGAAACTTCCCGAACGGATCGAGGAAATTCGCAACGACACGACGGTTCAACTGTCGATAGGCGTGCTTATTTTATTGGAAATCTTTTTTCTGTGGGTCGTTTCCCGAGCGATCAAACGATGGAACGCGGCAGAACGTTCTAGCGGCTAAGGTTTTCGCCGAAAAGTTTTATACCTGTTTTTGTCACTCTCATGGCAACAAATCGACCTTGCATATCTGCTTCGGCTATTTACGGTCGAATTGCATCTATCTTCCTTTTTGCATCTTTGAGAAAATCGGCTAGCGGTTCAAGCCCTTGGGTGAATGTCCTTTCTAAAAAGACATCGACAGCTCCCTTCGCCATCCAGTCTCCCCAGATCATTGCACCGAGACAGAGGGCGTTGGCGTTATTAATGGACCTGCACATACCGGCGGCAAAGACAGATTCGACCACCGCCGCAACGACACCTTTGAATCGGTTCGCTATGACCGACATGCCCATACCGCTTCCGCAGAGCAAAATTGCCTAAATCTCCCAATCACACAAATTGTAGCAACTGCTGACAAAAAACGATACCAACCCGGAACGCAGGTAGAGCCTTGCCAATAACGAATGTCTATGACTATATTCGGTTGACGGTAAACCGGCAGGTTCTGTCGCCGGAACACCAGCAATCGACTTCCTTTGCCTTGAAGGCGACCCCCGTGTATTTGTAGAATAAACCAGCAATGAATCCTTCGTCGTAATTGCACACTTCGAGTCCGAGGTCAGGCAGACCGGAGCAGTCGAGGTCTTCGGAAACAGTGAGGACGAATTCCCCTTTTTCAGGGTCTGCCTTTTCAACGCGGAGAACTCCGACACCGAGTTCTTTGAGAACACGTTGAAGTTCTCCAACGAATCCGTTCAGCGGCAACTCCTTGTATTCCTTCATGAAACCATCGAAGAAATAATGTCCGGCAACCTCACCAGCATCGTAGTAGAGTTGATCGCAGGGTTCGGTGCCGATTTTCTGTTCGGTTACATCCCGAATGGTATATTGCAACATCCGGTACGGGATGAGATTGATTAAGTCTCCGAATTGGGGAAGGATGTCCTGCACGTTGCTGGTATTGACTGTCGTTGCTTTGATTTCCTTTCCTGTGTATTCGGAGAGGAGTCCTTCGGCGAAACCGGTATCGTAATCGCAACGGTCAAGTTTGATGCTGTCGAAATCGGTCTCTTTCATGCCGGCGGCGACAGAAATTGCGCACGTTCCTGCTTCGGCATCCAGCGAATCGATGCGGAGAAAACGGGGACCGCTTTCATCGAACACTGTGCGGATTTTTGTGAAAAAATCATCGGGCGGCAAGTCTTTGTGTTTTTTGAGAAAGCTCTCAAAGAAAAATCGACCGGCAATGTTCCCGGCTTCGTAAAACAGTTTGTTGCTTTCCTCTTGTCCAAATCGTTTCACGATAACATCGTGAAATGTGTAGTGCATCACGCGATAGAGGATGAGGTTGACTTCGTCGCCGAGATTCGGTCGTCCTTCCTGTAAATCGCCGATAATGTCCCAATTAAATGCGTATGCTCGTTCGGTCATGTGCGGTCTTTGTTGTAGAAAAATGCGGTGAGTCTTATTGCATAACTCAGGATTATACTTTATCTACTGCCGATTGTCAATTAGTACGACAGGGTGGGGTGTTAGGTGTGCAAGATTGCATTTTTGCCATGAGAGCCGAGAGCGTAACGAAGTGTAGCGACCGGATCAATCCCGGAGTACCGGCTAAATGATCCGGTCGCTGCGCGTTGCTACGCTCCCGGCTTTCATTAAACTTGCACGCCTACTGTACCAACCCGGAAAAGGAATTGAGCCTCATTCATTAAATTAACACTAACGCAGAACTAGAGGTGGACGCACCAAAATACCAAACGAAGTGGTAAAAGACCGGCGCAGCAAAGCAGAGAGAGTCGAGCCGGTCTAAAAATCCGCTGTGTCCCGGAATCAACGCCCCGTAACTGCCCACACCTCTGTCCCGTTTGATTGCCGACATCGTCATACTGCCGAGAAAACCCATCAGAGCGACGAGCATTGCGGCAAGACCGGCTTGCCACCACTGCGGAAAAGGTGTGAAATACCACAGTGCCATCCCCAACAGGGCGGTCGCCATCATACCGGCGAGAACTCCGCCCCAAGTCCGAGTCGAATTGATGTTCCCCGCCACGACATTCCTCCGGGAAACACGAGAGCAAAGGTACTGAAAAACATCCCCAAACTGAACAATGAGAACAAAAAAGAGCAAAAGTTGAAAGTGTTTGCCGCTCATGAGCGGAAACATCCGAAAGAGTTGCCGGGCGGTTGAATCCCCATTCTCTATCTGTTCCGCCGGTTGCTGTTCTATGGTCGGTTCTTCGACACTGCCGAGCGTCGCCGTAATGACCGTTTCTTCCAAGCCGCGATCAAGTACCGCCGCCGCTGGTGTAGGGATCGGTGTACCATTGGGTAAGTTTCCATTGGGCAAATCCAACGTGAGCAGTGCCGGTGCGTAACTCAACGAATAGACGCAAACAATCAGTCCGAGTTGGAGTTTTGCCGTCCGCTCCAAAAATCGTTTGGGGTCGCCGGAAATCGCCATCATACCGGGCAGCACCAAAAAGACATAGCCCGGCAACAGGAGCGAAAAAATCTGATACGGTGTAAAACCCGTTACTTGAAAGAACCAGTCGGGATTGATGCCGACAAGGGCAAACTGCAACGGCGTGAAAAACAGGTAAATTCCAAAGAGCGTTTGATGGTCAGCGGGACTCTTCGGTGTAAGCGTGATGTATTCCCGAAGGATCGTTACCGACAACACGAAAAAGAAAAGTGTCGTTGCAAACGGACCAATGAAAAAGACGCAGGCTAGAAGTCCGAAGAGAATCCACCATGTGCGGATTCTCGGTCGAAACGTTTCGATGATTGCCGGATCAACCCCGAAATCGGTGTACTTCAGGAGGGAGCGCATCCCCAACGTCGCCGCTATGAGGAGCAACAAAACGCCGCAAAAAAGGCAAACAGTCGGGGTGTCCACAGAAAAACGTCAGTGATCAAACTACCCCTCGTATTCTACCAAAGTTTGCTCGTTTGTGGGAATAGGCAATCTGTGCGTCCTACGGAATTGCGAACACTGCGCCGGTAACGGCACCCGCTTGGAACAATGCACCGCGTAAGGAAACCGGACATGGTTGAACCATATACGGCGCACAGTTGCCCGGTCGGTGATGCCCCAATGTATAGACGCATTCATTCGGTGGTGTAACGCCCATCTTATACGGCAAAAACGGAATCGTCGCAAAAAACTTCGCGCCCGATACAACCGGTTGCAGTGCCGGACAAACTATCGTGTGCCCGTAACGCTCCAACTGAACATCCTCAAAGTACGCCGCCCGTGTGCTGAGTGCCGATGCCTTCCACATAAAACACGTCTGAGAAAAATGCCGACCATAATGGACAGGATCGTCGATTATACACTCATCCGGTAACAGACCGGAATGTGTCGGTCGGATGTCGTGTGAAATCTCTCTGATCGACTTCAAGGAGATCAGGTTGCCGCACGATGTTGCCATTCCTCTTCTTTCCGGGCTCGGTGTGCTGTTCGGCAAAGCCGGCGGAACATTCTGCTGCCTTGCTCCGGGCGGAACGGAACGATCCACTGGTCTCGTGTCAAGATGATGTCCGTAATCACGGTCATAATCACGTCCGTAATCAGGCACCGGAGTCACTCGCGGCGGCTGGACGGGTTCAAAATGCTGAACCTGTGAAATCTCGACAGGCTTGAACGTGTCATTCACCGAAATTACGGTCGGAATGTGCATTGCCGATGACGCAACCGGAACAGCCTTCGCAGGTTTTCCCCATCGCAGTTCGTTGCCGAAAACGTTGCTCGTCAGCAGAACAATGCCTGCGACACTTAATACCGAGAACCAATGAGTATTCATATTGGGTATCCTTTCCTTTGTGCGGGGACACAGTCCCCGGCTCTCTCTTGCGGCGATACAGTCGCCAGCTCTTTTGCGCCGACACAGTTGCCGGCTTTCCTTTATTCGCTGCTGTAATTGGGTGCTTCCTGCGTAATCATAATGTTGTGCGGATGGTTTTCCTTGCCGCTTGCCTGCGAGATTTGGATAAACTTCGCGTTTTTTCTCAAATCTTCAATCGTTTGCGTTCCGCAGTATCCCATTCCCGCCCGTAGTCCGCCGACTAACTGGTACACGAAGGGACCTAACTGCCCCTTATAGGCAACACGTCCTTCGACACCTTCCGGCACCAACTTTTCGGCAGTTACTTCACGTCCCTGCCGGTATCGTTCGCCGGAACCATGCACCATCGCTCCAAGCGACCCCATCCCGCGATATTCCTTGAAGGTACGTCCCTGATAGAGAATTAACTCTCCCGGACTTTCTTCCAAGCCAGCCAGCAATCCGCCGAGCATCACGACATGCGCCCCCGCCGCAATGGCTTTGGCGATGTCGCCGGAATAGCGGATACCGCCGTCGGCAATGACCGACACACCGCTTCCTTCCAATGCTTTGGCGGCTCTGGAAATCGCTGTGATTTGAGGAACTCCGACACCGGAAACGACCCGCGTGGTGCAGATCGAACCAGGTCCGATTCCGACTTTTACGGCATCTGCTCCTGCGTCGGCGAGGGCTTTCGTTCCCGCTTCGGTCGCCACATTACCGGCAATGACATCAATATCGTGTTTTCGTTTAATGGCACGGATCGTTTCCAGTACATTTGCCGAATGACCATGGGCACTGTCCACTACCAGAACATCGACATCCCGGTCGATCAGCCGCTCGATTCGTTCTTCGTCGCGAACGCCGACTGCTGCACCGACCCGCAATCTTCCTTCCAAATCAACGCATCGTCGGGGAAAATTCCGCATTTTGTCTATGTCCCGGATCGTAATCAGACCCGTCAACCTGTATAAATCGTCAATCAGGAGCAGTTTCTCCACCTTTTTTTCCATTAAAATCGTTTCTGCCGTTTCCAGCGATACGTCGCCTGTTGCCGTCACGAGATGTTTGGCGGTCATGACTTCGGAAATTTGGATGTCCCAATTTTCGAGGAATCGCAGGTCTCTTCGGGTCAGGATTCCGCATAGTTTCCCGTCGGGCAGTGTTACCGGCACACCGGAGACATTTTTTTCCTTCATTAGGAGTTGCGCCTCTTTGACGGTGGCGGTCGGCGGCAGTGTGGCGGGTCGGCGGATGATGCCGTTGGCACTTCGTTTCACTTTGGAAACTTCTTCGGCTTGCTGATCGACTGTAAGGTTTTTGTGGATGATACCGATTCCTCCTTCCTGTGCCAGCGCGATTGCCATTTCGGCTTCGGTAACGGTATCCATTGGGGAACTGACGAGGGGAATTTGCAGAGCGATCCGTTTGGTCAATGTTGTACTGACATTAACGCTTGACGGCACGACTTCGCTGTACTGCGGTTCGAGAAGCACGTCATCGAATGTGATTCCCATTTCGGCGGAGAGAGAAAAATTGTCCATAGAAGTTCGAGATGATAGACCCACGCAAAAAATTGTAACGGATTTTTTTCCTGTTTTTCAAAGCAAGAACGGGGGGCTTACGCCCCCCGGCAAGTTCAACACCTATTCCAGATCGATCCGCTGGGGCATATCGAGTTTCTTGGACTCCAATCCTGCTCTGGCGAGTATCCAATAGAGTCCGAAGCCGACGGCAAACGCGGCGACCGGCGGACAGGGAATCTGTATCGGCATCGTTCCGCCGATGAATACTTCAACGAGCAAGGTAATCCCGCCGACGAAAAAGCCTACGCCCCAAGAAATCCAACCGGCAAGATTGAAACCTTCACGGGGACCTGCCCATTTTTTGCCCGCAAGGAGGTAATCCGCCATCATTGCGCCGCAGACAGGACCAAACGAAGCACCGATCAACGTAAATACAGCCCCGGCATTGCCTGCAGCCGTCGTTACGATCAGAAGACACGCAATTGCCGTTCCGATACCGCAACTGACGAAAGGATTAACTTTCGGCAACGTCGTCTTGAAACTGTTCGACGCGATGAGCGTCGAAAAACAGGCAGCCGGAAAAGCCGCAAGAGCCAGCAGGAATATAAACACTCCGCCGATAGTTTCACTTCCCATGAGCAACCGCATGCTTTGATACGGGTCTAAGGGGGAATCGGTGCCCGCAAGGGTTGCTTGCGCACCAGCAATGGCGACCAAGGCAATAACCCCGGTGAAAATTGTTGCCCCAACAATTCCGACGAGTCCGCCCATAATAACGGCTTTGCGATCCTTGTTGTTTGAACCGAAGTCGCAAC
>Ga0099364_10006631_pt1 | contig 16783 bp, 16 predicted proteins | sample TergutTh196P3_FD_73070 | JGI IMG/M metagenome (GOLD analysis project Ga0099364, IMG submission 73070) | Microcerotermes parvus P3 segment gut microbial communities from Pointe-Noire, Republic of the Congo - Th196 P3 | ecosystem: Host-associated > Arthropoda: Insects > Digestive system > Gut ... | reverse complement strand
AAGTAGGAAACGGGCGGCAGGATGCCGCCCCTACGATGCGACGCTGAATTTTAAGCGTAACAAAAGGGGGTTAGTTGATATGGCGGTTCAAACAATGAACAAAGCTGACAGGGAAAACCTTGTTTCTCGTGTCGGAAATCTTCCGGATAAGTTCATGCTCCAAATTAAGGAATGTCTCGAGCGCGTCGAAGAGGAAATTTTACGTGAAGAAGCGGAGGAAGAAGAGCGCCGCTATCAAGAAATGAGTGTCGAAGAAATCCACGCGGAGATTGCTGCTTTGAAAGCAAAATACGGAACTACGCCGAACGCCGAAACCATCGCCGCGATGAAGGAAGTCGAAGATGGACTGACCGAGCCGGTGACAATAGATGAGTTAAAGGCTATGCTGTATGCGCTCAGTTGATTGACAGCCATTCTGAAATCTTCGGTTAGAGCGTTACGCCTTTATCCCGCTTCGGACGGCTCCCTCCCGCGAGATTGACAAAACCCTTGATATGCGACATAATTCAGCACGGTTTGTTCAGTGATGAAAGAAACAAAAGTTCCTAGTCTGGAGGGTGTATAAAGTGAAAAAAGCAATGGCGATAGCGGTAGGTACGCTGGCGGTGTTGGTGTTTATCTTTTCGGGTGTGGGCTATGCCGCTGAAAATGGGGATGAACTTGAGTGGCGGAGATACCCGGTTATCAAAGATTTTGAATTGGTGTGGACTGAGGGGAAAAATAAGGGGAACGTGTTGCCGAAGTACAGCGATATATCATTGCGCCCGGGGCAGAGGTTGCCTTTTGACGTGCGGGGCATAGGGAACGCGTGGATTGAGGTTGAGCCCGGCGCCGGAGTGGAATACGAATTCAGTGTTGCGAACCCGTCGCAAGGCAGGATAAATATACAGTGGAATGTTAGAGTTATTGATTTGCCTCTTGGGGTGGATGATAGGTCTTTTGACCCGATGGAGGGCGAGTTGATCCTTAGCGCAACGCGTGACAATATTGGCATAGGGGGCCCCTTCGATATCAACATACAGTTGGACACCTCTCTTGATGGAACCACGCCCGGCTCCAGCGTCTTTCCTTTGACCGTTTGGGTTCGGGACGGCGGCGACATGGACACCGGCGGCGGAACGTGCAACGCCGCGGGGCTGGGTTTCCTGGCGCTGTCGCTTCCTCTGGCTTCCCTGGTGTTTTTCCGAAACAGGAAAAAGAAGCAGATATAACGGGGTGGATTGCCCATTTTAAATAAACAAGAGGCCGTCGTGAGACGGCCTCTTGCGGCATGGACGCCCGTTCAGCGGCTTGGGACCTGCTTGTCGTCGCCTTCTTATCGTTCACTTGGCGGCAGGAGTTTTTCAAGCTCCGCGATAACCGTTTTTAAGTCCCCTGATTTTCGAGCGATCGTCAACACCATTTTGATTATCGATTTGAACTGAAAATCCGTCATAACATCCGCCCTCTCTTCCAGCGTTGTCGCAGTCATGGCTCATAGCCTCCTGTTTAAAGGATGAACAACCTATGAAATTTCCGTGTAATGGTTCGTAGGGGCGGCAATCTGCCGCCCGTTTATCTCCAACACCCGTTTATCCCAAAAAACCCAAACACGGGCGGCAGGTTGCCGCCCCTACGGAAGGAAAATGGAAAATCCGCACACCGGTACGTTTTGTCCGCCCGGCCTCTTACAATTCTCGAATCTCATGCGCTCCAACGCGCCGTTCGTTCCTGTCTACGGCTATTGATATCAGGGTTACGCCTGACATTTTGTATGGAGACGCGTACCCTTTTTCAAGAATCTGTTTCATGGCATCTTCAGCCGCTTTTTCACACGCTTCTTTGCCAACGGCGACTTTCAATTCCACCAAATAGTAAAGACCGTTTACGCTTATTTCAAGGTCGCTTCGCCCTTTGCTGCCATGTTTCTCAGGTATAGCGTCAAGTTGCGCTCCCCAAAGCATGGAAAGAAGCATCGCGTGATAAAAGCTTTCCTGCGGTTTATTCGCGTACCTTTTCTCTTCGCGGCTGTAAATATCGTAGGGTATGCTTGTAAGCGTCACGTTATAAATATTGACAAAACCCTCCACATCCCCACATATTAAAGCTTTTTTCACATCTTTCAGCCCTGAGTCCGGCAACCCCAATTTTTCGCTCAAAAATAATCTCGCGACAGCCGAGAGTACCTCCTTGTTCGGATAGTCAAGGATCAATTCATCTTCCTGTTTTTCACGGATGGACAAATATCCGCTCTGATACAGGAAACTTGCGGGCGTTGCCGACTCGATCTCCCTCATGGACGTGAAGTCATCCATGACTTTTAAACCTCGAAACATATCCACCGACAGGTCATGCTTTTTGACGTACTCCGCCAATGCCGACGGAGTTCCCGACTCGAACCAATAATTACGGAATACCGGGTCTTTAAAGAAACTCAAAGTCGAGAAGGGATTGTATACCCTTGTCTTGCCGTCGAAAGAAAATCCGTCGTAGTAGCCGCGGATATCGGAGATCAGGGTATCCCGTTCCACTTCCAGCCGCTTTGCCGTCGTGTCGATATATTCGCCGAAACTGGACGTAAATTCGTCCTCCGTGTACCCAAGCATTGTCGCGTACTCGTCATTCATGGAAATATCCGTCAGGTTGTTCATCGGGGAGAATATTCCCATCTTGGAAAATTTGCTGATACCGGTGATGAACGTAAAATGCACATCCGCGCCGGCAGCTTTAATCTGAACGTAAAAATCTCTTAAGATTTCGCGTATTTTTTGCATTTCTTTCGTATTATTCAGGTTATCCAAAATGGGTTTGTCATACTCGTCAATGAGTACGACAACAGGCTTTTGTTCTTTTTGGGCGGTACGGGAGATGAGCGCGTCAAAAGCGGTCGCAGGGTCTTTTATAGATAGCCCCGGCAGCGTCAATGCGTTACGTTCGGCATTATACATAACCTGAAGGAGCATGGAGTCCAACAAACCCTCGACTCCATTGCGTGTAATTATCTTACTCATATCCAGCCGAATGACAGGATATGCTCTGTATTCCGGGCGGCTGCAAAACTCCTCGGCGTACAACCCTTTAAATAGTTCGCGTTTACCCGAAAAGAGGGCGTCAAAGGTGGAGATGGTCAGAGATTTCCCAAACCTCCGGGGGCGCGATAGAAAATAACCATCGCCTGTATCGATAAGGTCTATAAGGTACTTTGTTTTATCGACGTACAGATAACCTTCGTTACGAATTCTATCAAACGCCTGAATGTTCGTCGGAAGTTTCGGCAGTTTTCTCATACGCTTCCCCCCCCTGTTTGGTATAAGACCATAATACCATTATTTCCCGTTCGGCTTCTGCTTTTTATTTATTCTCCAGACGATGAACATGCTCATCACTATGGCGGCGTAGAAGCCCACCGCGCCTCCGTAGACGGCGTAGAGCGCCGCTTCTTCGTTCCAGGGCAGCCGGAAGCCGCCGGCTGTTATCATTATCAGGACAAAAATCATGGATATGGCCGTGATGTATTTGAATTCTTTGCGCATGAAACTTTTCACCCCGCCGTAATAAATAAGAGGTCTCCCTCGTGGGAGACCTCTTCGTTTGGTTTGTTTGCAGTGAGAGATTAGACTTTGGAGACGCTGGCTGCTTGTGGTCCCTTCTCGCCGTTCACAATTTCAAACAACACTTTCTGCCCTTCGGCAAGGGTTTTGAAACCATCACCTACTATTGCGCTGTAATGGACGAATACGTCTTTGCCTTCGTCCGCGGTGATAAAACCGTACCCCTTGCTTTCGTTGAACCACTTCACGGTACCCTGAGCCATAAAAAAAGCCTCCTAAAACAGATAAAATTACCACCCACAAGGGCAGCATGAGTTCAGAATACAATCTACGGCTCAATCTGTCAAGCTACCTGCGTAAAACAACCCAAACGCTTCATTTAGTGTTATCATAAATGTTGGATATGTATCGTTACATTATAGTTTGAGGTGAGTTCATTTGAAAAAAGTTTTGAGCATTCTTTTTGTGCTTGCCGCGGTTCTTTTTATTTTTTCTCAGCAAGCCTTCGCCGCCGAGGCTGTCAGCCTCGAAAGGTATCTTGGAATGGTCAGGGAGGGGAACCCCGCGCTGCGGTCGAATCTCAGGTCGGTAGAGGCCGCGTATTTCGGAGTGCTTGCCTCCGTTGCTCCCCAGCGCCCCAGCGCGGGCCTTTCCGGGTCCGCTTCCTACGTCACCGACCAACGGGCGCAGACGGCGGCCGGAACTGTGAGCGACAGGAATTCCATGACCTACAACACCTCTCTGGCGCTTACCCAGCGCATTGATATTTCCGGTACCAACACCCTGGACGAGCGGCAGCAGATTTTGTTCTACGAAGGGCAGCGGGCCAGGTTTGACGACAACGTCAACTCCCTGGTGGCCGCGGCGGAGAAGACGTATTGGTTCGCCGTCTGGGCAAGGGAGAACATAGCCCTGCAAAACGACGTTCTGCGCCAGCGCAGGGAAAACAACAGGGTTACCGAGGAAAAGTACAGGCAGCAGCTTGTCCCGAGACTTGACCTTATCCGTTCGGAAGCGCAGGTGGTGGCTGCCGAGGCTCTGGTTACGGAGGCTCATGCGCAGTACCGCAACATATTGTCCAGCATGACGGCCCTGACGGGGGGGATTGAAGTGGTTCCGATCGAGGAGCCTCTGCTTGTCCCGGCGTTTGACGTCCTGGTAAGCATGGAAAAAGCCCTTGCTTATCGCCCGGACGTCCGCGAGGCCAAATTGGCGGTTGAGCGCGGCAAAGTCGTCAAAAGGCTGACCGCTAAGGGGATGTCGCCGACCTTGACCGGCTCTGTCAGGTGGACGCCGTGGTCAGACCCGTGGAACTCCTCTTCGCCCCAAAAGGGGGAGGTCGGCGCGTCGCTGACCTTGAATATTCCCATTCTGGACGGGAACGCCACAAGGTACGGCGTTTTGAATACGGACAGGCTGATTCAGGCGGCGGAGGCCAACCTGCAGTCGGTCGAAAACAATGTGCGCATGGATTTGACGGTGGCCCGCAACAACTGGGAGATGGCGGAGGCGTTGGAAAAAGCTAAAAAACGTCAGGTAGAGCGTTCCGACGAAGAGCTGCGCATAACGGAACTCATGTACAACGAGGGAATGGGCGCGCAGATCGACCTTATAAACGCCCAGACGGAAAATCAGCAGGTACGCACCGATTACCTGAACTCCATACAGGGGATGTACACGGCCCTTGTGGAGCTTCACAAGGCTGTGGGGGATTACGCCCCCAACGAGAACGGCACGTGGAAGGAAGCTGTGACGAGGTACGGCAAGGGCAAGTAAATTTCGCCGATTTGCGTTTTTTTCGGAGGTGATTTCAGATGAAAAATTTCCCAAAAGTGAGTTTTTCCTGCGTCTACTCTGGAATTTCAGCGGTTTTGGTTGTTTTTGTTTTGAATATGGCAACGGCGGCTTACGCGGAACCAGAGCGTTACGACTTCCCGAAAGACGGCCCCGTTAAGTTCGTCAAGCCTTTCACGCCGGAACCGGAGGAAGTCTTGGCCGAAAAAATGGACGTCCGCAGAATAAACGAGGCCAGGCGGAAAAGCATAGCCGCGCTGCTGCGGAAGTACAACAGAAGGCTCACCGAAGAACAGGCGTACGACTACGCGGTTTTAATCATGCAGACGTGCGAAGCCTTCGGGCAGGACCCATTCGTCATCGCGTCGCTGATAGTGATCGAGTCCTCGGCGCGGAGCGACGCCGTGTCGCGGGGGGGGGACTACGGGCTGATGCAGGTGCGCTGGCGGGTGCACCAGAAGAACATCAGGAGTAAGTACCCGCACATCGCAAAGGCAAAGGACATGCTCGTCCCCCAAAATAACCTGACCGTGGGGATAGAGATATTCTCGAAGTACCACGCCACGGCAAAGCAGGACCTCAGGAGGACTCTGCTGTACTACAGCGCCGGCAACAGGCGCATGGCCGACAAAGTTGCCGCGGCTCTTTCCCAGCTCGAAAAATCTTATGTCGCGCATTTAAGAAACATTTGAAATATTTTTTAAGGGGGTAGTAAGGTGGCTCGGGAGCAGGAAAAATATTCCTTTCAATCGGAGGCGGCGGAGCTTCTTAAAATGATGATACACTCCGTTTACTCCAACAAGGAGATATTTTTGAGGGAGTTGATATCGAACGCCTCGGACGCTTTGGATAAGCGGAGGATAGAGGTTCTTTCCAACGACGAATATGGCGAGTACGACGCGAAAATCCACATAAGCCGCGACGGGGAGAACAAGACCATCACCATAACGGACAACGGCATAGGAATGAGCCGTGAGGAGATAATAAATTACATCGGAACCATAGCCAAATCAGGAACCAAAGAGTTTTTGGCGGCGGCCAAAGACGGCGGCCCGCAGGAGGACGGATCGTTCTCCGAAATGCTTATAGGCCAGTTTGGAGTGGGGTTCTACTCCGCCTTCATGGTGGCCGACAGGGTCGAGCTGATATCCAGGCGTCTGGGTTCCGGCGAGGCGTGGAAGTTCGAGTCGTCCGGCGACGGGTCGTATACCATAGGGGAAAGCTCCCTGCCCGAGTGCGGCACGTCGGTAAAGCTTTTTCTCCGCGAGCCGGGGGAGGGTGAAAAGGACTACGCCGACGAGTGGACGCTGCGCGAAATCGTCAGGAAATACTCCGATTTCATCAGCTATCCCATAGCGATGAACTGCACTAAATGGAAAGACAAAGAGGAAACCGTCGAAGACGAGGTAATAAACTCCCAGAAGGCCATCTGGTGCAAGGCGGAGAGCGAGGTTTCGGAGGACGAATACCGCGAGTTCTACCGCCATCTGGCGCGCGACTGGCAGGAGCCTCTGACGCGCGCGCTCATCAACGCCGAGGGTTCGGTCAACTTCAAGGGGCTGCTTTTCATACCTTCGCAGGCGCCCTTCGACCTTCTCATGAACGACAGGAGCGGGGGCATAAGCCTTTATATAAAACGCGTTTTTATAATGAACGACTGCAAGGACCTCATACCGGAGTACCTTCGCTTCGTCAAGGGGGTAATTGACTCCGAGGACTTGCCGCTCAACATATCGCGCGAAATTCTCCAGGAAGACCAGAGGGTCAGGGTGATACGCCGCAGCACGCTGCGGAAGCTGTTCGCCAGCCTTCGCAAGCTGCTGGAAAACGAGCGCGAAAAGTACGAAAAATTTTGGACGAACTTCGGTAAAATCTTCAAGGAAGGCGTCGTCCACGACCGGGAAAACGCCCAGACGATTTTGGAACTGTGCCTGTTCCGCTCCACGTTTTCGGCGAGTTCGACAGACTCCGAGTGGACTACCCTGGATTCCTATAAGAGCAGAATGAAACCCGGGCAGGAGGGCATTTATTACCTGACCGGGCGGGACGTGTCCACTTTGAAAAGCTCCCCGAAGCTGGAGGCGTTTTCGGAAAAAGGCTACGAAGTTCTGTTGCTGGCGGACCCCGTTGACGAGCTTATAATGTCCGGCACGAGCGAATACGGCGGCGTTAAATTTTTGAACGCCGGCGGCGCGGCCCGGGCGGAAACTGAGGACGAGCGCAAAGAGGCCGACAAAAAGCTGGAGGGGATGGAGTCCGATTTCGCCCCGCTCAAGGAAAAAATCATGAAGTCTTTGGGGGATGTGTTGAGCGACGCGCGCCTCTCCTCCCGAATGAAAACGTCGCCGGCCTGCCTCGTCGGAGACGCCGGGGCTGTGTCTCCACATCTGGAACAGCTTATGCGCGCCATGGGACAGAACGTGCCGTCAAGCAAGCGCGTTCTGGAGCTGAACCCGGAGCATCCGGTGGTCGGCCGCCTGATGTCCATGGCCCGGACGGACGACGCCAGAGTTGAGGATTTCGCCGCTATTCTTTACGATCAAGCCCTCATTCTCGACGGAGGTTCAGTGTCGGACCCCGGCCGGTTCACCCGCCTTTTAGCCGACGTCATGAACTCGGCCCTGACGCCGGAGCGAAACTGAAAGGGGGGCGAACATCATAACGGCTCAAAACACAGCAAAGAAAAATGACGCCGACACCTTAGTTTTAAAGTACGATGTAACCTCCAAAGAGCGTTACGTCGATTCCTCGTCCCAAAAAACGGAGTTTGAGAAGGTCATAGGCGAACTGGCCCGCATAAGCCTGGAGACGCTTTCGTGGGACATCGCGAAAACGACCAAAAAGCACTTCGGGGACGTCGAAGAAGATACGGCCCGCAAATGGGAGGCTTTTCTGGGCGGCTTCATCGTCAACGCGGCGGCGGCGCTTTACGATAAGGGCCTTGGGGTCGCGGCGCACAAGAAGCTGGACGAGGCGAGGAAAGTTTTGGAGGTAAAGCAGAAATTCGCGCAGGAAGCGGAGGCCATCCGGCGAAAGACGGAGGAAAACAGCATAGACGTATCCGACATGCTGGGGCTTTTCTCGGACGAAGCGTGACACGTAAAAACCCCCCCCCCGCCCTTCGGGCCGGGGGGATTTTTATTCGGAAGTTATGACGGTGTCGATACTTTTAATTCCCTTTATTTTGCCCAGCGACTCGACGAACGCCTTTATACGCGACGCCTCCCCTTTCAGGACGACGCACTCCAGGCAGACGTCGTGAGAGGCGTGCACGTGAGTCGAGCAGACGATGATTTCGCCGTGGTCATGCTGGACGGACGTCAGTTCCCTGGAGATGTTGGGGGAGTGATGGCCGTACATCAGGGTTACGCTTCCGTATACCTGCCCGTCCTCCTCCTGCCAGAGCTCCTCGGTGATGTAGCGCCGCATAAGCTGGCGTATGACGTCCGACCGGTTGCCCTTTCCGGCTTTTTTTAACCTCAGGTCGAACTCCCCGAGGACGTCTTCGGGAACCGTCACTCCAAAACGAGAGAGCTTTTCTTTTTCCGCCGTCATATTTTTCAATACTCTTTCCAATCCTTTCAGCGCCTTTAATGAGATATTATATCCGTGTTGTTATATAAAGGAGGAATTTGTTTATGGCAAAGCGGGAAATGATCTACGGAATGAATGACACGCCCCCGTTTCCGATCATGGTGATCGCCGGGGCGCAGCACGTTCTGACGCTTTTCGGCGCCACGACCCTGGTTCCGCTCATTTTCGGGCCGGCAATGGGAATGACCACGGAACAGCTCGCCAAGTTCATCGGGTGCGTATACTTCGCCATGGGCATAGCCACCCTAATACAGACCCACCCCAGGCTCGGCACGGGCCTGCCCATAGTGCAGGGTTCCAGCTTCAGCTTCATACCGCCCATCATGACGGTCATAGGCGCTTACGGCGCGTCGGGTCCGGAGACGGTCATGCAGTACGTGGGCGGCGGGCTGATGACCGGGGGAATCGCGCTGGCCGTTCTTGGGTACACCGGTCTGGTCGGAGTGATACGCAAGGTCATAACGCCGGTCGTCATCGGGCCGACCATAATGGCGATAGGTTTCTCCCTCGCGCCCGTGGCCGTGGACAACGCCTCCAAATTCTGGCCGGTATCGCTGCTCGTCGTGTTCCTGATATTCGTTTTCAGCCTGGTCATGAAGAACAAAATCATCAATATTTTCGCGGTTCTGTGCGCGATAGCCGCCGCGTATCTTTTGTGCGCGGCGGCGTCCGGAGCCGGATGGATAGGGCCCGGGCATCCGGCTTTCGTCGGCTTCGGCAGCGTGGCCGCCGCGCCGGTGTGGCGGACGGACGTCTTCTTGCCGTGGGGAGCGCCGAAGTTCAGTTTTCTGGCTGTCGGCGCGCTTCTGGCGGGTTTCTTCGCCGTGATGATCGAGTCTATAGGAGACTATCACTCCTGCTCCTACGTATCCGGCCTGCCCGACCCGTCGCCGGCGACCATCAGCCGCGGCATAGGGGCGGAGGGCGTCAACTGCGCCATATCGGGGCTGCTGGGTTCCGTCGGCACCACGTCTTACACGGAGAACATCGGGCTTATAGGGCTGACCGGCGTGGCGTCGCGGAACGTGGTCAGGACGGGCGCGGTTTTGCTGATCGGAATGAGCCTTTTCGGTAAGTTTGGGGCATTCATCGCCACCATGCCCACGCCGGTTATAGGCGGCGCTTATATGGCCCTGTTCGGAACTATCGGGGCGCTGGGCATCCAGGTGCTTGCGCGCGCCGACCTCGGAAGCCAGCGCAACATATTGATAGTGGGCTTCTCTTTCCTTATGGCTCTGGGGCTGCCGGGCTGGGTTGGGCAGGAATCCGTGCAGCGGGCGTTCATGGACCCCGCCAACGGGAGGTTTTTGGCAACGCTGGGGGGAATGGCCTGGGCCATTTTGAAAACGCCCATGGCCGTCGCCGGAATCTGCGCGGCCCTGTGCGACTCCCTCGTTCCCGGCACGGACGCCGAACGTGGAATAGGCAGATGAAGCAGATAAAAATTGTTTTGCCGCGTAAAAATGTGTTACTCTAAGTCATAAAGCTATTTCTACGTCAGGAGGGATTTGTTGGATCATGGGAATTCGCGGCATTGACGAACTTTGCGAGGAACTGAAAATCAAACGAACCTCCGCTCTCGCGGGAGGAGGGGAAAAAGCGGTCGCCAGGCAGAAGGAAAAAGGCAAGGGGACGGCAAGGGAACGCGCGTTGAAGCTCCTCGACCCCGGCAGCTTCGTGGAAATTGACGAATTCGTCACCCACAGGTGCGTCAACTTCGGCCTGGAAAAAACGAAGCCCCTTGGCGACGGCGTCGTTACAGGCTGGGGAACGATAGACGGCCGCAGGGTTTTCGTCTTCAGCCAGGACTTTACCGTGCTGGGCGGTTCTTTGGGAGAGAAGCACGCCGACAAGATATGCAAGGTCATGGACATGGCCCTGGAAATGGGCTGCCCCCTCATAGGCGTCAACGACTCCGGTGGAGCGCGTATTCAGGAGGCGGTGGACTCGCTGAACGGCTACGGCAAAATATTCTTCCGCAACACAATTTCCAGCGGCGTAATCCCGCAAATTTCGGTAATCATGGGGCCGACTGCCGGCGGAGCGGTCTACAGCCCGGCCTTGACCGACTTCGTTTTCATGGTGGAGGGTTCCGGCATAATGCACATCACCGGCCCGGCTGTCATCAAGGCCGTCACCGGGGAGGAGGTCACCAGCGAGGAACTGGGCGGCGCGGATACCCACAACATGAAAAGCGGCAACGCCCACTTCAAGGCCAAATCCGAGGACGAGTGCTTCGCGCAGGTACGCAGGCTGCTTTCCTACCTCCCGTCGAACAACCTGGACGACGCCCCTTTTGTCGAGACAAGGGACAGCGTTGAGCGCATGGATATGAGACTGCGCGAAATCGTCCCGACGAACCCCAATAAAGCGTACGACGTGCACGGCGTGCTGGAGCTGGTGCTGGACGACGGAATTTTCACCGAAACGCAGGCCGAATGGGCCAAAAACATAGTCACGGGCTACGGCCGCGTGGGGGGGCGCTCCGTCGGCATTATCGCCAACCAGGCGAGGGTCATGGCGGGCTGTCTGGACATCGACGCCTCGGACAAGGCCAGCCGTTTCATACGGCACTGCGACGCCTTCAACCTGCCCATAGTGACCTTCGTGGACGTGCCGGGATACCTTCCGGGCGTCACTCAGGAGCTGGGGGGAATAATACGTCACGGGGCAAAGCTGCTTTACGCTTACAGCGAGGCCACCGTGCCGCTGGTCACCGTCATTCTGCGCAAGGCATACGGCGGGGCATACCTGGCCATGAGCAGCAAAGCTCTGGGGGCCGATCTGGTCATGGCGTGGCCTCAGGCGGAAATAGCGGTGATGGGGGCGGAGGGCGCGGCAAATATAGTCTTCAAGAGGGAGATCGAAGCGTCGCCGGATCCGGGCGGCACGCGCCTGGAGAAGATAGACGAGTACCGCAGCGCGTTCGCCACGCCTTATGTGGCGGCGGAGCGCGGTTTCGTGGATCGCGTCATCATGCCGGAGGAGACGCGGAGGGAGCTGTGGCTCGCCCTGTGCGGCATGGAGAGCAAAAAGGTCGGACGCCCGAGCAAGAAGCACGGCGTAATCCCCCACTAGGGGACACATATATACAGAGGGGGTAACCGCGCATGACGCCCACCCAGGTTTTTTTTGCAGCCGTCCTGATTTTGGCTGTTCTGTTTTATTTCAAACGGCGCGCCGGGGACGATGACTCAGCCCCGGCGATGAAAGCCGAACCAAACGCCGATATAAAGGCCCGGCACGTGGCGGCTGTTACAGCGGCCATCCTGGCGGCCACCAACGGCCGGGGCAGGATATTGAACATCGCCCCCGCTTATCGCGCGAATATCTACGACGCGACTCAAAGGTGGAGGTCAGCCGCCATAATCGCCTCCGTCGGACGGCGTCTCCCCCCGTCCTGGAAACGGTAAAAAAAATAAAAAAACTTGAAAGGAGTTTCAGCTTATGAGCTTGAAATATAGAGTGACGGTTGACGGCACGGCATATGTTGTCGAGGTTGAAGAACTCGGAGCGGGAGCGCCTGTAACGAGCGCCCCCGCTGCCGCCGTTTCGGCCGCGCCCGCCCCCGCCGCGGCGGACGCGCCGGCCCCGGAGGCAGGGGCGGCGGCAGGCGGCGTCGTAATAGAGGCCCCCATGCCGGGCAAGATACTGGACGTAAAGGTATCGGCAGGGGCGGCGGTAAAGAGCGGAGACCTCATCGTAATTCTGGAGGCGATGAAAATGGAAAACGAAATTTTCGCCACGGCGTCAGGCACGGTAAAAGAGGTCCGCGTCAAGAGAGGAAACTCGGTCAGCACCGGAGACGCGCTGGTCGTTATAGGGTAATAATTAAAAAAACTCCCCCCGCTCCTTCGGAGCGCCCCCCTCAAAGAGGGGGGCTAACTTCTTCCAGCCTCCCTCTCCGAGGGGGGTGCCATGGGTGGAAACGGGCGGCAGGTTGCCGCCCCTACTCCCCCAGATATTTTCGCAGCGTTTCCAACAGCTTGTCAGTGTCAATCGGTTTTCCAAGGTGATCGTCCATGCCCGCCGCGAGGCAGTCCTCGATGTCGCTCTTGAAGACGTTCGCGGTCATCGCCACGATAGGCAGCCTTCCGCCGCTCCGCCCCGTGCGGCCGGGCAGCGCGCGTATGCGCCGGGTCGCTTCGAGCCCGTCCATTTTCGGCATTTGCACGTCCATGAACACCATATCGTATTTACAAGGCCCTTCCGTCACCATGGCCAGCGCTTCCTCGCCGTTTTCGGCGCAGTAAATATCCAGGCCGGTTCCTTCCAGAAGCGCCATGAGTATTTCACGGTTAATTTCTATGTCTTCGGCAAGCAGCAGCCTCTTGCCCGTAAACTCGCCCTCCGCGTTCCATACGTCCTCGCTTTGCTTGCGGGGCATACCTAGACATTCATTTATACAATCAATGATCATGGAAGAAAAAAGCGGTTTCAAAAGATGCTTGTCCACGCCCGCGTCGGACGCGTCGCACTTAATTTGCTCCCAGTCCATGGCAGTAATCATTATCACTACGGACGGTCTGCCGCCCCTGCGGGATTTTATGCGCCTGGTCAGCTCAATTCCATCCATGCCGCCCATACGCCAGTCAATAAAATATATGTCGTATTCGCCCCGCTCCTCGATGATACGGCACGCTTCAAAACCGTCGGCGGCCACGTCGCATTTTATGTTCAGCGGGCTGAAGATATCCCGAAATTGATTGCGTATTTCGAGAACGTCGTCCACCAGCAAAATTCGGACAGTTTCCCAATTTACGCCCGCGGCAAGCAGCGATTGGAAGCTTTTTTCGCCGCGCCGCGCCCTGACGGTGAAGGTGAACTTCGCCCCTTTGCCGAGTTCCGATTCTATCCAAATCCCGCCGTCCATAAGCTCGACGATTCGCTTGGATATGACAAGGCCAAGCCCGGTTCCTCCGTATAAACGGCTCGTCCCGCTTTCAGCCTGCTCGAAAGCCTTAAACAGCTTCTCCTGCTGAGGGGCGGATATGCCTATACCGCTGTCGGTCACCTCGATGCGCAGTTCGCAGTCTCCGTCGCTTTCTCCGGCCAAAGACGCCTCGAGACAGATTTTTCCCTTTTCGGGAGTAAATTTTACGGCGTTGGACAGCAGGTTCGTTATGACCTGCGCCAAACGCTGGGCGTCCCCTACGATAAAGTCAGGTATGTTGTTGTCGACGTTTACGGTCAGCGTCTGCTGTTTTTCGTTTACGCGGAAATTGACGACCGCAATCACCTTTTGCAGCATTCTCTCGAAATTGTACTCTACCGGCGCAAGTTCCAACTTGTTCGCCTCTATTTTCGCCATGTCGAGCACGTCGTTTATCACGCCGAGCAGATGGGAGGACGCGTCTTCTATCTTGCCCAGGGCGTGATTTTTTTCCACCATGTCGTCGGTTTTCTTTCCTATTGTCGTCATGCCTATGATAACGTTCATCGGCGTACGCATTTCGTGGCTCATTGTGGAGAGGAACTCGCTTTTCGCCTTGTTGGCGGCCTCCGCCCGGGACATGGCCTTAAGCTGAGCGGATATCATATCGGAGATCGCGTCCACGAGGACGCCTAGTTCCCCGCCCCCGTCGTAATTAAAGTCCCCTCTCTTAATAGTCAGGTCTCCGCCGCGGGTTCTTTCCGCGATGGCGACGATCTGCCCGAGCGGCTTCGATATTCTCCGCGCAGTCACCACAGAGATGAGGAAAGCGGCGGCAAAGACAATGACGGAAACCGCCGACACCGTCATCACCGTTGAGCGAATAGCTTCCTTCGCCTCCTCCGTCGACCTTCCGTTGAAGTACATGCCCATTATTTTGCCGGAAGCCGGGTCTTTAAGGGGGCTGTAGATGGTGAAGTGCTCCTTGCCGAAGAGCATCAGGGTCAGTTCGGCGTCATTTCCATCCCGCAGCACCGTCTGCTGTACGACCTCCGGAGCGTCCGTTCCTATGAGACGCATCCCGTCGACGTCGATTAAGGTGGTGTTGATTCTGGTTTTGCCGGCAAAAAGCGTAACCTCGTTGTCGAACAGGGCCTTTATCCTGTCTACGAACATCTCGTTCGTCAAAGACACCGCCGCGATGATCGTCCCGACGATTTCCCCGTCCCTGGCCTTAATCGGAATTCCGCAGTAATATCCGAGCCTCGTTGAAACCCCTTCCGTCAACATATCCCAGGCTTGCCCCTCAAGGGCTCGTTTCACGATTTCATTGCCGGAGAGGTCGTCCCCGATGTTCTCCGGGTCGTGAGCCCTCAGGATCACCATGCCGTTCTCATCGGAAACCGTAAGGATGTCAATCCCCGCGTCCTGCATGAGCATGAGCATCTCGGCGTTCAAGGCATAAACGTCGCGGTCGGCGACGAAGACGGCGAGCTTTTCGTTATCGGCCAGGTGGGTGACGAATACCTTGACGCGCGTCATTTGTTCGTCAATGTAGCTTTTCATTCCGCTCATTCCCTGACGCACGATTTTCTGCGACTCCGTGCGGGCATACCGTGAAAAGTAGTACACGCTCGTCGACGACAGCCCCAGTATGGTGATGATGGCGATCAAAAACGTTATAAGGATAATCTGCGTCCCGATTTTCATGTTTTTCATACTCAGCTTGCTCACTTCCTGCCCGGATACTATCAAAGTCAAGTTATAATAAAAGACCGACAGCTCTAAAAATACCATAAAAAGGAGTTTTTCACATGCATAAAGCGGTAGCCGTAGCTAAAAATACCTGGTGGGTAGGAGTAAACGACTACGAAACGGACATGTTCGAGTCCCTGTGGCCTTTGCCGCAGGGGGTGGCCTACAACGCCTACGTCATTCCGGGCGAAAAAACCGCCGCCATCGACACGGTCAAAGGGCCGTGCTTCAGCGATTACCTCGGCAAGGTCACCGAGGTCCTGCAGGGAAGGAAGCTCGACTACCTGGTCGTCAACCACGTGGAACCAGACCACTCGGGCTTGGCCGCGCAGCTCAGGCACGTCTGGCCCGACCTGAAAATCGTCGGCAACGCCAAAACCCTGCCGCTCCTTAAGGGTTATCACGGAATAGACGAGAACGTAATCCAGGTCAAGGACGGAGAAACCCTGGACATAGGAGGGCATGTGCTGAGCTTTCACACCGTCCCCATGGTTCACTGGCCGGAGAGCATGGTGACCTTTGACGCGGCGACGAAGACCCTGTTTTCCAACGACACTTTCGGAGGATACGGCGCTCACGAGGGCGGCATATTTGACGACGAGAAGCCGAGGGAACGCTGGGAAAGCGAAATGCTGCGCTATTACGCGACGATTGTCGCCCGGTACTCCAGCTCGGTGCAGGCCGCGCTGAAAAAGCTGAAAGAGCTGGAAATCGAGAACATATGCCCCGCCCACGGAACGCTGTTCCGCAAGGACGTGGGGCAGGTTGTCGAGCTTTATGACCGCTGGAGCAGCCACAAGACGGAATGCGGCGTCGTCGTGGTCTACGGCAGCATGTACGGAAACACCCGGCGCATGGCCGAGGCGGTTTGCCGGGGAATCTCCGACGAGGGCGTGAAAAACGTTCACGTATACGACGCCTCCCGGTCGGACATGTCGCTTATACTCCGCGACATCTGGCGCTACAGGGGCCTGGTTCTTCTCGGCTGCACGTACAACACCACCCTTTTCCCGACGATAGCCGGGCTTTGCGAGAAGCTGCTCAACCGCACGCCGAAAAACCGCGTTCTGGGCATCGCGGGCAGCTACAGTTGGAGCAAAGGGGCGCTGGACGCCCTGCGTAAATTCGCCGAGGCCGTAAAGCTGGAAAAGGTCGCCCCCGAGGTGGAGGTCTTCACCGCCCCCACCGCCGCAGACCTGGAACAGTGCGTCGAGCTTGGAAAGAACATGGCCAGGGC
>Ga0099364_10006630_pt1 | contig 16783 bp, 9 predicted proteins | sample TergutTh196P3_FD_73070 | JGI IMG/M metagenome (GOLD analysis project Ga0099364, IMG submission 73070) | Microcerotermes parvus P3 segment gut microbial communities from Pointe-Noire, Republic of the Congo - Th196 P3 | ecosystem: Host-associated > Arthropoda: Insects > Digestive system > Gut ... | reverse complement strand
GCAGATAGCCACACCTGCCGTTTATGAAAGAGAACCGAATAACACAATGGCGCTTGCCCAACAGATAGGCAATGATGATAATGTGTATGGGATGATAAGTTCTGCAGGTGATGAAGACTGGTATAAAATCACATTCAGTCAAAGCGGCAAAGCTAATTTTTGGCTTGGGGAAAAACCAAATGGCTGCGATATTAAATTTGGGCTATACAACACCAGCGGCGTTCCATTAGCAGTTTCTGTAACACCGCAGTACGACAACACTCAAGAACAGCTTTATGACTATTCCGTCATCGCTAGTAATGTATACTACATTAGAGTGTATTCTCCAACAAAGACACCCTATAATACTTCATATTACAAGCTAAGGGCAAAGATTAATTCTACAGTAACCCCTCCTGGTAATATAGCTGCCCCCACAGATTTGAGGATGACGACCGCCTCCAGTACAACTATGACGTTATCATGGGGTAGACCAACGGGAGTAACCGGTAATACTGCTTATGATATTTATGTCGGCGTTTCCGCTTCTCCCGAACGAATAAACAGCTCAGCCTCCAATGTTACGCACAGAATTAATAACCTTGTTCCAAACACAGAATATAGAATCCGTGTTAAGACAGTAACCGGTGGTATGGCAATGTCAATGTCAACAATCCAGTCAAGCGCCGAAAACGACGAAGCTGAGACAACCGGAAAAACCGCTCCAGCAAAACCAGTAATCAATGTTGATGTGAAAAACACAAAATCCAATAGTGTGATGCTTACTTGGAATCGAATAGAAGGAGCATTGGGATACAGAATCTATTACAAGGAAAAAGGCAGTTTAGGAGAACCAAGAACGTCTTATGTAGATACACCGCACATTACTATTTTGAATCGAGTAATAGATGGTCTAAGCCCTAATAGAACATACGAATTCTATATGGTAGCGATAAATCGACATAAAAACAGTATTGAAGAATGGCTTCTTGAATCTGATCCAAGTAATGTAATAGAGGCAACGACATTAAGTACGTCAGCGGGATACATTATTGTCGGTGACTACGGAAAGGATTTCACGCGTAACGCTACGCTTAATGAGCAAACTTTAACTTATGTAGTTGAAACGAATATGGGGAATTGGAATTGTATTGTTGTTGAGGGTAAGGACTGGATTGAAGTAACTAGAGTTAAATCAACTCAAGTCGGGGGCAGAGATCAAATTCAGATTAAATTAGAAAAGCTTGAGCCAATACTGAAGGATGATACGAGGGAAGATCGAGTTGGCACTGTATCTGTTTATGCCGGGACTAGCGGTAGCCTTGATGACTCTTTAGTAAGAATTATCATCACTATTCATCAATTCGCGTATCCAAATTATGATTTTTTCCCTTCTGAAACTGAAAAACAACTTGCAAAGGAGATACTTGATCTTTTTGACAATGAAAAAATAAAACTTGGCAGTGGTAAGACACATAATGCTTATCAGACTATTAAAGATACTTCTGAGGGTCGCGCTGCAATGTTGCATAAAGGGGATAGTGCGGGGGGGTTCAATATACGTAAAGACCATGGTGAAGGTAGTAAGTATAAAAGAATAAATGAAAATGTTCTTCGAACTATTCTTGTTATGCAAAAAGGTTTTCCCGATATAACGGTAAGTACAATCGCAGGAAGCAATGCACATAGTGGAACCGAGCATTATGAGGGTCTTGCGGTTGACATTAGTGCAATAAGTAGAAATGATGAAGAGGGTAAGAATGGAGTGATGGGTAAAAACCCAACATTTAATGAAGATGGTACAGAAAAAACAAAAGCAGATACGTATGTTACCGAAGCACAAGTACAAGCATGGCGCGATCTTATAATAAGAGAACTGAACGTTACATTTAAACAACTCAAAAAAAGTGACTCAAGTGTATATTTTAGAGACCCTTTTCATGAAACTGGTAAAAATCATTATGATCACTTTCATGTTGAATTCCCTAAGTCCTCCACCAGCTTGAGTACGGCATCAAGTGGTTATTCAATCCATGCTGCAACATACAGTGGCGGAACAGTGTCAGGCGTTCTCGGTAATAATGCATTCTCAGCCTCAGCATATGATGGTTCAGTATCTGACAACGTTTTTGGCGATATGGTCACTTTGTTCGCTACGCCGGACGAAGGCTATACATTTGACGGCTGGTATGAAGACGGCGTATTAATCTCTGAAATCGAAGGAGCTTACACACCTTCAGCTACCTCAAATGCGTTCACATTTACAGCTACTAAAGACCGCAATATAGAAGCTCGCTTTACATCAACATCAAATGTTAAAGATTCTGACACCGAAGAAATTTATGATATCAGTGGCAGCAGTGACGACAGCGGATGCAGCGCGGGCTACGGATACATAGCGTTTGCTCTTCTCGGAATTGCTCCGTTCATGTTTAAGAGAATAAAAGGTACGAAATAATTTAGGAGAAGGTCGCTCACTAGTTGGGCGACCATTTTATTAAAACATACGTACTTCTGGTACACGGTGGTTTTTTTTCTTGTTTGTTTATTACAGAGATAGGAATTGGGGTGATTATCAAATAAATAATCTTTTTTTTCTCGTCTATTTAATTAATTTGAATGAGAAAAATACAACACGCGGAAAGAGAAGTCTTTTTACGTTTTTGATAAAAGAGACTAATTATATTGTTTTACAGTGAAGAAAGGAGAAGATTGTTATGAGAAAAGGAAATCGGTTTTCAACGCTATTTATTGTTTTTATCGCTTTGGTTTTATGTTTGTCCGCCGCAGGTGATGCATATGTAGAGTTTACAGCTCCTGCAACAAGCATGGGTACGGTAACGCTTTGTGACAATGAAAACTTACCATTTGAAATTACAGTAATTGACAATGATGATTCAACTGCCACATTAGTTTGCGATGTAAATGCTGATATTAAATATGAGCTAATGATTGGAAAAGAAGAAACAGAAGAAAATTACCAATTGATTACTGACGACACATTTTTTGTTGTGGATTTAAATGATGAATATTCTGTGTGCTTTAAAATCATTTATGAGGGGATAATCTATTACTATGGCGGCTATATTTCCGTTACCAAAAATGATGATGTGGCTGTCGTACAGAAAAGAGGATTCTTTCTAAATACGGTGGAGGAATTTGAAGATTTATCAGAGTCTCTCAACGTGGATTTTTCTGATATTATTCACCAGCCGCTTCAAGCTATGTCAGAAGAGGCGCCAGGCGCGGCTACTATATCGAGCCCAACCAGCGGCAAAACATATACCATAAACAGCAGTCAATCGTACAGTTATTCATCAACCAATGCAACCAAGTACCATACCGCAGTAAAAATAATATCCGGTACGCCTTATCCAGAAAGCAACAATGAAGCTGGGAAATTATTATTAGAGAATCTGAATACAGTAAATAAAACAACATATTTCAACATTCTGAATGACAGCAATTATGCGGGTCAATGGGTTAAGCTATATGTACGAGGCGGTGATAGTACAGGCTATGGTAGCACAGCTATAAGATATGTGCAGATCAAGCCCTTAACGCCCACACTAAATAATCCAACTCAATCAAACGGTAAAGTAAGTCTAAGCTGGAGCGCTACCGCTGGGGCTGCTTCCTATAATGTATACAGGTCAACATCGGCAAGCGGGGCATACTCAATGATAGGTAATACAACGTCAAGAAGCTATGAAAATACTCCCGGGACAGGTACTTTTTATTACAAAGTCGCGGCAGTAGCTAAAACAACTTCTTCAACTTATGCAGGGATTCTATCAAAAGGAGTTATAGGAGATCAGTCTGCTTATAAAAGTATAACAGTTTCGTCTACGACTCCGGTATGGTCATTAAGCAGATCTTATATAACATTTCCAGCCGCATCGGTGGGATACAGCAACTCACAAATGGCGGTTTCAACCACAATTAGCAACTCGGGAACTGTGGCGTTAACCTCGGTAAGCGCGAGCATAACAGCCGGAAGCGCGTATTTTGAGATATCTTCATCTCCGTCAAGTTCAATTGCGGCAAAAGGCTCCTCAACTGTCAGCGTTCGCCCAAAGACTAAACTCCCAAAGGGTAATTATAGCGGCGTACTGACAGTTTACACAGGTAACGGGGGCAACAAATCGGTAAGCCCGCTGTCATTCACGGTAAATGACGCGGTCCCAGGAGCAGCCAATATATCAAGCCCAAGCGCTAACGGCACAACATACACAATAAACAGCAACCCATCGTACAGCTATTCATCGACCAACGCAACCAAGTACAATACCATAGTAAAAATAATAACAGGAACGCCTAATCCAAGTAGTGACAATGAAAATGGGGATAAAGTATTTGATACGATTACATTAAATAAACAAATAAGCTTCCCCATTCCGAATAACAGCTCTCATGCAGGTCGATGGGCTAAGCTATATGTACAAGGTATTAATAATGCAAATGTGGGTGGCATTCCTGCCGTAAAATATGTTCAGATTAAGCCCTTAACGCCCACACTAAGTAGTCTAACACAGACAAATGGTACTGTAAGTCTAAGCTGGAGCGCTGCTGCCGGAGCTGCTTCCTATAACGTTTACAGGTCAACATCGGCAAGCGTATCATACTCACTAATAGGAAATACAAAATCAAGAAGCTATTCAGATACCCCCGGTGCAGGAATTTTTTATTATAAAGTCGCGGCAGTAGCCCAAACAACTACTTTAACAGATTCAAGGATTCTTTCAAGCGGAGTTGTGGGAGATCAGTCCACATATATAAGGATAACAACTACGCCTCCGAATAAATACACCGTTACCCTAGATCGACAGGGCGCATACTTAGGATCGACAAATTTCGTAGCCACTCTTAACTCACCTTCACTTGATGGTTATACTCCGCCAATGCGTTCATACTTCAACTTTAGCGGGTACTGGACAGCGGCGACAGGCGGCAGCGCGGTTATTACCACGGCTAACGCTTATGCGGCAAATGTTTCGGGCTACACAAACGCAAATAGGCAATGGATAAAGACTACCACTCCGACAACTCTTTATGCAAGATGGACGCAAACAGTAAACTTAAATCGACAAGGTGGAACGACAGGCGCGACAAGCTTTACAGCAACATATGGTTCAGCTACGTTTACAAATTATACCAGACCAACGCACCCAAATGGATTTACCTTTGACGGGTACTGGACAGCGCCGTCAGGCGGTTATAGGGTAATTACTGCGACCGGCGCTTATGAGGTAAACGCTTCGGGCTACACAAACGCAAGCAGACAATGGATATGGACTTCCGCTCCACCAACGCTCCATGCAAGGTGGACTCCTGAAGTGAACAACAAATACACCGTCACATATAACCCAAACGGCGGAACTGGTTCAGTTATTACAGTAAGAGATGTAGAGCCTAATCGCTACTATATTGTTAAGGATCAGAACTTTTATCTAAATGATTATACATTCGTGGGATGGAACACGCAAGCTGATGGTTTAGGCGCTAATTACTCAACCAAACATCCTGCTTCTAACCCAAATAATCAAATCTTTATGACAAGTTCCATTACTCTTTATGCGCAGTGGAGAAGAAATGTTGTAACACCATATTATTCTTACGATAGTTATATATATGAAGGCGCATATTTATATATTATTAGAACACATGCAAATAACATTGGTTTAGCAGATTTAGAGAAAAAAACGAATTTGAGTGCTTCAGGTCATTATGGTATTAATGGCGGATTTTATAACCGTTCAGCTCGTGATCTACTAAATGACTTTGGCTTAGTCAATCCTGGAACGCTTAATCAGGACATCTTGAATATAGCCATAATGGATGGAAAACCTGTTGGTCCCACAAACGCCGGGAATTCAGCAGATGGAAATAAGCTTGATGGTTCATCAAATACTACTGGAGACGGAGTCATTTATTATAATGGCGCAAATACAACGGGATTTAAAGATGAAACTCTAACCACAAACAAAATACCAACAGTTTTAATAGGCGACAAAGCATGGACAGGCTCATGGGCGCAAGGCGGTATACCAATGTACCTTGGAGAAACAAATTGGGTAAGAGGAACCACAGGATGGATAATACAAAATAAAAGAGACATTTCGGACCCGAATATAGGGAGGACTGCACTAGTAGTAGACACGAGAAGCAATTACGTGTATCTTATTGTAAAATATGATATATTGGTCGCAATTCCTGAACCACTTTTTACATTAGAACAGTTCAGGAATGCAATAGCTGATTATATTAAAGTAAAATTAAACAATAATGTTTCAATTGGAATGAATACTTCATATAAAGGAATATTTCTGGATGGCGGCGGTTCGTCACAACTTAGATGCAGAGAAACAAGCATAAGAGGTGATGCTAGAAAACTAAAACAAATAATTTATTTAAAAAACAAATAATTTGCGTTCCGTTTGTATTCAGGAAAAAAGTCAATGGTTTTTTTTAGAAAAAGGCAAAGGGAAATATTATTAACACTATCAATTACTGAAGTTTATTAAGTTCAACAACTCTCCCTATAATTTGCTTCATAGGGAGAGTTTTTTATATGTTAACGCTCTCCTGAATTGGTCATAATCTGCTCACAGTCAATGACCATAAACAGATAGAGTGGCTACTCAGACCAATCTCCGGTAAGTCTATGATCGCAACATTTGAACAGTGGCGGTTGTTCGGTAGCAAGCGCCATAAGAGCATTCGGCAGGTCGTAAGTTAAAGCCGCGCGATGTCTTCCGGCGCTTTCCCGCTGAAAGTTTTTCCAATAGGCGCGAGATTTAGTTAGGTACTCCTGCCGATTGATGGTACTTCCTTAGTTATTGGAATATGATCTCAATTGAGGCTTTATGATAAAAATAAAGACAAATACTGGATTGCCGCGCCCTTTGGGCTCGCAAAGACGATTATTTTAGCGTTTACCATAACTGGAATGAGAGACGGCGCCCTCAAAAGACGAGAGCATAAGACCGCCGACGGTTGGCGCTACATCGCGCGGTGCTATGGGCGATGGTTGTGGTTATAAATACGGGTAATTCCAATGTGTTTCTGCTTACTTTAAAGAACGGGCGGCAGGTTGCCGCCCCTACAAGTTCAGCGACGTCATGCATACCCACACAATACTCAGAAGCGGCAGATTTGCCGCCCCTACAATACTAAGGAATGGCAGGTTGCCGCCCATGCGGGGCGTCGAGGACGCCGGCCCCTACGGTTCTATATAGCAATGGCCGGGGTTAATAACAACTGACGGCAGTAATGTCATGTCAACAACGCTATTTAGCGATGGGTATGCTTGATAAAAGAGGTAGGGGACGGCATCTGGACGTCACGCGATCGGAATGAGACCATCCTATACGATTTTGGATTGAAGCCGTTTTCATATTAAGACGATTATATTATTTCATATTAATCAATCAGAATAATACGGATTACCATGGGGTTCCCAACGATTATGATTGTTTCCGCTTGTCAAAACGCTTAGAGTGACATCGCTTGGAATTCTGTATATTTTACTTGTTTCAGTTAGACGCCATAATCTTGACGGATTTAATAATCATTTCCGAGAGCAGAATCTTAAGATGAAGGCGTATACCCGATTGATTCGAGAAAACTATTCACGGCTTCCATTGCCACGCGAAGTCTGCCATTAAAGGGGTCGTTATCAAGTAATCCTTCGATATAAAACTTAGGGTCGGCTGTTATTCCGTTTTCTACATGATTTTTTAGGTTTTGAACCGCTGGCAATGCCAGTACCGATACTTTTTGAGAAGGGTTTAGCTCAATTCCTGTCCAAAATGGAGTTAGCATATAGAGAATAATATTGTCCATGTTAATCGTAACCGAAGTATCGTCTGAAGGAACGCCCACTTGCGCATACAAAATATACTCTCCGTTTTCCACATAGAAAACTGATACTATGCTGGGCTTATCTTTAAGTATTTTTATATTATTGATTACGCCTTTGTTATTCGTAACCGCCGGATTTTCGTCTATTACCGAGACTATATGCAGATTTGAAAATCGCTCATTAAGCCTTGGCATGTTTATAGTACCGTTGATAGTACGAATTTCAAGTTCGCGTTCAAACATAATTACATTGCTTTCCCCGTTAGCGCTCCTTAGGAATAAGTGACCGCTCTGAGCGTCTTGGGGAACAGCAATCGAGAAAGTATCGTTTCGCCCTGTGGAGTTATTGTAGGTCTGTGTGGCGCCGACAAAAACGACGTCAAAGTTCCACGACAGATTTACGCCTCTTATTATTACGTTGTTTCCCGAATGTTCAGCGCTATAAACTATAGGCTCATGGACAGCCGCATTTTTTACTCCAATCGCGGTAGTCCTCTTATAGTCGTATATAAGAACTACTTCTACGTTTCCGGACTCATATTTATCAGGCCAGACGAAATATATATTTCCATCGGAATTTATCCCTTCCGGACGCAGGTTAACAAGGTCTTTACGGTGCGCGCCGCGTATTACCACCCAGGCTTTTGAAACGTCGACAACATCCTCGCTTATTGACATACCAATCAGTTCAACCGTATCGCCAGAAACAGCGATGTTATAAATACCAGAACGAGTTGAATTACGTAAGTCTGTTAGAATAAAACCCGACGCTCCGACAGGGACTAATCTGTCGTTGTCATGTATATCAAGCAGACCGTCCCCGTCGTCGTCTAAATCGAGGTAATCAGGTATTCCGTCGCCATCGGTATCTATCGGATTGTTGGGGTCTGGACCGATTTCTGCCGAATTTGGAATGCCGTCTCCGTCAGTATCTATTGCTACCTTCAGCGGTTCTGGCGTCAGATTATTTTGACCACTGCCACCACTGCTTTCGGGACAACCGCCAAAAATACCAAATATAACAATGAGGGTAAAAATCAATAAATACTTCCAAACGTTTTTCATGGTTATCAAATACCTTTCTAAATACACTCAATATCAAGATTTAGTACTTAGAATACAATATCACAATTAATCAATATTTCTTAATTATACAGATTATAATTTCAACTCATCAGATAATATGCAAATGCTATTTTTCATGATTCAATGATTTTTCTGAAATATTTTCAATTCTGTCTTGATAATTTCGGTCAAGCGCAATAAAATAAGAGCAGTCCAATAAGCGAGGTGTCGAGCATGGAACTTGACTGGATTACACCACAGCAGGCTGCGGAAAAATGGGGAATAGGGGACAGGCGCGTCCAAGCGATGTGCGCGAATGGGGAGATAGCTGGCGTTGTTCGGCTAGGGCGGGTCTGGATTATCCCTAAAGACGCGCAAAAGCCGAAGGACGGCAGGGTAAATAATCGACGGGCAGCGAAAAAAGACAATTCTGCGGACAAGGGGAAGTAGCAAGCATGGCTGATAACAAAAAAGAACAGGAACGCGCGGAACTGCACCGCGCGATATGGAATATCGCTAACGATTTACGCGGGAGCGTGGACGGTTGGGACTTCAAGCAATATGTTCTCGGTATGCTGTTTTATCGCTATATATCGGAGAATCTTACAGCCTATATCGACGAGGGAGAACACGCCGCCGGGGATACGGCGTTTAGCTATGCCACGCTTTCCGATGGCGACGCTGAGCAAGCCCGTGATGATTTGGTTAAAACAAAAGGCTTTTTTATATTACCAAGCGAGCTCTTTCTGAATGTTTTAAAACGCGCGACCAAAGACGAAAACCTTAACGAAAAGCTCGAAAGAGTCTTTAGGAATATAGAATCCTCCGCGCAAGGAACGGACAGCGAAGCTGATTTTAAAGGATTGTTTGACGATATTGATGTAAACAGTAATAAGCTCGGCGGCACAGTAGCGCAGAGAAACGGGCGCCTTGTTAAGCTGATGAATGGCATAGCGGATATGAAGCTCGGCAATTATAAGGAAAACACCATTGACGCTTTCGGAGACGCTTACGAGTTTTTAATGGGAATGTACGCGAGCAACGCCGGAAAAAGCGGCGGCGAGTATTACACGCCGCAGGAGGTTTCCGAATTGCTGACCCGAATCGCCCTTGTGGGAAAAAAAGAAGTGAATAAGGTATATGACCCCGCTTGCGGAAGCGGTTCTCTCCTTCTCAAATTCGCAAAGATACTCGGAAAGGACAATGTTCGTCAGGGCTTTTTCGGGCAGGAAATCAACATCACTACCTACAATCTATGCCGTATCAATATGTTCCTGCATGACGTGGATTATGATAAATTCGATATAGGGCATGGCGACACGCTGACCGACCCGCTCCATTGGGATGATGAACCCTTTGAAGCCATCGTTTCAAATCCCCCATATTCTATCAAGTGGGCGGGCGACGATAACCCTTTGCTTATCAATGACCCGCGCTTCTCTCCCGCCGGAGTGCTTGCGCCAAAGTCAAAGGCAGACCTCGCGTTTATTATGCACAGCCTAACATGGCTTGCGACAAGCGGAACGGCGGCAATCGTCTGCTTCCCCGGCGTACTCTATCGGAGCGGCGCGGAGCAGAAAATCCGCAAGTATTTGATAGACAATAACTTTATCGATTGCATTATCCAACTGTCCGACAATTTATTTTTCGGGACAAGCATAGCGACTTGTATTATGGTTATGAAAAAGTCAAAAAGCGAAAACAGCACCCTTTTCATAGACGCAAGCCGCGAGTTTGTTAAGGTTACGAACAACAATAAGCTATCGCCGCAAAATATCGAGAGAATTGTTGCCGCCTATACAAGCCGCGAAACGGCGGAGCATTTCACAAGGCTTGTACCCAACAGCGAGATTGCCGAACAGGGCTATAACTTGTCCGTCAGCACATACGTCGAGCAGGAGGACAAGCGGGAGAAAATTGATATTGCTTTGCTGAATGCGGAAATTGAGCGTATCGTAGCCCGCGAGGACGTTTTAAGGCGGGAGATAAACGCGATTATCGCGGAGATTAAAGGGGGCTAATGAATGGAAAACGGGTTAACAATTTATGGATCATTTATTAAAGAAATAAAGGAACTCGTATACCGACGCCAGTACGAGGCGATGAAGCGTGTCAACACAGAATTGATACAGCTTTATTGGGAAATCGGCGGGGAAATCTATCGTCAACAACAAGAAAAGAGTTGGGGGAAGTCTGTAGTTGAAGTATTGGCGAAAGAGCTTAAAAAAGAGTTTCCCGGAATACAGGGGTTTTCGGCGCGCAACCTTTGGAGAATGAAGAATTTATACGTTGAATATTCGCAAAACACAATTCTGCCACCATTGGTGGCAGAAATAGAAAACTCAAATCTCCCATCATCAAAGGCGTGTGACGAAAATGAGTGAACTTGACCGCCTGATAGCGGAACTATGTCCTTATGGGGTGGAGTATAGGGCGCTTGGCGAATGCTGCAGACTATCTGCTGGTGGTGATGTACCAAAAGAGAGTTTTTCAAAAGAACAAACCGACGAGTATAATGTGCCCATTTATAGTAATGGCATTGGCGATAATGCCCTTTATGGATGGACTAATAAAGCCAAAATAATTGAATCATGCGTTACAATTGCCGCGCGCGGTACAATTGGATATTCTGAATTGCGCGAAAAGCCATTTGTTCCAATTATTAGGCTCATATGCGCAATTCCAAATGACGATGTAGACGTGAAATACTTGAAATATTCAGTAGAAACAATCTCATTTCAAGTGCCGACATCTGGCATACCGCAATTAACCGTTCCCATGGCATCGAAATATAAAATCCCCCTCCCGCCTCTGCCCGTCCAACGTGGAATTGTCCGCATTCTGGACAATTTCACGGAGCTTATTGCGGAGCTTACAGCGGAGCTTGAAGCGAGAAAGAAACAATATGAATACTACAGTGGCGAGCTGCTGGCAAACTGCAAGGAACACGCTCAGAGTGTTGAATTGGGTAGTGTTGTAGATATGAAAGCTGGGAAGTTTATTCAAGCGGTAGAAATTACACAAGCGCAGGATTCGGAATATTGCTACCCGTGTTATGGCGGTAATGGACTTCGCGGTTATGTAAAAAGTTATAACCATGATGGAGATTATCTCCTTATTGGACGGCAAGGGGCATTGTGCGGCAATATAAAACGCGCGAACGGTAGATTCTATGCAACAGAACACGCTGTTGTTGTAGATGCAGGAACAACGGTAAATGTTGACTGGCTTTTCCATATGCTCACTCGTATGAACTTAAACCAATATGCCTCAAAGTCGGCTCAACCGGGTTTAGCCGTTGGTAATATTGAAAAACTTGAAATCTCACTTCCTCAACTTGACCAGCAACAGCGTGTCGCTGCCATCCTTGACCGATTCGACGCTTTAACGACCGACATTTCAAACGGTTTGCCCGCCGAAATTACTGCTCGTCAAAAACAATATGAATACTACCGCGATAAACTGCTTACATTTAAGGAGATTGAGTAATGAGTACCTATAATATTGTTGCCAGTACAGATGAAAGCACAGTTGTCGCCGAATATTCACCGCCATATAGAACTGTTGCGGAATACCAGAGCGAAGCGGCTTTAGAAAAGGAGTTTATCCAACTGCTGTCCGGGCAGGGGTATGAGTATCTCGCCATAAACAACGAAGCCGCGCTTATAGACAATTTGCGCCGACAACTTGAAACGCTCAACGGCATCACTTTTACCAATCATGAGTGGGAGCAGTTTTTTGGCGAACGCATAGCAAGCGCGAACGAGGGCATTGTAGAAAAAACCAGAAAGATACAGGACGACTACGTTCAGATTTTAAAGCGCGACGATGGAAGCGCCAAAAACGTATATCTGCTCGATAAAAAGAATATCCACAATAACCGGCTGCAAGTGATAAACCAGTATGCCGAATCAGGCGGGACGCATGAAACGCGCTATGATGTTTCAATACTCGTCAATGGTCTGCCGCTCGTTCATATCGAATTGAAGCGGCGAGGCGTCGCTATACGCGAAGCGTTCAATCAAATCAAGCGATATCAGCGCGAAAGCTTTTGGGCGGCAAGCGGATTGTACGAGTATGTTCAGATATTCATTATCTCAAACGGAACGCATACAAAGTATTATTCAAACACCACCCGCAACGCCCACATAAGAGAATTCAGCGAGGGCGGGCGCCGGAAAAGCAAGAAGACAAGCAACAGCTTTGAATTTACAAGCTATTGGGCAGATGGGAACAACAAGGTGATCGCTGACCTTGCGGACTTCACCAAGACGTTTTTTGCTAAACGTACGATTTTGAATATCCTCACCCGTTATTGCGTATTCACGAGCGAGGAATTATTACTTGTCATGCGCCCATATCAAATTGCGGCGACAGAACGGATTTTAAGCCGGATTGTTATATCCGCCAACTATAGGAAAACAGGAACGACCGACGCTGGGGGCTATATCTGGCATACCACAGGAAGCGGGAAGACATTAACAAGCTTCAAGACGGCGCAATTGGCAACCGGGCTTGAATCTGTGGATAAAGTTTTGTTTGTCGTTGACCGTAAAGACCTCGATTATCAAACAATGAAAGAGTACGACCGCTTTGAAAAGGGAGCGGCGAACGGGAGCAAGTCCACAAGGCAGTTGGAGAAGAATTTGAATGACCCCAACGCCCGTATTATCATCACGACCATACAAAAACTTGACGTTTTCATCAGCAGGAACAAAAGTCACGAAATCTATAAAAAGCATATCGTTATTGTTTTTGACGAGTGCCACCGTTCACAGTTTGGGGAAATGCGCCAAAAGATAATCAAAGCGTTCCGCAATTATCACATCTTCGGATTCACGGGTACGCCAATTTTTGCAGTCAATGCAGGCCCAGGCGGAAATCCTCTTTTAAGAACAACGCAGCAAGCGTTTGGCGATAAGCTCCATACATATACTATAGTTGACGCTATCAATGACGGAAATGTTTTGCCATTCCGTATTGACTTCATTAACACAATAAAGCAAAAGGATAACATTGCGGATAAAGACGTTAGGGCGATTGACGTTGAAAAAGCCATGTCCGCGCCGGAGCGCATCCGCGAGGTTGTAGCGTATATTCTTGAACACTTCGACCAAAAGACCAAGCGCAATTCATTTTACTCCATCAAAGGACAGCGAGTGGCTGGTTTCAACTCAATTTTTGCCGTTGCTTCTATTCCAATGGCAATGAAGTATTACAAGGAATTTAACGCGCAGCTTGCGGAGAAAAATAAGAAACTGACCATAGCGACCATATTCAGTTACAGCGCAAACGAGGACGACCCCGAGGACCTGTATGACGAGGAATTTGAAAACGACAAACTGGATAAATCCTCCCGCGATTTCCTTGAAGCGGCGATAGGAGATTATAATGCCGCTTTCAGCACGAACTATGATACTTCCGCAGACAAATTTCAAAATTATTACAAAGACCTCTCGCAGCGCGTCAAAGATCGCGAGATAGATTTGCTTATCGTGGTCAATATGTTTCTCACAGGTTTTGACGCGACCACGCTTAATACATTATGGGTCGATAAGAACCTGCGACAGCATGGACTGATACAGGCATATTCCCGCACTAATCGTATATTGAACAGCGTCAAAACTTTTGGAAATATCGTTTGCTTTCGCGATTTAAAACAAGCCACCGATGACGCTATTTCCCTGTTTGGCGATAAAGACGCGGGCGGTATCGTGCTTCTTAAAACCTATAACGATTATTACAACGGCTTTGACCAGAACGGCGAACACAAGCCCGGTTATGTCGAACTGATAGACGAACTTATGGAGCGTTTTCCGCTTGGCGAAGCAATTATTAGCGAAGAAGCCAAAAAAGACTTTATACGCTTGTATGGCGCAATACTGCGAATGAAGAATATTTTAACGGCGTTTGACGAGTTTGACGGCAATGAAATATTAAACGACAGGGATTATCAGGACTACCAAAGCGTATATATAGACCTATATCAAGAAATGCGACCGAAAGACGACGGCGACAAGGAAAATATCAACGATGATATTATCTTTGAATTGGAGCTTATCAGGCAAATCGAGATCAACATTGATTATATCCTCATGCTTGTTGAGAAGTATCACGAATCAAACCGCAAGGATAAAAGCATACTGGCTGCTATCGATAAGGCTATCAGTTCAAGCATACAGCTACGGAGCAAAAAGGAACTGATAAACAGCTTTGTGGCGCGGGTGAATGTTTCGAAGAGCGTTGATGATGATTGGCAGCGTTTTGTGCAGGAGCGGAAAGAAGAAGATATAACCGTGTTGATAGCGGACGAAAAATTGAAAGACGAAGAAACCCGTCGATTTATCGATATTGCTTTTCGAGATGGGATATTAAAGACAACGGGAACGGATATAGATAAAATCATGCCTCCTGCGTCGCGCTTCGCCCGCCTGCCGGACGCGCAGGGCGGAGGGAATCGCGCCGAAAAGAAACAGGGCATAATTGATAAACTAAAAGACTTTTTCGAGAAGTATTTAGGCTTAGTGTGAGGACTAAACGTTGTGGTAGGGGACGCGCGTTGGTAGTCCCACTCGAGAATACGAGAGCATAAGACCGCCTCCGACTGGCGTCACATCGCGCGGTGCTATGGAGCGATGGTTGTGGTTAATAAAGCGGGTAATTCCATTGTGTTTCTGCTAACTTTAAAGAACGGGCGGCAGGTTGCCGCCCCTACAATACTAAGGAATGGCAGGTTGCCGCCCATGCGGGGCGTCGAGGACGCCGCCCCCTACGGTTCTATATAGCAATGGTCAGGGGTTATAACATTAGACAGCAGATATAGCAAGTCAACAACGCTATTTGACTATGACTATGCTTGATTAAAAAGGTAGGGGACGGCCTCTGGACGTCCCGCGATCGACATGAGACATCCCATACGATTTTGGATTTAAGCCATTTTCATATTATGACGATTATATTATTTCAAATTTGTTTTTCCTGTCCTTGTTCAGATGTTGCCTTATGTCCTGCGTTCCGTGAAAAATTCTATGAATTTCTACGGTCTTAGTATCCTCGTTCACCATGTAAAACACTAAATAATCTCCAACAACCAACTTTCGATAGTCAGCGTCATTTTCATATACAGGGCAGGAGTATGGAAAGTCCTTTAATTGAGCCATTTTTTCACGCAGGAGATCAAAAAACTTCCTAACTGTACTTTCGTAGTATTGGGATAAATATTCCCTAATTCCATCCCTGTCAGTGACAGTATCGGGCAAGTATTGAATCCGATATTTCATTGTGAGTCCTCAAAACCAGCCCAAAACTCGTCTTCACTTAGCCATTTGGTATTCGGGTCTTTGGCTTTTTCCTTTGCCTTGGCTAATTCGTTCTTGATATATTGATGGTGTAAAAATATCTCAAACTCCTTATAAGCATCCGTCCCTATAACGACAGCGGCTTCTCTGCCATTTTGAGTAATAATTACTTGATTTCCCTCGTTCGCCAGCTTTAGAATTTCGTTATAGTTATTACGCAAATCGCGAACTGGTCTTGCATATGTATTCATCATGGATATACACCTCCAATGAATTCATTGTAGCACAATTCGGCTACAAAGACAATCAAGATTTTGCGTTTGGGGTGTTGCTGTCAATCAAAAACTGGATTGCCGCGCCCTTCGGGCTCGCAAAGACGATTATTTTAGCGTTTACCATAACTGGAATGGGAGACGGCGCCCTCAAAAGACGAGAGCATAAGACCGCCGACGGTTGGCGCTACATCGCGCGGTGTTATGGGCGATGGTTGTGGTTATAAATACGGGTAATTCCAATGTGTTTCTGCTTACTTTAAAGAACGGGCGGCAGGTTGCCGCCCCTACAAGTTCAGCGACGTC
>Ga0099364_10006629_pt1 | contig 16785 bp, 19 predicted proteins | sample TergutTh196P3_FD_73070 | JGI IMG/M metagenome (GOLD analysis project Ga0099364, IMG submission 73070) | Microcerotermes parvus P3 segment gut microbial communities from Pointe-Noire, Republic of the Congo - Th196 P3 | ecosystem: Host-associated > Arthropoda: Insects > Digestive system > Gut ... | reverse complement strand
CCAAAATATCATAAGTTATTGTTTCGGGCACATCATAATCGACAGCAATGCCGTCATCAAAATCATCAAAACAGTCGCAGACTTCCCCGTAACAATAACGGCATTCCAAGTCGCAGGCCATTGTTAATGTCACAAAAAAATTCATGTTTTTTCTTCCAAAAAAATGAATGGTTGAGATTTTGTTTTAAGAATTTTGTTTTAAGAATTTTGTTTTAAGAAACAGCCGAATCCTTGTTTTTGATGGATTTAATCGTCCAGTTCGGTAAATCTTTTAAATCTTTGTAAAGCCGCATGATATCGCTGTCTTTTCCGTTCCAATAAAAATCCTTTTTAATCGACGGCTCTTTTTTCAGTTCATTGAAAAAGGCAACGGTCAAGTTATAAACGGCTTTTTCGGATGAAAAAATAATATTGAATGTGGCACGATATTGTTTTTCGTGGCGGCCGTAGGTGACTAATGTGTATCCCATGGTTTGATATTTTTGGATGTCGTCAAAATCGCAAAAAATATCGGTTTCATGCGTGGTCGAATTGTCAATTAAAGAAATGTTTTTTAAAATCAAGCCGATCGTGTAATCCGAAACACGGCTACTGCAGATTAATGTGACTTTGCCGTAAGTACAAACAAGTGTCGTATCCGAATTTCCCATTTCAAATGAGATTAAATTCTGCGGATCAATTCCTGACAGCTTAAGGGTTTTGTCCGCAGAAACCGTTTCTTTTTGAAGCATAGGAGGCACCGTTATCTCGTTTTCGCAGAAACAAAGTTCGTTCTGTTTGGCTAATTAAAAAAATAAATAAAATAAAAAACAAAAAAAGCACAATGCATCATTTTGTAGATACAAGTGTGCTGATCAATGAATTATCTTTTCGGAGCGTTTTCAATTGGTTTGCAGGGCCGATGACGGTTAATTTTTGCCGGTGGCCATCTTTTTTAAACAATTTTCCGAAAAATGATGTCGTATCATCTTTGGGATAGCTTTCAATTTCAAGGCCATAAAAATCGTCTTGGATTTCGGTCATAGTCATCTCAATCAATTTAGCTTCTTCCAAGGGGTCTAAACCCTTCTCAAGAACCATAATTTTTCCTTTGCGGACTTCATCCAAGATGTAGCGCACTTTTTCGGTGGAGCCCATTTTTGACAGTTTTGAGTCAGAAACCAAGTCAAGCTGAATGTCACTCATGAGAATCACCCGAACTGTTTTGAGACGGCTTCATAAAACATATCAACATTTGTTCCGTCCAAAGCAGAAATGCCGATGAATGGATGCTGCGGGAACGCTTCTTTGATGGCATCCGGATCCGCCTCAGGCAAATCAATTTTGTTTGCAACGATTAAAAGCGGCAATTTGCGGGCTTCCATGTTTCCAATCACCGTCACATTCACTTGCGTGTACGGGTTTTCTGTCGCATCCATCACTAAAATGACGCCATCCAGGTCATCCAGCCATTTGACGGCTTCAATAACTCCTTCCGTTGCTTCTTTAGAACGCTGCTTTGATTCTTTTTCACCCAAACCTTCTTTCATAAAGTCGTGAAAATCGATTTTTGTTGCCAATCCGGGTGTATCCACGATATCCAAGCTAATTTTACTTCCCTTAGATTCGATTTCCAATTTGTGGTGGCGACGCGCTTTTCTGGTTTCGTGCGCAATGTGTGAAACAGAACCAAGCGGTTCCTCAGAGGCTTCGTCTCTCCAATCCTTCACGATACGGTTTGCAAGTGTTGTTTTGCCGGCATTCGGCGGCCCGTAAATACCGATACAGGCGCTTTTTTTCCCGAATAATTTTCCGAAAAATTTTTTAAAATTTGAGAAAATGCTCATATTGTTCCTCCGGAAGAAAGTTTCTAATCTTTGAATGGGAACATTTTCGATTTCTTTTTAGTCCTCGATTAAATGTAACTATGCAAAAATATACCAGATAGTATTTATATTTCATGCAGAACCGCTTAATTTTAAACAAATCTGAGTTTATTTTTGCTTTAATATTTTTATTGTGTTTCGATGGATGCATTAATGGCCGTTTCGGCAATGTTTGCGGCATAATCTGTGATTCTTCCGATACTGTCAACAACGGTTCGCATCGCAATCAACGTTTCAAGGGGCGAATCTTTTGTTTTCTCAAAATGATCGCGATTGAATTGTGCAATTAATTCGTTCATCGTTTTTTGATTTTCAATCATCTGATTGGCAAGCTTTGAATTGGAATCATAAAGCGCCTCAATCGATTTTTTAAAAGTCTCTGATGCTAATTCGCTGAGCTTTTTGATTTCATTGATTCTTTTGCTGTCCAATTTCGGATGGAACTGAAGGACGACTTGTGCGATGCGCTGGCAGTGATCGGCAATACGTTCAATCGGCGTGGCAGCCATTCGAAGATCATGATAACTTTCAATCGGCGACTGGCTTGAATCAATAAAACTGTTGCCGCATAAAATGGATTTGAATTGTTTGGCAATCACTAAATATAAACGATCGACTTCATCGTCACGCTCAACGAGGTCGGTTGCCAAATCTGTGTCGCAATTGTACAATGACAACATGCAGTCATTAAACATGGAGCTTGTAATCAAAGCCATTCTTTGGACAGCTTTTTTAATCGGCAAATCGCTCGGGCTTAATAAATCTTGAATTAAGACGCTGGTGGCATTTTCTTCAATAATTTCCGGTCCGATCAGTTTGTAACAAACGGTTCTCAATATCTTTTTTTGTTCAGATGAAATTTTTGCAGATACAAATTCAATAATATCGTAACCTGCCAAATATGCTGCAATAAATTCACGTTCCAGCGGGTTGCCAAAAACATTTGTGATGTCAAGCGTTTTTTTGCGCAGCGGTTTTGTGTTTGTGTCCGGGCAAATGAGTAATGTTCCGTTCGTCTGCGGCTGAACGCCGACACGAATGCCCGGTTCAATTCCGACTTTATCGGCCCATTGCTTTGGCAAAGAAATGATATAAGTTGAGCCGCCTGTTTGCTGTATTTTTCTTGTTTCCATTTGAATCCCATTTATCATTTTTTATATGGTTTCATTGAAAAGTATTGAGAGTACATAATAAAACATAAAACTATATATAATTTATATTTTCACTCGCTTTTGCAATTTTAAGAAAAGTTTATAAAATATCGAAATCGATTCAGTCTTTTCAAATCAAAAAAAATTAAAAGTTAAAGTTAAAAATTAAGATAAAGTTAAAATTAAGATAAAGTTAAAAATTAAGTTAAAAAAAAATTGATGTTTATGATCTCATGTCAAAAAGGATATGGCTGTGCCTTTGGAGGCGCAACGATTGTCAATGCAATTGCATCATGGAAAGGCAGTGCCTTTGCAACCGAATTAAAAACATATGCTGAAGTTTGTTTAGATTTGCCTTTTTCGTCCAAAATCATCCAAGGCAGCGTTTTTGAAAGCCCCAAAACCGATACAACCTTAATTGAATACTGCGTTGAGGCTGTTTTTGAACATTTTGATTATATGGGCACCGCTTCTGTTTTAACCAAAAGCGCTGTTCCGACCGCAAGCGGTTTAAAAAGCAGCAGTGCCGCCGCAAACGCAGTAATTTTGGCAACCTTAGACGCTCTGGGAGAAACAATGGATCCGACAGCGATCGTGAAACTCGGCGTTGCCGCCGCAAAAAAAGCCGGCGTCACAATTACCGGCGCTTATGATGATGCGTGTGCTTCTTTTTTTGGCGGCGTTGTTTTAACAGACAATCAATCCCTTTCTTTGCTGAAACGCGAAGAATTTGACTATGACGTCCTCATTTTAAATCCAAACACCAAATCCTTCAGCTCACAAACCAATGTTTCCCGTTCCATTCTGATGAAAGATTTGGTAGATATTGCCTTTAAAGCCGCAATGGACGGCGATTACAAAAAAGCCATGAAACTTAACGGCATTTTATATTGCAGTGCGCTTGGCTTTAATCCGGAACCGGCAATTGCGTGCATGGAAATCGGACAATACTTCAATATTGCCGCCGGTTTGTCCGGCACCGGTCCCTCTTTTGCTGCACTTTTCCCGCGCCGCCAAACCCTGACAGAACCCGATCAGCTCATTTTAGACAATGTGAAAAAAAAAATACAAACCGGCTGGTTATCACAATTTCCAAACGCCCGTATTATCGAAACAAAAACGTGCAACAGAGATGCGTTATCCGAAAGCCGTTTGTTTTCAGATTTGATAAAAAGCAAAAATCAGCCTCTCAAGGAATTCGATTTAAATCAATTTGTTTTCCTCTGATAAGCACAACTCAATGCATAATTTTAAAAATTATGAGGTTTGTAAAATGCAAAATGTTAAACACAAAACCAAACACTTGCTTCTCATATTGCTTATGGTTGGCATGGCGTTGACTCTCATGCCGATGATGGCGCTGGCAGCCCCCGGCGATTATAATACCGATGACGTTGCTGTCATCAACAACATTATCGCAAATAATAATCTTTCATGGACACCTGCTCCTATTGACGGCAGTACCATACCTGCTGACTGGGATGGTGTAATATGGTCTTCCGCTGCGACAAATAAACGCATTGTTCAGTTGATTGTTCACAACACCGGTTTGAATGGGGCTTTGGATGTGACCGGTCTGGCCGAGCTGGAACAGTTATTCTGTTCCCAAAACAATCTGACTTCTCTGAATGCGTCCGGCTTGACCGCACTGTATTATCTGTTCTGCAACAACAACACACTGACTTCTTTAGACATATCTAACTTGAATGCGCTAGAACAGCTATCCTGCGACAACAACAATCTGACCACTGTGAACGTATCAGGCTCGAACGCGCTGAAATACCTGCGCTGCTCCAACAACAATCTGACCACTCTAAATGTATCAGATTTGAACGCGCTGATAAATCTATATTGTGACGATAACAATATAACCTCTTTGAACGTATCTGGCTTGAACGCGCTGGAATATCTGCACTGCGCCAACAACAATATGACCTCTTTGAACGTATCAGGCTGTATCGCATTGGAATATCTGAATGTATCCGGTGGTCATTACTTCGGAGCAGTGCATGGCAACAATCTGGCTTCTCTGGATGTATCGGGTTTGACAGCATTGAAATATCTAAACTTCAACAGCAATAATCTGACCTCTTTGGACGTATCCGGCTTAAACGCACTGGAAACGATTCTTTGCTTCGATAACAATCTGACCTCTCTAAACGTATTAGGCTTGAACGCGTTGGAAAGTTTGGAGTGCGACAACAACAATCTGACCTCTCTGAACGTATCAGGCTTGAATACGCTGGTAAAATTAAATTGCACCTCTAACAATCTGACTTCCCTAGACGTATCCGGCTGTACTGTGTTGAGAGTTCTGAACTGTTCTTCTAACAATCTGACCTCTATAAACATATCCAGCTGTACTGCATTGGAATCGCTGCACTGCTCCAACAACACTCTGACCTCTCTGGATATATCCAACTCGATCGAACTGCAGGAGCTGTCTTGCTCCAGAAACAATCTGACTTCTCTGAATGTATCAGGCTTGAACGCATTGGAATCGATAAGCTGCAGCAATAACAATCTGATCTCTCTGAATGTATCAGGCTTGAACGCATTGGAATCGATAAGCTGCAGCAATAACAATCTGACCTCTCTGAATGTATCCGGCTGCACTGCACTGAGAAATCTGAACTGTTCTTCTAACAATCTGACTTCTATAGACGTATCCGGCTGTACTGCACTGAGAAATCTGGATGTGCGTGGTAATTTCATGGAAAATGAATATGCAGTGATCGGCGTGACTGATGTAACCGCCTTTGTGGCTTGGAAGACGGGCGATTTTTACTTCTCGCCGCAGAAAAATAACTCCGGCGGCGGCATCTCATCTATCAGAAACAAAAACAGTATTCCCGATTTTATGATTTTGACAACGATGATAGGGCTGCTTTGTGCATTGGTGTTGTTTAAATGGCAGAAAAATCGAAGGAATAAGTAAGTTTTTTGTCCGGTTTTATGGATTGAATAAAAAATGTTTCTTTTTCTTCAACCATGAAACCAAAATCATCCCATTCTTTTTTTCTTTTCTTTTTTCGATTTCATTTATAATTGAAACACCGTTTTAATCGCACGGTTCAAATCAATCCGTCATCCATTGACATTTTCCCAAAGTTTATATTTGATGGATGACGACATAAGTTTATTCACAAATCAGGTGTCAAAAATGGCGACAGGTAAACTGGAAACAATAAGAGAAAAAATAAGATTGATCGATCGGGAAATTATTGAATTGATTGAAGCCAGAACAAGTTTAGCCGGCGATATCCTGTCTTCTAAAAAAGAATTAAACAAATCAATCGTGGATGAAGAACAATTCGAACGTGTTGTCAACCGTGCCACAAGTTTGGCAATTGAAAAAAATTTAGACGTCGACTCCGTACGCCAAATTTTTGAAATTTTAGTTCAAATGAGCATTGACAAACAAAATGAATACAGCGGCAAGTCTAATTTAATTTGAAAATGGATTGAAACCGTATTTAAAAATGTATTTTAAAACGCATTTAATAAACGTATTTAAAACTTGCTTAAAACTTGCTTAAAACTTATTTTAAAACGTGTTCCATAAACCGAACACGTTTTTATTGAATATTTTATTATTTAAAACCGTATTTTTGAACGTGCTCCCAAGCTTGAACACGTTTTTTATTCTGCTCATTTTCATTTGCCGCATCTTTTTCATATATTCGGATATTTTTTCGGTCAAAATGAACTCTGTCTTTTCCGACAGGGCAGACTTTAATACAAATGCCGCACGGTGATATTCCTTTTTCGGCAAGTGCCGCACTTTGAGAAACACATTTTTGTTTGTCAATAATCGACATCGGATATGGTTGATTTTTATCGCCGTTGATGGCGTTTTGAGGGCAGCGGCGGGCACAAGCCATACACTGAATACACATGTTTTCCTTTTTTTGTTCCGACGGATCCAAAACGTCTTTTGGAACCCCCATATCTCCTAAATCATTCAATGACGCTTTTGTTAAAATTGTTGTAAAACGTATTCTCGGACCAAAATCTTTTGTCAAAAGAACATTGTTTTGCCCGAATGTTCCAAGACCCGCGTGATACGCCGCATGTTTGTGAGAAAATGCAGCCGTCGGATTTTTCTTTAGAGCTTGGATGCCAGCATAACCGTCTCTTGGAATCGGAATCGTCGGAAAGCTTGCATTGTTCAAAAAGAGAGAGATTTTTAAAGCCTCGGCGTCCAGTTGTGTATTAACGGCATGGTAATGCTCGTTATAAAATACAGACGGCGTTGTTTCTAAAATAGGAAGCAGGACCGGAATCGCAATGACAATAGCAGTCTCTGCTTCCGGAAAAATATTTTTGGGGGAAAAATCGGAAGGAACGGGATATTTTTTTTCAGCGCCCCATAAGGAAACCGGCGCAAAACCAAATTTTTGTATGTCGCCGGCATTTTGTTTATCTTTGAGAAAAGAATAGAAGTTTTTCATGTTTTTGCTTTTCGAGTGGTTTTTGTTTGAATGCTGTCGCCCAATAAATCTAAAATGCGGATGGCCATGTGAGCGCCGTTGGCTCCATTATCGATACCGACGCTCGCGACAGGAACGCCCGGCGGCATTTGAGCGATGGATAAAAGCGCATCAAGACCACCCAATTTGGCACTGACAGGGACGCCGATCACAGGTTTTTTTGTTTTGGAAGCAACCACACCGGGCAAAGCCGCAGACAAACCGGCAATTGTGATGTAGACCAAAGCCGGGTCCTTTTTGATATATTCTTCCAACTCATTCGGATTTCGGTGTGCGGAAATCACGACAACATCGTATGTGTATTTTGTCTTTTCAATAATCGAAACAGCTTTTTCTGAAATTGCTCTGTCCGATTCCGAACCCATAATAATTGAAATGTGAACCATGTCTATACCCAAAATATTTTGTTTATTTTATGAACGAAAGTAAGATTGTCTGCAATTAAATAAAACTTTAGTTTGGATGGCATAATTGAAACAAATTAATGTTCGTGTCAATCTCCCAATATTGATAAAATGTTCAGTTCAAAATGATAAAATGATAAAATAATAAAATGATAAAAGGAATCAAATAGGATAAGGAACCGTTTTGGAAACATTGTGCCGAAAATGATGTTTGCATGAGGCTTGCTGCATACTTTATTCACAAAATCTTATTCTGTCTTTATCTGTCGGAATCCCATTGCATACCTATTTCCATTCCCCGTCTTTGTATAATTCATATTGTTCAAAAGCACAAGGCAGACCCTTTGCTGAAATAATATCACTTCGATCCATAAGCTGAAAATGCAAATGCGGCGCAAATGAATTTCCCGAATGCCCGACTTTGCCTAAGACTTCTCCTTTTTTTACGTTTTGTCCGGCTGAAACTTGAATTGAATCCTTCTGAAGATGAACGAATCCGGCATAAATACCGTCATTGCATTTCATGACAATGTAGTTGCCGGCAATGGTTTGCATACTGTCTCTGTTCGGATTAAAAAAATGCGCATTCTTTATCGCAACAAACAAATCGGAAAGCCAATGCGCTCTTGATCTTTCCTTATAACCGTCTTCGGCTTTAACAATTATGCCGTCGCATGGCGCATATATTTCTTGGCCCCAACAATAACATTTGTTTAGAGAAACGCCGAAAAGAAGATACCGCAGCCAATGAGTTTGATAAAAAGGCCGGCCTTTTCTTTTAAAGTCCACCTGCAAAAAATCATAAGCATACCTTTCTCCAAATCGATCGGTTCCGTGACTTGGAATTTTTTTTCCGGGTGTCGTGGGCGCTAACCACTCCCCTCTTAATGGGAAGCCGATGATTATCGGTTTATGTTCTTCCATTCCTTACACCAGGGCAATGATTTAGTGGATTGTAACACCTTTAACGCCTTTGGCTTTTAAAAGCTGGTCAACCAAATAACCGGGTATTTTTTCATTTGTAATAATCGTCAGCCGCGGTGCGTCTGTAAAATACGGGTCATCCGAAACTGTTTGGCGGATACTTAGTCCCGCGCTTGAGATGACGTGGGTGACGCTTGAAATGATGCCGACATTGGCGCCGTCATCCGGTGTGATGATAATCACCCCTAAATTCAAATAAGGCGCGACATCCACTAAAAACGGAATGGATCTCACATTTTTAAAAAAATCAAAAAGGATTTCGTCTTCTAAAATATGCTGGACGGTCGCGTCCACAACGCGCCGGTCAGCATTGACTTCTCTGCCGATTTGAACATGAGGAATTTCAATATTTCCGGAAACAACTTTCCCGTTTTCATTCACTTGAAATCCGCGTTCAAAAAGGAGCTTAACAACTTTTTCTTGTGCCGGATATTTTTCAAATTTGGCGCGAATCGGTTCCCACATATCTTTCCCTTCTTTTATTTTCAAAATTTTTTATTTATGTATTTTATTTTCAAAAAAGATGTATTTTATTTTTATTGCAATGTACATTTATATGTATTTCTGTTCATTTTCAGTCGGTTTTGATTTATTTTGCTGTTTTGCAATTTAAAAAGAAATAAAATGAATAAAACCAATGATCTTTTATGGAAAATGAAATGCCGCCTTTGTTTCCAAAAATGATTCAAATAAAGCCGCGGACAATGTTGCCAAAATCTCCTTCTCTTGAAAAACAAATTGAGGAGGAACAAAAATATTTGGAAAAACTGCTTCGGGACAAAAAGCAAATGATTCAAAAACAAATTAAGGATGCCGGTTTTTCTTGTCTTCGGTGCGGGCAATGTTGTGAACGCACAAAAGGAGATAATTCTGTTTTTGTTTTGCCCAAGGAAATTGAAAAGATTAAGGCTTTCCTCTCTCAAAATGGAGAATTTAAAGATTTGATTGTTTCCGAATCTGATTTTGTGCTGCCGCTGTTTCCTGACTATTATTTGGAAAATCCGGAGAATGAAACAATTTCGATCTGCTTCGATACGTTTTTGGATATTTTAAATTTTTTAAAAGATCAAATCGATGAAGTCGGCCGCATTCATACATTCGGCAGGATGCTCCGCCGCAAAGAAAACGGCGCTTGCTTTTTCTTAGACGAAAGCACAAAAAAATGCAAAATTTATGAGGTTCGTCCCGGATTATGCCGCACCTACCCATTTTATCCCGACGGTGCCGGCATTTTGGAATGTGAATGCTGCGGCTTTGGAAGTGCGGCAAAAACGAATATATCATTAACTGCCGAACTGACAGATGCTTTGGAAAAACGCCTTTTTGTTGAACTGGTCGATTTCAAAAAAACACAATTTTTTTTAAAAGAGATGGCAGCACAGTTTCAGCTAAATACCGATGACGGCATTAAAAAAGCCATTTCAAACCTCCACGAAGGTTTTTTAAAATTTGTTATTTATGACGGGAGCGGTGTTTTTGAAGCCGACGTTTCACTTTGGTGAAAAATATAGGATGGTAAGCATTTCTTGTTTTAAAAATGTTTGTTTTTTTGGAATTTCAGAAGATATTTAAAGTAAAAAAATCTACACTCGAATCAAGTAAAAAGGGGTTGAACACGTTCCTTAATTTCAAATTGGTGATTCAATATGGATAAAAAACAGATGACACTTTCTGAAAAAATATTTTCAAAGGCTTCGGGCTTTATGGTGAAAGCCGGCGAATTTGTTGTATCAAACATTGACTGTGCGATGACGCACGATATTACGGGACCGCTCGCTGTCAAAGGCTTTTATGAGATTATGGAAGGAAAAGAGCAAAAAAAGGTTTGGGACCCGAAAAAAATAGTTATTCTCTTTGATCACCAAGTGCCGGCAGATTCCGTAAATGCCGCACAGAATCATATTTTTCTGCGCAAATTTGCAGCGGAACAAGGCATTTTAAATTATGACGTCTATGAAGGCGTCTGTCACCAAGTCATGCCCGAAAAAGGGCATGTGTTGCCGGGGGAGTTGATTGTCGGGTCGGACTCACACACCTGCGCTTACGGTGCGCTTGGTGCATTTTCAACCGGCATCGGATCCACCGATATGGCTGCTGTTCTGGCAACCGGAAAATTGTGGTTTAAAGTCCCTGAAACGCTGCGTTTTAATGTTAAAGGCAAGCTCTCCAAAGACGTTTATTCCAAAGATTTGATTTTGCATTTAATCGGTGATGTCAGTGTTGAAGGCGCACGCTACATGGCTGCCGAATTTGCAGGAGAAGCCGTGTCAAATCTCTCCATTTCCGAGAGAATGACGATGTCAAATATGGCTATTGAAATGGGCGGCAAAGCCGGTTTAATTGAACCCGACAGCGTGACTGAAGCTTATTTAAAAGAACGTATTCCAAGTTTCAAATTGAATCCTCAATGGAAATCAGATGAGGATGCCGATTTCTTTGAAGTGCGGGATTATGATGTCACAGATCTGGAGCCGCAGGTTGCTTGCCCGCACAATGTTGACAATGTTAGGCCGGTTACGGAAGTTGCCGGAACAAAAGTCGATCAGATTTTTGTAGGCTCTTGTACCAACGGTCGTTTTGAAGACATCAAAATTATGATGGATGTCATGGGCGATGAGCCGATTGCCAGAGGTGTCCGGCTGATTGTTGTTCCGGCATCAAGAACGGAATACATGAAAGTTTATCGTGCCGGATATATCGAAACATTGATGGAGAAAGGAGCGATTGTTCAGTCACCGTGCTGCGGACCATGTATGGGCGGATCATTCGGGCGCTTGGGTGACGGCGAAGTCGGCTTATCCACATCCAACCGAAACTTTAAAGGACGCCAAGGCAGCCCCAATTCATTTGTCTATTTGTGTTCTCCGGCAACCGCCGGCGCCTCTGCACTCACGGGTGAAATTACAGACCCGCGAAAAAGTTAAGCGTGAAGGTCAGTGAAAGGGCACAAGCTGTAAAAAGTTAAGCATGAAGGTCAGTGAAAGGCACAAGCTGTAAAAAGTTAAGCATGAAAGTCAATGAAAGGACACAAGTTGCAAAAAGTTAAACATCAAAGTCATCTATTCATCTATAGTACATTATCTAGTGCAAATGCTTTATTGAAATGACGGAGATTTGAAAAAAATGTCGGACATGAAAAATGACTTATCCGTATTAAATGCGCTTTATGAGATCATTATTGACCGCAGTCAAAAGCAGCCGGCCGGCTCCTACGTTTGTGCTCTTTTAAATGATCCCAAAGGCATCAATAAAATTCTTGAAAAAGTCGGTGAAGAAACCACAGAAACGATTTTGGCTGTCAAAGACGGCAATCGAGATGACATTATCTATGAAACATCCGATTTAATTTTTCATTTGCTTGTCATGCTTTTTGAATGCGGCGTCACGCCGGAAGATATTTTTAAAGAACTTGTCCGCCGCCATGAATTGAAATAAATGAAAAAAATCATGAATTGAAATAAATGAAAAAAAATCATGAATTGAAATAAATGAAAAAAAATCATGAATTGAAATAAATGAAAAAAAATCATGAATTGGTAATGAAAAAACCATGAATTGGATAATGGAAAAAGAATGTTGATTGTTTTTTTATTAACTTAAAGAATATTTATGCCGCCTGTCAGACCCGCCGCCGGAGATAAAATTCTAAGAACGACATACCGATTGGGCTTGGAAGAACTGGAATGTGTTCTTATTTTCTCAAAAAAACGTAAAAAGACGCTGAGCTATGCCGTGCGTTATGAAAAAACGACTGAAAATGAAGATGGCGACGATAAAATCGTTTCCGTTCATGAAAAAGAACCGGTCATTTTTGTCCGCGCACCTGACGGGATGGCAATAAAGCGTGTTTTATCTGTTCTTTCTGATAACGAGGACAATTTAAAAGACCTTTTAGAGAAGGCAAGACAAAAAGAAGAAGCCGTTGAAACAACGTTTAAAAAAACATATACAAACGGCAGTTTATTTTATTATTTGGGTCGAACTTATTCTTTGCAACTCTTTTTTGATGAAACGAAAAAGATTTCCGTGCATTTGCTGGATGGTCAGCTGCAAGTTTATTTGCCAAGCCGATTGAATGCGTTGTCCGAGAGTGAACGCGAACGTCAAATTAAAAAAGCGATTGATGCGTTTTATATTGAGCAGGCGGACACCTATTTTAACGCACGCGCCGATTATTTTTCCCAAAAATATTTGCCGCTTCTCAGGAGCCGTCCAAAATCCGTTAAAACAACGTTTTACAAAGGGAAATGGGGCTGCTGCACCTATGATAATCATATCAAATTAAATTGGGTTCTGATTCAGGCTGATACGCGTATCATTGATTACATCATCGTCCACGAGCTTTGTCATATTCGATGGAAAGACCATTCTGCCAATTTTTGGGACTTGGTTGAACAAATGGACCCGCATTACAAAGAAAAGAGGCAGGAACTCAAAGAAAACGGCTGGGTTTTGGGAATTAAATGATTCGGCAAATATTCCTTCTTTTGGAGCAGTTTTTTATAGGTTCGGAACTCAGTAAATTACGGCATTGCTATCTTTTTAGAAGTTGATTGAAATGGCTGAACTCAATGAAATAAGTGAAATTGTACTCAATGAAATACCTGTGATATTATTTGTATTTGGATTAATTATTGTTACAATTCTTATTGCCTTTTTTATCACACGCCTTGCTGTACGTATGATTTTGAGGTTGATGGAAAGGGGCAAAATTGGAAACGCTGAATTATTCAATGAATTCTTATCATTGAAATTTAAAGTAGGGTTCTATATATTAATGATAGCTGGTGGTGCTGTACTTGTTATTGTACTTATGACCATAATGTCCACAGTACGTTGGTTTTATGAGATGGGGGAAATGATTGGACCCGCTGAACTCATTTTGATATTGTTTGTACTTGGATTAATTATTGTTACCATTCTTATTGCATATTTTATCCTGCGTTTGGCTGTACGTATGGAATTAAAACGTAAAAATGAATGAATAAGTGAATAATGATTTGGATAAGACCGCCAAACTGCAATTTTTGGGACTTGGTTGAACAAATGGATCCGCATTACAAAGAAAAGAGGCAGGAACTCAAAGAAAACGGATGGGTTTTGGGAATTAAATGATTCGACAAATATCCCATCTTTTTGGAGCAGTTTTTATATGTTTGGAACTTTTTAAATTACGATGTTGCTATCTTTTTGGAGGTTGATTGAAAATGGTGCTTGGAATTGGAACCACTGAACTCATTTTGATATTATTTGTACTTGGATTAATTATTGTTACAATTCTTATTGCGTTTTTTCTCATGCGTCTCGCTGCACGTATGGAATTGAAACATAATAATAAATGAATAAGTGAATAATTGTTCGGATAAGACTGCCAAATAATTTTTAACATTGTTTATTCATTTTTAAAGCAAATTAATTTAGATTCATTTTGAACCAAAGACTTTATTAATCATGTTTTTTTAATACATTAAAAGTTTGCAATTTCTAAAGTTTAGTTGTTTTAAAATAAGTGATAAATATGGCGTCTAAACATTTGTTGGTTCTTGGTACATCGTCCAGTGCAGGGAAAAGTTCCGTTGTGACGGCGATTTGTAAAATTTTGTCTCGAAATTATAAAACTGCGCCTTTCAAAGCTCAAAACATGAGCTCCAATTCTTGGGTGACGCGAGACAACAAGGAAATGAGTTTTGCTCAGGTCATTCAGGCTTGGGCTGCCGGCGCCGAACCGATTCCTGAAATGAATCCGGTGTGCTTAAAGCCTAAAGGAGACAGTTTATCGCAAGTGGTCGTCCTTGGAGAACATTATGCTGACCGCAGTGCCGGAAATTATTATGAATCCATCAGCGATATGTCAAAAATTTTAGAAAAGGCTTTGAAAACGCTGGAAGAACAATATGACGTGATTGTCATGGAAGGTGCCGGCGGCGCTGCTGAAATCAATTTGTACGACCGCGATATTGTCAATGTCGGTACCGCTCGATTAACACAAGCCCCCATCCTGCTGGTAGGCGATATTGAACGCGGCGGCGTTTTTGCAAGCTTATACGGAACCGTGATGCTTTTGCCTGAAGACATCAGAAAGAACATCAAAGGCATTATTATCAACAAGTTCCGCGGCGACCCGAAAATTTTAGAGCCGGGGTTAAAAGAGCTTGAAAAATTAACAGGCATTCCGGTTTTGGGGGTCATGCCGTACTTCCGCTTAAGAATTCCTTCCGAAGATTCCATGTCTTTTCAAGAAAAAGAAGGTTCAGGCTCCGTTCCGGTCGAAAAGAAAGAACGAAAAACCGGTCTTGAAATCGCAATCATCCAATTCTCCAAAATATCTCATTTCAACGATTTTGAAATTTTGGAATCCGAAGCAAGCGTCCGATATGTTGATGTTCATGAAAAACTCGGAACACCGGATTTGATTATTCTTCCGGGCACCACGACGCCGTTTAAAGATTTGCAAGACCTTCAAGAAAGCGGCATGGCTCAGCAAATAAAAGCCGCCGCTGGCACGACTCCAATTATCGGAATCGGCGAAGGATATCAGATTCTCGGACAAAAATTAATCATGCCGAACGGAAATGCCGTCAATGGTTTAGGGTTGCTGGATTGTGAAACAGTTTATACTGAAAGCGAAGGCTACAGCGAAAAACCGGTTCGCATCTGCTCAAAAATAAACGAATGCGAACATATATTTTCTTCAATAAGCGGGGAAGAAATTTTCGGATTTACATCACATGGCGGCAGTGTAAAAACACTAAAACCGATTTTCGGAACGGATGGCGCCTGCAGCAAAGACGGTCTTGTTATCGGAACATCCCTTCACGGCTTATTTGCAAATCCGGCTTTACGCATTACGTTAATGAAATATTTGGCGGCAAAGAAAAACATTCCTTATGTCGAAGAAGAAAACTTTACGGTTCAAGACGGATTTGAAGAGCTGGCACAAGTTTTTGAGAAAAACATCGACATGGAAGCCATTTATAAAATAATGTCCTTGAAATAATTTCAAAATGAATGATCATTCTTTAAACGAATATCATTTTTTAAGTTGAATGATCATTTTTTTAAGTGAAATGATCATTTTTTTAAGATGAATGATCATTTTTTATTTTCAGTTCGAAAACTTTATATCATAGCTAATATTTGTTATATTTGTTATATATTTTTTCAAATTAAGATTTTTCAATAAATTTTTGAGTTAGGTTAGGATTTGAAAAGGTGATAAAATGCAAGCAAAAGGACTTTTAAGTTTAATTACATACTCTGAAAAAAGAAAAGATTTGCTGTTTTTGATTTCAGAGAAACCGAGAACACTTTTCGAAATCAAGGAATACTTTGATGTGAAAACACCCGAAATCTATCCGCGTATTAAAGAGTTATTGGAAGCGGATTTAATTCAAAAAACAAACAATGAATACTATTTGACGCCGATTGGCAAAGTTGTTTTGAAATACTACACGCCGCTTATTAAAATTTTAAACGTTTTTGAAAAAACCAGCGATTTTTGGACAGATCACGACACAAGCGCCATTCCGTACCACCTTCTTGAACGCTTCAACGAGTTGGAAAACAGTATCCTGTTCCAGGACCCCGCCCGAAACGTCTTTGAGCAGAACAAACTCATTGTTGATAAAACAGATGTTGCTGAGTCAATCTGCGGTATTCTCTCGGTGTTTATGCCGTCCACCCTTGAAATGTTCCAAGCCATGACCTCTCAAGGCATCCCGACAAAAATTGTGATGACACAAGACGTTTATGACAAATTCAAATTGGATTATAAACCACTCTTGGAAGACTTCCTCAAAATAAAAGGCAATGAACTTTATTTAATTGACAGCGTCAATTTGTTTGTGATTACAACCAATTCATTCCTTTACTTCTCATTGTTCTACAA
>Ga0099364_10006628_pt1 | contig 16785 bp, 15 predicted proteins | sample TergutTh196P3_FD_73070 | JGI IMG/M metagenome (GOLD analysis project Ga0099364, IMG submission 73070) | Microcerotermes parvus P3 segment gut microbial communities from Pointe-Noire, Republic of the Congo - Th196 P3 | ecosystem: Host-associated > Arthropoda: Insects > Digestive system > Gut ... | reverse complement strand
CTTCGCCAAGCCCGGCGCTGCAAGAGTACGCGCAAAAAACAGTTAGGGATGCGGTATATATAAAAATAATTCGTCCTTGACGGGATGTTCGCTTACATACAAAAGTAGGTTTTTTACATTTGGAGTGAAAAAACCTACTTTTGTATGTATTGGCAAAAATGAATTGTTCGTATTTTTGCAGCGTCAAACTCATTTGAAGTAATATGATGATAAAGTATCTTGTAATTTTATTTGTTATTTTTCTGATTGGTTGCCATTCGCCCGTTGGCGAGAAGCCGGCAACCGACAGAGATTTTAAAACGCTTTTGGACAAAAGCCTGAAATATACCCAATATCCGTTCCATACGGATTCTGCGCTGATGATTTTGCGCACGCTTTTGCCCGGTCAGCAAGGCGCTCATCGCGCAAAGGTGTTGAACCTGATAGGCGTATCCTACGATATTCAAGGGAGGTACGATTCGGCGGCGCAGTATCTGTATAAAGCCTTGCGGATAGCAGAGGCAGTAAAGGACGATTCGCTGCAAATGTCGGTGTACAGCAATCTGGGTATTTTGCAGTTTGAAATGAAGAATGTCGACGAAGCCGCCGCCTATTACCGCAAGGCGATTGCCATAGCCGAAAAGTTTAACGATTCGGTTACCATCGCCAAACTGCTGAATAATATCGGCAATACGTATCTGACGCTCGCCGGCGATTTCGAGAAGGCAACTCCCTATTTTGAACAGTGTGTGGAAGCGAGCGTCCAAGCGGGCTATCGCGACGGAATCAGGACTGCTTCGCTCAATTTGGCAGAGATTTACAGCGCCCAGGGCGACCTCGACAAAGCCCTGCATACCATCAACCGCCTTGCCGCCGAAGGTTTGACCGACCGACAAGCCGAATTAATACTTGGCGAAATCGCTTTCAAAAAAGGCGATTACCACGAGGCGATACGCACGTTTAAGCATATTTTGCGGGTGGCGGTGAGTTCGCGCGAGTTTGAATTTGTAGTACTGAAAAACATTGCCGAATCGTACAAGGCGAGCGGCAATTTGGACAGTACAGTTTTTTATCTCGAAAAAACGTTCGCTTTGCGCGATTCGCTTCACAATCAGCAAACGACTCAAACCATCAACCAACTCAAAATTGAATACGATACCGAGAAGGACAAAACGCAAATAGCCGCACTTGAGGAAGAAAAGCGTCTGATGCTTTGGTTGGGTATTACCGTAGCCGCAGTTTTGTTGCTGGCATTGGCAGCGTTGTTCCTGCTTTGGCGATGGACGGTACAGAAACGTCGTTTTGCCGAACAGCACGTCAAACAGTTGGAACAGGAAAAACAACTCATCGCCACGCAAGCCCTTTTAGACGGCGAAACCGCCGAGCGCGCGCGCATCGCCCGCGACCTGCACGACGGCTTGGGCAGCATGTTGTCGGTACTGCGCCTGAACCTCGACGAGGTGAAAAGCGCCGAATCGCTCGAAAAAGACAACGTTATCCGTTTGGACAAGGCGACGGTTCTGTTAGACAATTCGATTGACGAAATGCGGCGCGTGGCGCATCATCTGATGCCCGACACACTTTCGCGCTTCGGACTGAAAACGGCGCTTGCCGATTTCCTGAACACCATCCCTTCCGTTGAGTTCAACTATTTCGGCAACGACCGCCGTATCGACCGCAAATTGGAATTGGTCATTTACCTCATCATCCACGAGTTGGTGAATAACGCGCTCAAACACGCTTCCGCATCACATATACTCGTGCAGTTGGTACAGGAAACCGACCGCATCGCCCTCGCCGTAGAAGACAACGGCTGCGGCTTCGACCTCGCAACAACCGCCGACGGAACAGGCATCAACAACCTGCACACCCGGGTAGCATCGTTTGGCGGCACAGTAGATATGCGGAGTACGAAGGGAAAGGGAACGGACACAAACGTGGAGTTTGAATTATGAATTATGAATTACGAATTATGAATTACGAATTACGAATTATGAATTACGAATTAATGCCTCGTAATTCAAAATTCAAAATTCAAAAATTTCAAAAATAATTTGTATTTTTGCACTTTCGTAATTCGTAATTCATAATTCATAATTTATTCGTGATGAAGACAGAAAATGTCATACAGGAAAAGTCGTTTGCTTTTGCAGTAAGGATAGTGAAATTGTATCAATATCTTTGTGAAGAACGGAAAGAATATGTTTTGTCGAAACAAATAGTTCGATGCGGTACGTCTATTGGCGCTAATATTGAAGAATCTATCGGCGGACAATCGGACAAGGATTTTTTATCGAAAATAAGCATCAGTTACAAAGAGACAAGAGAAACCATTTTTTGGATACGATTATTGTTTGCAACCGGATATTTGGATGAAAAACAGGCTCAAAGTTTGCTTACCGACGCCGAAGAATTACGCAAGATTTTAGGTTCCATCCAATTAACCCTAAAAAAGAAAATCGGTAACTGACTGCATCATGATTCGTAATTCGTAATTCATAATTAATTCGTAATTCGTAATTCATAATTCATAATTCATAATTCAAATGATTCGCGTAGTTATAGTAGACGACCATGTTTGTTTGGTGGAGGCGATGGAAAAACTCATCAACGATTTGGGCGATACGCAGGTGATTGACCGTGCTTATTCGGTCGAGGGTTGTTGGAAGATGCTTCGGTCGGCGCTTCCCGATGTGTTGTTGCTCGATGTCGGTTTGCCCGACGGCGACGGATGCCAACTTTGCCCGGAACTCCTGCGGCAATATCCCGCGTTGAAAATCCTGATGCTGACCACTTACGCCGAGATAGCCGTCATACAGCGGGCTTTGGATGGCGGCGCATTGGGTTATGTATTGAAAAATTCAACATCGAAGGAAATACACGAGGGTATACGCACGGTAGCCTCCGGCGAACGTTTCCTGTGCGACAAGGTGCAAATCCTGCTCAAAAAATCATCCCGCGAGCGCATCACCCTGACTACCCGCGAACGCGAACTGCTGAAATTGGTTATCGAAGGAAAAACCAACGCCGAAATCGCCGACAAACTGTGCCTTGCCCATCAAACCGTAAAAGGCTACCGCAGTAACCTGATTTTTAAATTGCAGGTGCATAATACGGCAGAGATGGTAAAGATGGCGATAGAAAAGAAATTGGTATGAGGTTTCAATTACTTTTTTTTATGAACACATCAGAACGAAAGAAATAATTGACTTACCGGATTTGTTCGATGGCTTAATACACTGATATTTCGAACAGTTTTGGCCAGTTTTTTCCGGTAACGTATATTTTTCCAGTTTTTTCGTCGAAGGCAATACCATTGAGTACGTCGGCGCCGGTTTTTTCGTTGTCTTTCAGTAAACCCGACATATTGATTCGTCCCAGCACGACGCCCGTTTTCGGGTCGATGCGCAGTATGACGTCCGTGAGATACACATTCGCCCACAATTCGCCGTTGATGTACTCCAGTTCGTTCAATTGCCGTACCGGTTCTTTGTTGTCGCAGACTTCGATGCGGCGCACTTCCTTAAGGTATTCCCTGTCTAAAAAGTACAGGGTTGCCGAACCGTCGGTCATTATCAAATGCGTACCATCGTAGGTTAACCCCCATCCTTCGCGCATCGGGTAGCTGATGCTGTCCAACAATTTAAAGTCGCTTTTTTGGTATACAAACGCCACCTGCTCCATATAGGTCAACTGTATCAATTTGTCGTCTACCAAAGCCAAGCCTTCGCCGAAATATTTAGCCGGAAGATCGAAAACCTGCACCGCTTTTCCTGTTTGCAGATTGACTTTGCGAACTTGCGATTCTCCTCTTATTCCGGTACTTTCGTACAGGAATCCGTCATCAAAGAGCAACCCCTGCGTAAAAGCCTTCGGGTCGTGCGGATACGCCTGCATGACCCTGTAGGAATATTGTCTTGGGACTTGCGGAGCCAATAATAGAATGTTTGACACAACGATGTCGTGTCCCGAAGCATAATAGGCTATTGCCTCGATGCGGTGAGCGCCGGTGGTATGTTCCGCCGTATTCCAGGGAACATCTTCGCCTTTGGTCGTTTTCAACCAGTTTCCATTAACAAGCCAGCGTACCGAATCAATGGTTTCTGCTCCATCCCGCGCTTTTGTCGACAAGGTAATGGTAGCGCCCAATAGCTGCCGATCGTTGTTTCTGGGCGACACAATGGCGATTTGCGCCCTTTGCCGACGCGGACGCTGCTGCCCGTCGGCGCGGCTCGTATTCCCCCTATTGCACGACGAACAGGCAGTGAGCAGAATACAACACAGGTTTATGATCAAAAAAAGAAATCTCATGATGATGGAATTTGGAGACAAAAGTACATTATTTTTGGTTTTTTGCGCCTTGACACGGAAAATTTTTACCTTTGCCCATTCAATAAAATATAAAACAATCATCCATATGAAAACAAAGATATTTTTACTTGCAGCGTTTTTGTTGGTTCTTACGGCGTTTTTTTCCGTCGCCGAAAAAGACAGGTACACCATGCTGAAAAACATCAAAGCGCATGTGGATTTCGCTGAAACTGTCGGCAAGATAGATTTTACGAACCACTCGTTCGGGATTGGCGGAGTAAACCCGATGCCCATGCCGCTGAAAGTTGCCGAAGGTACGGCAAAGTTGAAACCCGGAATGATTCGCATTTTCATTCAGGAGTTTTTTTTTATTGAAAAGAGCGATGGAACACTTGATTTCACTGCGCTTGACAAGTATATGCGCTCAGTGAACTCAACCGGCGCAGATGTGATGGCGTCGATTTGTATCAAACCGAAATCCTTATATCCGATAGTTGACGAAACCATCTGGAAACCTAACGACACAGGACGTTGGCAGTACATCGTCGGCGAGATGGTAAAACGTTATTCTGTCGACAACCGCTACGTCACGCATTGGGGGATAGGCAACGAGATCAACATTGGCGAATGGGGCGGTTGCCCGTACAAAATAACAAATCCTAAAGATTATTTTGAATACTACAAAATGACAGTCGAGGCTGTTTTGAAGGCGTTTCCCGAAGCGGCGGTAGGAGGTCCGTCGTGGGCGGGCGTAGGCGAAGACTGCTATCAGTTCTTCGACGAGTTTATTGCACTGTGCAATAAAGAAGGAATCCAACTTGATTTTCTCAGTTACAATATCTACTCCGACAATCCCGAAAGTCATGTCAGGGGCGCAACAAGAATAAAAAGCGTTGTAGACAAACACGACAACAACATAAAAATCTACATCACCGAACTGAATGTGGATTTGGGCGGCATTTCCATTGAAGAAAGGGCTTATATCCCCAAAAGAGCCGCCGGACTTGGCGCTATTCTCCATGAATACCACAAACGAGCCAATTATATCCACTCATTCCAGTACCATATTTACGACCAGTTCTGCGATCCCGACCAATTCAAACCTTTCTTCGCGCGTTACCGCTACATGGCAAACCACTGGAACGATGAACCGCACCGGCTGGGACTTTTCGACATGGACGGACGTCCGCGTCCGCAGTACTTTATGTATTCCATGTTGTACTCGATGGCAAAAAACGAAGTATCCGCAAAAGCGGAAAATTTCGATAATATAAGAATATTAGCCTCGCGCGACGACCGTTACGTCACGATATTCCTCACCAACTACCACCACGATACCACTGAAGACGTCACCCTATCATTATATTTCAACCATGCGCCGCAGGGTAAAGCGCGTATGACCGTTTACCGAATTGACGATCAGATGAAATGGGATGACGACCATTTCAAACTTATCCCGACAGAAAACAGGATAGCCTACATACATGACGATTTTTGGTTCTCATTGTTTGTTCCGGCAGAAAGCGTTGTGATGGTGAGGCTTGATTATGACATAAACTAAGTAAATTTGTAAAATCATGCGAGAAAAATTTGAAGGAAAAATCATCTGGATCACAGGCGCGTCGTCAGGAATTGGCGAAGCGCTGGCTTATGAGTGGTCAAAACTTGGCGCGCATCTGATTTTGTCGGCGCGTCGTGAAAGCGAACTGGAACTGGTAAAAGTCGCGTGCGCCTACAGCGAACGATGTACGGTGGTTCCGCTCGACCTTTCGCGGCAAGAAGAGATTGAAGCGACAGCCGACCGCATGTTACAACAATTCGGCGCCGTTGACATATTGGTGAACAACGGAGGCATTAGCCAGCGTTCATGGGTTATCGATACCGACATATCAGTAGACCGCCGGATTATGGAAGTGGACTATTTCAGCGGTGTGGTACTTACCAAGAAGTTGCTCCCTGCAATGGTTGCCAAAGGTAGCGGACATATCATCGCCGTCAGCAGTATAGTCGGTTTGTTCGGCTTTCCGTTGCGTTCGGCGTATTCGGCGGCTAAACACGCCATGCACGGTTTTTATGAAACCGTATGGGCGGAGTTGCATACAAAGGGTATCCGCGTAACGGTAGTTTGTCCGGGACGTATACTCACCGACGTTTCTGTAAATGCGCTTACTAAAGACGGAACGCCCCACGGCGAAATGGACCACGGACAAGCCAACGGAATCTCATCCGCGGCATGTGCGCGTAAAATCATTAAAGCGGCGCGCAAAAACAAAAAAGAAGTATACATAGGTAAAAAAGATTTGCTGATGATCTATTTCAAGCGGTATATCCCGTGGTTGTATTATTTTTTAGTATCGAAAGTGCAAGCGAAATAAGCGGACAGGCTATCTCTGTGAAATCAGTTTAGAAAAATAACGCAACTTGCTGAATGGTGATAATTCTCCATTCTCAATTCTCAACTCAAGTTTCGCAGTTAGTAAAAGCGCATAAATTCTATGTTTATTTTTTGAGTTGCCCAAAGATTACAGGGTGGTCAACCTCGGTAACATGATGGACGACCTCAATAACATGATGGAGCAAATGAAAACCCTGCAAAATCAGCAAGGCGCGAACGATGCCGACGAGCAAAAAGCGCAGGATTTGTTGAAATTGCTTGAAGGGCTGAAGTAATTGAGAATTGAGAGTTGAGAATTGAGAATTACGTAGGGGCGCACCTGTGTGCGCCCTTCTCGTCATTCGTTTCGTGAAAATAAATTCGTGAATTCGTGGCAATGGAAAATATACACATGCGCCTTATTCAATCGTTCTGCTCAATAAAAACCGGTCATATAAAAACAATCCGGCGGCGGCTGCCAAGCCAATAACAAAAATAATTGCCCAAATAGATGAAGGATGATATTTATCCCACAGGTAATTGTTGAGTTCCATTGCAGACATGTTCAATTGAGCGGCTGCTTGAGAAAAATATTCGTTTTTTGTAAGCCCGTCGGCTAATTGAAGACCGCGTTCGCCAAGTTCTTTCTGTACAAGAACATCCTTGTCGGACAATGCGCCATACACATAGCCGGAAACAATACCGGCAAAAATACTTCCGATACATACCGGTATAAATGAGCAGCCCATATACAGCGCTTTCTTATCCTGTGGCGATATACGACCAATATATTCGGTAATTTTCGGAGAACTGGACATTTCGCCTATCGAAAAAACAAAGAGGGCTAAGATGGTAAACAATACGTTTTGCGTCATCAGCGTCAAAGCCATGCCGATTGAGCATATCAGGAATCCGGTTATCATGGCGTTAAGCGGTTTCCATTTCATAACGATGGTGGATATTGCGATTTGGAAAATAATGATAAACAGGGCGCCGAAATTTGTAATAAATTCAGCATCCATCTGACCGTTGACGCCATAGTTGTTGGCAAAGAATGGGAGGCGAACAGAGAAGAAGGCATAAACCGTTGATGTGTCCACCCATTGCGAAATAAACACCGGAAGCGTGTAAAACAGTTGGTAGTACATAGTCCAGAATCCGGCAACTAAAAACAGGAAAATCAAAAACTTGTAATCCTTTAAAGCCGAATACACGTTTTGTAATACCTTGACTATGGCTTTTGAAAAAGGGTCGTTATTTATTTCTCTTTGCGGTTCTTTGTAAAACAGCATCATGATAAAATTAAGGGCGACAATGACGGCTGAAATATAAAATACCAAATGATACGAACCGCTATTGTTTCGTATGATCAGCGTAAGCAGAGGTCCGAAGAAGGCGCCGATATTGACCATCATGTAGAAAATCCCGAATCCGATGGACGATGTTTCATCGGTAGTCGTTTTGGCAATAGTTGCCGAAATAACAGGCTTGAACATGGCTGCTCCTATTGCTAAATAAATGTACATGATGAACACGCCGGTAAAGGATTTGAATTGCGGAAGCAGGATAAAAGCGGACGTGTAAATGACAAAAGACAGCAACAACACTTTTCTGTATCCGTATTTATCGGCGATGGCTCCGGTAATTAGCGGAAGAAAATACAATATGGATACGCCTACGCCCATCATCAATCCTTTTTCTACTTGCGTAAAACCTAAGGCGCCAGCATCGGTAGAGCCGGTAAGGTAGTTGGCAAACAATATAAACAAGCCGTACCATGCCCAACGTTCAAACAGTTCGATGACGTTGGCTACCCAGAAAGTGTTCGGAAATTTTTTAAATATACTCATAATATTATCATTTTGAAGTTAAATTGCTTTTGTTTTATGTTTCAACCACGCAGCCTCTTCCTTGCTTAAATGAGGGGCTAATGTCTTGTACAGTTTTTCGTGATATTCATTCAACCATTGAATTTGCGGTTGGGTCATTAATGTTTTGTCAATTGGTTTGGTATCAATATAACTTAATGTCAGCGTTTCAAAACGCAGGAATTTTCCAAATTCATTGGTTTCATCTTTTTGAATGACCATTATGTTTTCGTTACGAATGCCATATTGCCCTGCGCGGTATAACGCCGGCTCGTTGGAGAGCGTCATGCCGGCTTCCAGAGGTACTGTATTTGCGTTCATGCGCACGGTATGCGGTCCTTCATGCACGTTGAGGAAATGCCCTACTCCGTGTCCCGTGCCGTGCAGATAATTGATACGGCGCGAGAGCATGGGCGCCCGCGCGAGAATATCCAAATGCAGCCCCTGCAAGTTTTCGGGAAAAATGATCATGGACAGTTCTATCATTCCCATGAGCGCCAGCGTATAGTCGGATTTTTCCGCGCTTGTAGGCGCTGATAAATGGATGGTGCGCGTGATGTCGGTAGTGCCGAACAGGTAATGCCCGCCTGAGTCCATGAGCAAAAAGCCATCCTTTTCGACAGTCACATGATTTTTCGGACTGGGCGAGTAGTGCGGCATGGCGCCATTGGCTCTATAACCTACAATGGGGAAAAAACTGATACCCATAAAACCATTTTGCTGCGAACGGTAATCATTGAGTTTTTCAACGATTTCCATTTCGCTCGTTGTTTTGCCGCTTGACAGATGGTTTTCCAACCAGATATGAAAGCGGGTGAGCGCTATCCCATCGGCTATCATGGCTTTACGGAAACCTTCTATTTCCGTTTCATTTTTTATTCCTTTCAGATGGTTCACCGCTCCGGCGGGAATTAATTCCGCTTCCAATACAGCCCCTGATTGTTCCAACAAATGATAGTGGTAAATATCGAAACGGTCGCCATTGTATATTACTTTTTTGGATTTCAATGATCTCAAAAACTCGTCAAAAGCGGCATAGTCATGTATGCTGACGCCTGACAGTTGCAACGCCTGCGCGTCTTGTGGGGTTAATTTTTCTTTTGCGATGAACAAATGAACCGTGTTGTCCTCTAAGGCGGCGTATGCCAGTGACAGCGGATTGTAATCAATATCGTTGCCGCGCAGGTTGAGCAACCAGGCAATATCGTCCAGAGCAGCCATCAAATAGATGCCGGAAGCCTGATTCTCCAATTTTTCCTTTACCCGTTTTATTTTGGATTCGGTACTTTCACCGGCATATTGCACGTCAAGCAAAAAAGACGATGCATCGGGCAGGGCAGGTCGGTCTTCCCAAATGGTATCAAAAGGGTCTTCGATTACGCATAATTCCAACGCTCCCAATTCTTTTTGCAATCGATGGTATTCATTTACCGAGAAAAGTTTGCCGTCAATGGCTATTTTGCCTTTTCCCAGCGTGTTTTCAAGCCATTTTTCTATACTTGGCGTTTCCGGCAACGGGATGCGTTGTAATTGGTATTCAGTTCCTTTCAGTTGTTTTTCGGCTTGGATGTAATAGCGGGAATCCGTCCATAAAGCCAATTGTTTGCCGGTAACAACTGCCGTACCCATAGAACCGGTGAATCCGCTGATAAATTCTCTATTTTTCCAGCGGTTGGCTACATACTCGCTGAAATGCGGATCGTTGGAAGGAACAATCATCGCGTCGTATTGACGCTTTGCAAGCCATGCTCTTAAATCGCTGATTCGTTTGTTGATGGTTTTCATTGGTTAAAATTTCAATATCTGATTTTTCGCACCTCCCATATGGGCTAAATCCTACAAAAAAAAATCTAAAATGTCAAGCGACAAAGTAACCAATAAAATTTCAGAACTTCAAAATAATTTTACCAGCGGGTGCATTGGACTGTGTCGAGGGCTGCGCCGGTTACAATGGCGTACTCCAAACAGATGTCTCCCTGCGGTCGACATGACGGCGCGCAACTATAAAAAGGGAGAGGGGGACAGTAGCGGCGGCGATGCCGCCGCTACTGTCCCCAGCCTTACAACGTGCCGCTGTCATGTCGACCGCAGGGAGACATCTGTTTGGAGCGCGTCGTAATACCCTGTAGAGACGTGGCGCGCCACGTCTCTACAAATGCTTTCCCTGCCAAGGGGCGATTCGAAAAATGGTTGCAAAGCATTTCCCCGCCAAGGGGCGATTCGAAATACGCATGCAAAGCATTTCCCCGCCAAGGGGTGATTCGAAATATGGCTGCTAAGCATTTTCCTCTCCAGGGGGCGATACGAAATACGGTTGCAAAGCATTTCCCTCTCCAAGGGGCGATACGAAATACGTCTGCTCAGCATTTTCCCCGCCAAGGGGCGATACGAAATACGCCTGCTCAGCATTTTCCCCGCCAAAGAATGCCCTGATCACAAAAAAAACGCAAATTCAAAAAAATCATGTATTTTTGCAAAAAAGATACACCATCATGTCTGATATCAAAGAACAAATCAACCATCACCGGTCTATTCGGAATTACCGACCAGACCCCATCCCTGACGATATATTGCGTCAGATTCTTGAAGCGGGCATATCCGCCTCAAACACCGGCAACATGCAGGTGTACAGTATGATTGTAACGAAGGACGAAGATCTGCGCAAGCAGTTGTGGGAGGCGCATTTCCGGCAAAATATGGTATTGCAGGCTCCCGTGCATATTACCTTTTGCGCCGATGTGAACCGTTTCAGCAAATGGTGCCGGGCGCGAAAGGCTGAGCCGGCTTACGAAAACCTGCTTTGGTTCTACAATGCCGCAATCGACGCTAGTTTAGCCTCGCAGAACGTTGCTCTGGCAGCCGAATCATTCGGTTTGGGTATCTGCTATCTGGGTACTGTAGCCTACAACGCAGGTCGTATCATCGACATTTTGAAGCTGCCCAAAGGCGTTATTCCCATTACGGCATTGACGATGGGCTTTCCGGATGAGCAACCCCCGCTGACGGGGCGTCTTCCTTTCGAAGCCGTTGTACATCACGAAACCTATCAGGATTATACCGACGAAGAAATTGATCGCCTGTATGCCGATTTGGAAGCCACAGAACAAACTCGCCAACTATTGGAAATCAACCAAAAGGAAACGTTGGCGCAGGTGTTTACCGAAAACAGATATACGCAAAAGGCAAATGAAGCGGCTTCTTTGTCGTACATGGAAGCCATGAAACGGCAGGGATTCTTAGGGGAATTGAGAATTGAGAATTGAAAATTGAGAGTTATAGTCACATTATTCATAATAGTATGGGCGCAGATTGCTGCCCATGCGCAATGTCGCATTGATTCAAAAGCATTTGCGCCCGGCGAGGTCATTACCTACAAGGTTTATTACAATTGGGGATTTATCTGGTTACATGCCGGCGAAGTGGAGTTTAAAGTCACATCCAAAAAATACGAGGGGCGCGATGTTTATCATTTATATGGGTACGGGGCTTCTTTTAAATCGTATGACTGGATTTTCAAGGTTCGCGAAAAATATCAGTCGTATGTGGATACCGAAACGCTCATGCCGCTTTGGTACGAGCGCGATGTATACGAAGGCGGCTATACTGCTTTCGAGGATTATAAGTTCGACTACAAAAACCATGTGATCAATACCTATATTCAGAAACGGAAAAACCCCGGAGCATACGGAACTTTGCCATTAACGCCGTGCCTGCTCGATGTGATGACTGCCGTATATTATTTTCGCAGCATAGACGTCAGCAAATACAGGGTTGGCGATAAAATTCCGCTCAACATGATCCTCGACAGCGAATCATATAACCTGCATATGCGCTATTTGGGGAAAGAAGTAGTGAAAACGCGCGACAAGAAACAATACAATTGCCTCAAATTTGCGATTCAATTAGTGGAAGGAACGATTTTCAAAGGCGACGAAGACGCCATCATCTGGGTGACCGACGACCAAAATAAAGTGCCGGTGATTGTGGAAGCGCAAATATTGGTTGGCTCGGTAAAAGCGATATTGGATACCACAAAGGGGTTGAAACATTGATCTACCTTACCATATAATAACTATCGTTCCTAGTGCGATGAGCAAACCTCCGGCAATCACTTTCGGGTCTGCCGGTTCTTTGAGGAAAATGAATGCCAGCAACATGGCAAAGACCACGCTCAGCTTGTCGATGGGCGCTACTTTCGACACATCGCCCGTTTCCAACGCCTTGAAGTAGCATATCCACGACAGTCCGGTAGCGATGCCCGACAGAACAAGAAACAGGAGATTGTTTTTCGACAGGTCGCGTACTTCCTTCATTTGCCCGCCAATAAAAACGATACCCCACGCCATCACCAATACCACAAGGGTACGAACCGCAGTGGCTACGTTACCGCTGATGCCGCGCACGCCCACCTTTGCCAATATGGCGGTTAAGGCTGCAAAAAGGGCGGATAAAATGGCGTAATACTTCCACATTGCCTCACGCTTTAATTGGTTTACGCGACCACCAGAAACCCAATGACAATCCCGCAATGATGTGCCAAATGCCCCACCATGCCGCAATAAAAGCCATCCCGCCAAGACCGTTGAATAATTCAGGTCTGAAGATCAACACCAAACCCAAGCCCGAATTTTGGATACCTGTTTCAATGGTGATGGTGCGTCTGTTCTGATCGGAAAGTTTGAACAACGACGAAATACCGTATCCTGTGAGAAACGCCAAAGAATTATGAACCAATACAATCAGGAATATCAGATGGATATACATGAGAAAATAGTTGATGTTTGCCGACAGCGCCGCAATGATGTATCCTATGAAAATAACGATGGAAATCCATTTGATCGGGTTGGTGATCTTCAGCGTAAGCGCGGGGAATTTCTTTGCGAACCATATGCCAAGCACAATCGGAATACCCAGTAAAATGAAAACGGTTCTCAACATTTCCCAAACGTCAATGGTGAAGGGAATGACCAATTCGGACGCCTTGGCATATAAACTTCCCCACAGGAAAAAATTCAACGGCGTCATAAAAATAGCCATTATAGTGGAAATTGCCGTGAGACTGACCGATACGGGCATATTGCCTTTTGCAAGCGACGCCATAAAGTTGGACACGTTGCCGCCCGGACAGGCTGAGACAAGTATCATTCCCATAGCCACGCTGGGAGTGGGGCGGATGATCAATATCAAAAGAAATGTCATGGTGGGAAGGAGCAGGTATTGGGCTGTCATTCCAATCAATACGTACTTTGGTTTTTTGACCACATCTCTAAAACCGCTCAAATTCATTCCCAAAGCAACTCCGAACATGACGAATGCAATGGTGATGTACATGAACAACAGACTGCCATCGCTGAAATTCAGCCTTATCCAGTCGAGTTTATCGAGACTTGCCTTGATATGAAGGTCAACTTTTTCCACTTTTCCCTCTGTCAGTTCCACCCGATGCCGTTTTGAATAGTACCAATCACTGCCGGAAAAGGAAAAATCAGGGCTGCCTGAAAGTTCGAGCGCTTCTTCGCTGCTCATCCCGATTCTGAGCCATGAAATTGCCGGAATCGTTTCATCTTTTAGATCTTTTTCTTTTTTTAACCGCACTTTATGGGTTTTTTCAGAGAGCCTGATGTCCATAATTTTTCCATGGGCAAACACCGCCTGATCTTTGCCGTAAAACCAGCGGTGAACAGCCTCTTTTTTCGTAGGCTCCCCAACGTCCTTGAGCAATACTGTTGAATCGACGCCTTCGGAAACCGTTCTTAGTTTGTTGGCAATGGTTTGCGCTTCTGCCTTATTGCCTAAAAGGATGATGAAACTAAATAAAAGACAGATTCCTAAACGTTTCAGGGGAATACATGCTATGATTTTTGAAAGGATTGCATTTTTGTTTTGTTTGATTTTCAGCATATTATTATGATATTAAGATTAAAAAACAGTACAAAAGTATACAAAAATAGTAAACAGCAAATATTTTTACGAAATTTTCTTCCGTCTTATTTGTAAATTCATTATGTTTGTCCTGTTTTATCATCGAATAACTGAATGAATGTAGGCAGTATCTTGGTCGTCGACGACAACAAAAACGTATTGAGCGCATTACGTATCTTGCTCGAAAATTATTTCGCTTCGGTGCATTTGCTGAACCATCCCAACTATTTGCCGGCGAAGTTGAAAGAATGTTCGCCGGATGTTGTATTGCTGGATATGAACTTTTCGGCAGGCATCAATTCGGGCAATGAGGGATTGTACTGGCTGTCGGAAATCAAAAAATACGACGCCGACCTTCCGGTGGTTCTGTTTACGGCTTATGCCGATATTGACCTCGCTGTAAGAGCGTTGAAAGAAGGAGCGAGCGATTTTGTGGTGAAGCCTTGGGAGAATGCCAAATTGTTGGCAAGTTTGCAATCGGCTTTTTCGTTGAGGCAGTCGCGGAAAGAAGTGAAACGCCTGCGCGAAAAACAGGTAGCGCTCAATAACGCCTACATGAGGAACGCGGATGTTTGCTGGGGCGCGTCAAAAGCCATGCACGAAATGCGGGCGATGGTCGAAAAAATAGCCAAAACGGACGCCAACGTCTTGATTACGGGCGAAAACGGAACCGGAAAAGAAGTGATTGCCTGTGAGATACACCGCTTGTCGTGCAGAAGCAACGAGGTGTTTGTTGCTGTGGACATGGGCGCCATATCCGGCGCATTGTTTGAAAGCGAGTTTTTCGGACATGTGAAAGGAGCGTTTACCGACGCCAAAACAGACAAGGCGGGAAAATTTGAAGCGGCGCATGAAGGAACGCTGTTTCTCGACGAACTGGGCAATTTGGAGCATCCGCTGCAAACCAAACTGTTGAGCGCGCTGCAATCGCGACAAGTCGTTCGGGTGGGAGGCAACAAGCCTGTGCCGGTGGATATACGGCTGATTTGCGCTACCAACCGGAACCTGTTCCAAATGGTTCGGGAAGGGACGTTTCGCGAAGATTTGCTGTACCGCGTCAATACCATCACCATCGAAATACCTCCTCTGCGCGAACGTAAGGAAGATATTCCACTGCTTGCCTCTTTTTTTCTGGACAAATATGCTTCCAAATACGATAAAGGCGGATTAAAAATATCCGATTCTGCCGTCAATAAATTGGAAGCATACCACTGGTCGGGCAACATACGCGAATTGCAGCACGCCATCGAAAAAGCGGTGATCCTCTGCGACGGCGATGCGTTGCAACCGACAGACTTTGCGCTCCGAAAACAGGAAGAAAACAGCATCCATTTCGGGCATTTGACTTTGGAAGAGGCGGAAAAACTGCTCATCAGCCAATCAATAAAACGCAACCACGGCAATATGTCGACAATAGCCGCAGAGCTGGGGATTTCGCGACCAACGCTGTATACGAAGATGAAGAAATTTGGGCTTTAACCTTTTTCAATGTTTAAATCCATTCATTATAAAATAGGTTTTTATATCCTTCTGGTGGTGCTATCTACTGCGCTCGCCACGTGGGTAGTCATTTCGCAGCATTTCCTTTATGTTGTCCCTGCGGCGCTCGTTTTGCTGGCGAGCGTGCATGCTGTGAACCGTCAATTCAGAGAATTTAATCAAAATATCATCTTCCTGCTCGACGCTTTGAACAACGGCGATTATTTGTTTCATTTTTCGGAAGATAAACTTTCCGCGCGCGAAAAAGAACTGAATATGGTGATGAATCGCATCAGGAAAATATTGGCAAATGCCCGCGATGAAGTGATGGAAAACGAGAAGTTTTTGAGCGTCATCATCGAAACTGTTCCTGTGGGGCTGATGATAATGGACGAACACGGCGGTATCACTACGGTAAATCGTACCGCGCTGCAATGGTTCGGACTTCTTTCGCTGACCCATGTGCATCAGTTAGGGCGCATGAACGAATCATTTCCCGAACTGTTCGTCAATCTGCGTTCGGGCGATTCGCAGCAGTTGACCATCGTTAATGAGCGTGAAGAATTGCAAATCAGTTTGCGGGTAACCGAAATAGGTTTCAAACAGGGCGCCATGAAGTTGATAGCCCTCAGCAATATAGGCAACGAATTGGAAAGTAAGGAAATAGAATCGTGGATTCGGCTCATCAGGGTAATGACCCACGAAATCATGAACTCCATTGCGCCCATCACCTCGCTGAGCGATACTTTGCTCGGCGTCCTGCGAACGGCTTCGGCTAACAGCGAAACCCTGAAGAAAACTACAGTAGAAGCCTTTGAAACGATCAATACCACAGCAAAGGGATTGTCGGCT